>MDTG01230325.1_pt1 | contig 18122 bp, 13 predicted proteins | sample 811421 | NCBI WGS metagenome assembly MDTG01 (sample SAMN05326645, study PRJNA326480) | marine metagenome | isolation source: seawater | place: Pacific Ocean: South East | collected 2011 | reverse complement strand
GAAAAACCTGAATTGCTATGTAGCATGTAATTTGTTTTAGATAAAAGCATCATATTAATGATTATTTCAAAACCAAGTTTATACCTATGATTTTTTCTTGCATAAATTTTAAAGATATCATCTTTAGATCTAAAATGATCAAAGGTTATTACTTTTGAACCAAAATGTTTTTTAAAATCTTTGTAATAATTTTCCTCTTCTGTTACTAAAAAAAAAAAATCAAAATTATATTTATCATTAAGTTTTTCTGTTTCTTTTATCATTTGATTTAATGTTGGAGGGTATGGGTGAAGAGTTGCAGTTTTTTGATCACTTCCTCTTACATGAATACCTAAAATTTTTTTTTTATTAAATTTTTTTTTTACAAATTGATCAACCTTCTTTTTAATATTCTTTTTTATAAAAATTTTTGATAAAATTTTTTTATAATCGCTATAATAAATTTTTTTGATTTTACTTGTATCAAAAGATTTTTCATCAGAAAATTTGTAATTGCAAAATCTATATACATAATCAATATTCAGATTATTAAAATTTTTAAAATAATATTCCCATGAATTATATGTATTCATTATTTTTTTTTCCTCATTATAAATTGTAGGAAAATATTTCATGTCAATAACTGCTTTATACCCCATTTTTTTTGCATAAATCTTTTGAAGAATTGCATAATGTACATTTGAAAACATCCCTCTCCATCTATCTCTTTTAATTATTAGATATGTCTTTTTTTTATTTTTTATAAATTTTTTTTTTGGAATTGAGTTTTTAAATTTACTGAGTCGAACGATGTGATTTTTATAATAAAGATATTTTATAAGATAATTTATCACTATTCAATAATATTTTAAATTTAGATGTTTTTGAATATTTGTGTTACAAAAATATATTTATATTATGATTATTTAATTAAAAAAACAAAATTATTTTTAGATGAAAAAATTTTTATATCCGTTAATTGACAGTCGTTTTGAGAAAGAAGAAATCAATGCAGCAATCAAAGTTATTAAATCTAAACAACTCACAATTTCAAAAATTACCGAAAAGTTTGAAAAAAAATTTGCTAAATTTATTGGTTCAAAATATGCAGTAATGGTTAATTCTGGATCTTCTGCGAATTTATTAGCTGTTAGCACCTTATGCAACCCAGCAAGATCAGAAAATCTTAAAAGTGGAGATGAAGTAATTATACCTGGCATATGTTGGTCTACGTCTTTATGGCCATTGGTTCAGCATGGCTTAAAACCAGTATTTGTTGACGTTGATCTTGATACGCTTAATATTTCCCTAAAAGATTTAAAAAGAAAAATATCTAAAAGGACTAAGCTTATTTTTTGTGTGCATGTTTTAGGTAATTCCTCAAATATGAGAGAAATTAAAGATATTTCAAAAAAAAATAAAATTTTGATTATTGAAGATGCTTGCGAAGCACTTGGATCAAAATATAATAATAAAAATTTAGGTACATTTGGAAATTTAGGAACATTTTCTTTCTTTTACTCAAAACAAATTACCTCTGGAGAAGGAGGAATGATTGTATGCGATAGTAAAAGTGATTATCAATTATTACTTTCTTTAAGATCACATGGTTGGTCTAGAAATGAAGAAGAACACCACAAAAAAATGGTAAAATTATTTCCAAAGCTTGAGCCTAGATTTATATTTTCTAACTATGGTTACAATTTAAGACCTTTGGAAATTCAAGCAGCAATTGCAAATGAACAATTGAATAAAATTAAAAAATTTGAAAAAAATAGGGCATACAACAGACTGCAAATAATTAAACATTTTTTTTTGAAAAAAAAGGATAATATAAATAAACTTTTTTTTATCAGTAATGCAAAAAAAGTAAAAGCAAGTTGGTGTGGTATTTCTATTTTAATAGACAAAAATTTAATGAAATTTAAGAACAAAATCATCAGAGAAATTGAAAAATCTGGCCTTGAAACAAGACCAATTGTATGTGGAAATATACTTAATCAGCCAGCTATAAAGTTATTTAAATTGGATAAAAAAAGAACTTATTTAAAAAATTGTCAAGAAATTGAAGAAAGAGGATTTTACATTGGACTAAATACAAAAAAAAATTCTTTGAAAAAGTTAAAAAAAATTTCTAAAATATTAGATAATGCGATTAATAAATTTTAATTATTTTGTTTCTAGCAAATAAATGCTGTTTTGTAATCTTGTGATTTACAACACTTAGAGCTCCAATTCTTGAGTCTTTTTCAATTTTTGATCCAGGTAAAATCACAGCGTTTGATCCAATAATTACTCTATTCGAAATAATAACTTTTTTAAGAATTTGTATATTTTTTTTTTTTATGTAGTTATCACTTTTTGAATATATTTTTACTCCTTGTGAAATATTACATTCAGAACCAATCTCAACTCCTTTCCATCCCTGAATATAAGAAAGCCCACCAATGTGAGTATTTTTACCTATCTTTATATATCCTTTGTGTGCCACTAAAATAGTAAAATCATCTATTCTTGTTCCATCTAATATAGATATATTTTTTTTTCCTACAAAAGAAACTAAATTAGAAATTTTACAGTTTTTTCCAATATATTTTAATTTAAGATTTTTTAATTCAAGTTTTGTGAGGTATCTACTCATTCTTCAAAAGATTTTTTATAAGGTTATAATAATTATTTACAACTTTTTTCCAATCATATTTGCCTATATTTTTCTTAGAAATTAAAATCATTTGATTTTTTTTTCTATTTGATAACTTTAAAGTATGAATCATTTTTTTTGAAATATCAAAATAGTTATTTGGATCAAACATTATTGCTTTAACTTTTAAAAAATTTAAATGTTCTTTAAATGAAGGTATATTTGACATAACAACTGGGGATCCAACTTGCCAAGCATCAAGGCCTGATCCATTTCCCGCATCATAAATGGATGTATTTATTGTAAACTCAGACTCTTTGATAAGATAATTTAGCTCTTCATCAGTCACAAACCCCAAACCAAATATATCTTTTTTTTTATTTGATATTTCAATTGAATTTGGAAGTGATTTACCATTCATGATACTTGTACCAGCTCCACAAAAAACTAATTTGAGTTTTGAATACTTCTTTTTAACTAAATAAAAAGCCCTTAAAATATTGAAAATATTTTTATGTGGTTTGTCGACTGTTGGGCATAATATAAACTTAGAGTCAATTTTAAATCGTTTGAGAATATCTATTTTATTTGAGTTCTTAATATTTTCTGTCAGTGGACCAACCCTGATAAGATGAATCTTTTTTTCTGAAATATTTGGGTAGAATTTTTTGAACTCACTTTTCATAAAGTTCGAGGTCAAAATAATTTCTGAATTTTTAACCCACTTATCTAAATATTGATTTTGCTTTTCTATCTCATTTAAATTAAATGAACCAGCTCCCCCAAAATAATATTTAAACATAAAATCATGAAGAATAATTGCTTTTTTAACTTTAACTTTTGGTAGATCAATTAGATAAGGCCACAAAAAAAATACAATGTCATAGTTCCTTAATTTTTTTTCTAATTCTTTATTTAAATTTCCAGTTAAATAATAATTAATATAATCATTATTCTTAAAAAATTTATCCTGCAAATGTCTAAATATCTTTCCAGAATATTTTAAAGAAAATATTCCCTTATCTCTTAATTTTAGTGAACCTAGTTCTTTAATTCTGATATTGTTCAATTTTTTTTTACTTATTTTGAATTTTTCAATTGAATTCAGACTCCCATAATAATCTATTTCAATATTTTGATGGTATTTCTCAAAATTTGATAGTAGTTGATTTGCAAATTTTGAACCCCCTCCTATGTTTCCTTTTTGATCAATAAAAGCTATTTTATAATTTTGTAGTGAATTTTTATTTTTCATATCTAATTCATTATCAATTTATTTTCTTCCATTATGTATTTTTTAAATAAATTTTCATAATTATGAGTTGAATGAGAAACTTTAACAATTGTTAAATTTGGATACTCGCTAATTATATTTTTTAAAATTTTAATTTCTGTTTCATAATCTATTGAATTAGTTGCTTCATCTAAAATTAACATTTGTGGATCAAAAAATAATGCTCTTGCAATAGCTATTCTCTGCTTTTGCCCACCAGAAATAAGTGAGCCTCTTTCACCTAACCTATTTGAAAAATTATTGTTTATATTATCTGCAAAATTTTTAAGTTCTACTATTTTTAAAATTTTTATAATCTTTTTTAAATCATAGTTATTTTGCATACCTAGAGCTACGTTTGATATTATGTCATTATCCAGTAAAAACGGAACTTGAGAAACATAACTAATTTTTGACAATAATCTTTTTTTATCTATCTCTGTTGCCTCAATTTCATTAATCAATATTTTACCTTTTTCAGGTGGAAGAAGACCGCATATTATATCCAAAAAAGTTGATTTTCCACAGCCACTTTTTCCTTGAATAAGTAATCTAGTTCCTTTTTTTATTTTTAAGTTGATGGCTTCTAAAATTTTTTTATCTTTTTTATAATTAAAAAAAATATTTTTAAGTTCAATACATTCGAAATTAAAATCTGAATTTACATTTTCAATTACTGTATCTACTTTATCTTTGTTAAATTCAAATGCGGACTTTAAATTATAAAATGATGGCATATAATGTTTTATTCGTTGGAAATTTTGTAAAATTCTCACTACAGATGGTGCAATTCTATATATAGAGAGTACAAGTATAGTTAAAATTGGAATAAGTTGATCAATATTTTGATTAATGCTAAGTGAATAAAAGATTAGCAAAAGAAACAAAATCAATGCAAACATTTCAAATATTACTTTTGGTAATGCAGCAACAAGATTTATAAAAATTGATAATGGTATTGTTTTTTGTCCTTCTTCTCGATATCTTGTAACAAAAAAATTTTTAAGATTGTATATTTTAATTTCTCTAATTGACGAAAAACCTTCTCTAATAAATTTTAAAACATTTTCAGCTAAAATTAATCTTTTATCACCATAAGATTTAATCTTATCTTTTGAAAGATAATAAATCAAAATAGCAACTATTGAAAATAAAATCAAAATAGATATGGTTTTAAATGAACTTAGTGAAATTAGAAGTATGGAGAAGATAAATAATAGAGCTAAATCAGAAAATATCAAAAGAATACTTGTAATAATAAACTTCACAAAAATAAAAATCTCATCAGTGGTGTTTCTTAGTAATCTTGAAGAATTTAACGAAGAATGAAATATAATAGACATGGATAAATATTGATTAAATAAATCTCTTGAAAGATCATACGAAAGTTCTGAACTAAATTTTGTTTGAAAAATATTAATATAGATAACTAATAAATTTTTAATCAAAAAAACTAAGGATATTGAAATTAAAAGGTAAAAAATTATTTCGTTTTGACTTAAACTAAAACTCTCAATTATATCATCTAAAAATAGGATTTCAGTTTTAAGGTTAATGAGAAAATTAAGAGCCGGGAAAAATAAACCTATACCAATAACATCTAACAAACTAGTTAATAAAATCGTTATATAATAGAAATATAATTTTACTTGGTATTTTTTAGGTAAAAAGTTATACACTACTTTTAGTGAGTTCATTTTATGTCAATATTTTAATATTTTTTATACATGAATAATTTCAAAAAAAAAATTTTAATCTTTATAAAAAAACTCATTAAAGAATTTTTATTTAAATATAGTTGGAAATTAGAAAAAATTTATGTTCAGAAAGAGGCTGTGGGACCCCCTCCCACAATTGCAGAGATAAACATGCTCTTAAACTGTAGTGGAATAATACATTTTGGGGCTCATAGAGGCCAAGAGGCTGAAATTTATGATTGGTTTAAAAAAAAAGTTATTTGGATTGAAGCAAATCCAAAAGTTTTTATAGATCTCAAAATAAAAACTAAACAGTTCCCAAATCAAACTGCCTATTGTCATTTAGTATCTGAGAAATCGAATGAGGAAATGATATTTAATGTATCAAACAATGATGGCGCCTCATCTTCAATACATGAATTCGGGGAGCTAAGTGTTGGCAAAAAAACCTTGTGGCCTAAAAAAAAGATGCTTCGATACATTGATAAAATTAAGATTCAATCAATATCAATTGACGATTTTATTGAAAAAAACAAAATTAACATAAATAATTTTGATCATTGGGTTCTTGATTTGCAAGGATCAGAGTTACTTGCTCTAAAAGGAGCAAAAAAAAATTTAAAATTTTGTAAAAGTTTAGTCGTTGAAGTAAGCAATGGTGAGGTTTATAAAGACGGTCCTAATTATACAGATATTATAGAATATTTAAAAAAATTTAATTTTAAAAACGTTAATGAAATTAGTGATGATCATGAGAATATGTACTTTACAAAAAGCTAGGTTATCAAATTATGTTTTTTTAATAATAAAAATATTTTATTTGTTTTTTTTAATGAAATTTTAATTGATTTTGAGATTGTATTTAATGAATTAGTTCCATCAGCATATTGTAAAAAATTCATAATATCTATTAAATTTTTTGAACGATGAGTGTTTCCTAAAGTAGGATATAATTTTCTTTTTGACATCATGGGCTCACATAAAATTTTATTTTTTGGGAAACCGTTAATTTTTTTTCTATTTATAATTTTACTCAAATTTAAATCCATAAGAATTTCTATAGCTTTTTTTGTAACATTATAACCACCTTGCAAACCCTTAGGGGTAACTAAATTAAAGTTATCTTTTGAGGTATGATATTCTTTATATTCTCCATATTTCGTTCTCATAATAGATGCTACTGGCAAATCCACACCAGGAGAGTTGTATTGTCTCTCGTCTGAGCCTCTAGAAAGAAATGAGTATTCCTTAAACTTTATTTTAAGATCTTTAAATGCTTTTTTTGCTGCATAATTAGAAATGCTGTCATATTTTGTTGGTAAAAATGAATAACTTCTATCATCACCGATACAAGTTAGATTAAAACCAGCAACAACATTTTTTTTTAACTTTTTAAAATTCTTATTAATATAAGAAATTGACCCAATGGTCTCTGGAATAAAAACAAATCTAAGTGAATATTTATTTTTTTTGTTCATAAAGTAATTATAAATTGCAGTTGATACTAATGGGCCTGATAATTCATTATTTGCCATTGAAGGATGGCAAATGTAACTTGAAATGAGTATTTCTTTCTTTGATTTACCTTTTATTAAAGTTTCTCCATAATTTAAACATCCATGATTATTAAAATTGGAAATTATTTTTACATGAAATTTATCATTATTTTTATATTTAATAAGTTTTTTTTTAAAAAAATCATAACTAACACAAAATCCCCACCGCTTTTTATAATAAGAAGTAATATAAGGTATTGCAGATGGAAAATTTTTAAAAAAAAAAATTTTTTTTATAAGCTTGCTCTTGGTTAAAATTAAATTGACTGGTTCAGAATAATTAACAACATGTAAATTTGATTTTTTAAAATCAATAATTTTTTTTGAATTCTTATCTATCACATAGGCATCGGAGATATTCCATTCAGGTGGAATTTTCCAATCGAAAACCTTGGTTCCAGAAGATATCTTTCTAATTTTCAGTGATTTTATATATCTTTTTATTATGAGTAGAGTTTCTCTTACACCATCTCCAGTTATACTTCTAGTAATTGGAAATAGTTTTTGTCCAAGATAAAAATATTTTTTCATAAAAAATAATCTTATTTTTAACTTCTTTTCAAAATAGCTATACTTGCACTATCTTCTAAAAATAAATAAATCTGATTATTAAAATAAGTTATATCTCTTATTCTTTCTCCAATAAAAATTTTATTTAAATTTTTTAATGTTTTAAATTCATCTAGTTCAAATGAATATAAAGATTTATATTTTAGAGATGAAACTAAATACTTATTATCTTGGACTTTAATAATCTGAGAAATTGCTATAGAAGGTTGGAAAGAATATAGTGGTTCAATAAAACCATATTTTTTATGCGATTTGTGCAAAGGAAAATCTTTATATCTATGCTTATTTCTTCCGTCAGGTCCTCCATAATGCTCCCCATAAGATGAGATTGGCCATCCATAATTTAATAAATTACTTTGAAAATTTTCAATTTTATTGATCTCATCACCTCCCTGGGGTCCATGCTCTGTTTCTAGGAAAAAATTATTTTCCTCATCATAAAAAAGGCCTTGGGGATTTCTATGACCCATAGAAAAAATTGAATAATCACTATTATTCAAATTGATTTTTAATATTTTGCCAAATATTGAATTCTTATTTTGCACAAGGCTACGTTGACCATAATCGCCATGAGTCAATAACACAAAATTTTTATCAACTACCTCGACTCTACCTCCTGAAGATAATCCATTGTATTCATGAGAAGTATCAAATTCAAAAGCACACTCACCTTGAGAAGCAAATATTTTTTTAAAATCTATTTTGTCAAATTTCAATTCACCTACTAATAAAGACGTCGACCAGCAATCTTTTTTGATTTCATCTGTGAAACTTACAAAAATTTTGTTATTCTTAACTCTAATATCCTTGATTGAATAATAACCTTTTTTTTTAAATTGATTTTCGTTTATGAAATTATTGATATTACTGTCTATTTGCTTAAAGATTATATCTTTCTCATTTATTTTTTCAGTAAATCCAATTATTCCTTTTGAAGAAATTATAAAAAATTTATCATTGTAAAAGTCTAAATATGCGCTACCAGGAAAAACATTATATATACCTGAGTTTAATTGAAAATTACTTTGAAATTTTTTAATAGCATATTTTTCACCGAAGATATTTAAATACTCAGAAGTTTTATAATTAAAAAGTAGATCATCTAAACTTCTTCTTATCTTGATTTCTTCTTTATAAGGAGCTCCACTTTGGATCAAAAAATCGTAAATACGGTCATATTTAAGATTTAATTCATAAAGTTCTTGATTTTTCTTTTCAATTATTTTGTGTGGGAAAATATAATATTTTACAGTTTTTTTTAAATTATCAGGAACAAATTTCTTTATAAATGAATATCTATCATTATTTATTGTAAAACTAACTAAGTAATATAATCCTATTAAAAATATTATTGATACTAAAAAAAAAAGAAAAAGTTTTTTTGACATGACAATCTTATAATACAAAATTTATTTAATTCAATCGTAATTATTTGATAATTTAAAATTCTAATATCTTTTTTGATAAAAGATATTATAAAAGAATAATGCAAGATGTATTAATCAAACATTGGTCTAAGTCAGGTCTAAAAAAAGATGATAATATTCTATTACACTCAAGCTTTAAAAGAACAATTGAAGATTTTAAAAAAAAAAGAATTACAATCACTCATCAAAATATTTTAGATAGTTTTTTAGATTTAACTTATCCAAATGGAACATTGGTAATTCCAACATTTAATTTTGATTTTAATGATGGCGCAGATTATGACTATTATAAAACAAAATCTCAGATGGGTATATTAACAGAAATTGCAAGAAATCATCCATCTGCTAAAAGAACATTAAATCCTGTTTACTCCTTTGCTGTATTTGGAAAAGAGTCGAAACTATTTGATTCAATAGATAATAAAAGTTGGTATTCAAAAGAGTCACCATTTGCAATTATTCATAATCTAAATTTTAAGATTTGCATTATAGACTTAAGAGATAGAAATAGTATGACTTTTGCGCATTATTGTGAGGAATATTTTCAAGTGCCTTGGAAATTTTATAAAAAATTTACAGGTAGATATACAGACAAATTTAAGAAAACATCTTTAAAAGAATATAAAGGTTATGTTAGAAAATTAAATGAAGGGGTATTAACTACTTTAGATCCTGCTGGTGATTTATTGTGGTCTAAAAACCTTTACAAAGGTTTTAAACCATTTCAGGAAAATGGACTTAGGTATGTATATGCAAAAGATTATTTTAATCTATTTGAGAAATTATTTAAAAATAATGATTCAAAACCATATTATTATGATATAAAAAAATGATAAAAAAAATGGACGATATAAAGTTTTTAAAAAAAAAAGGTTATATTCATAAAAAAAATTTTTTTGATAATGATGAGATCGAAAAAATTAAAATTCTTTCTAGCCACTTGCACACAACTTCTAATACTAAAGTAGTGAATAATTTACATAACAACAAAGAAGCTTGGAGCTTATTGGTAAATTCAAAAATAATAAATTTTCTTAAAAAATTTTATGATACTGGAGAAGTTTTTTACCTCTATAATAGTCACTCTGTATTGCAAAAAATCGATGAAAAAGTTGATAGTAATTGGCATAGAGACAATGCCTGCAGAGTTTATGGGGTAGGTCCTGATTGGAAAAATAATTACAATGTATTAAGAGTTGCAATTTATCTTAATGATGAAAAAAATGATGAGAATGGATTAAATCTTGTAATTAATTCTCACCAAAAAAAAAAATTTATCTGTTTCATAATAAGAAAATTAAGACAAAATTTCAAAAGAATATATTTCAATAAAGTTTTTAGATTTTTTTTCGATAAATTTATAGGTAAAAAAGTTATCACCAAAACTGGTGATTGCATTTTTTTCTATGCAAATATGTATCACTCAGCAATAAGATCTAAAAAGAATCTTAACTCAAGAAAAGCTTTATTTCTGACTTATGGTACAAACAATAATCATACAGATAATTTCTTAAATTACTATATATATTATCATCCAAATGATCACTCATTTGATAACAAAAAAAATAGTAAAGAGGAATTTACAAATTATTTAAAAGACAATGGACTATTGGAAAAATTACCTACCAAAAAAGAGACTATTGAAGGTTTTACTATTTAAATTTTTTAAATTAGATTTTTCAATATGTAAATTATTTATAAAATAATCCTTAGAATTTAAGAAATTATTTATATTTTTAATGATAAGGTTGTGTTTTTTTTTACTCCAATTCAATATCCAATTGTCATAAAATTTTGTTTCAAAAAATCTTTGCCTTAATCTGTATCCATTTAGATCTCTTTTAGGATCTAAATTTAAATACATAAAATCTACATTTAAAAAAATTCTTTTAATAAAATAAAATTCTAAGATTTGTTCTTTATTATAGGTATAATTAAATTTTTTATAATTTTTTATGATACTTTCATAATGCTTAAGATTGCGAGGTGTAAGTGAAAATTTGTACTTTCTGTAGGGATGGTTTTTAGTAAAGTTTACTACTCTCGTATCTAAAAATGGATACTCAAAACTAACTGTTCCAAAACAAGTTAATGCTAAATCAATTTTTGATTTAAGAATTTCTTGATTTGAATATTTTTTTTTAACAATAATAAAATCTTTATTGTTTTTAAAAAATATTTCAAAATATTTTTTGTCATTTTCATAATTTTCTGGATGTGGTTTAATTAGCCAAAGATAATCATTTTTTTTTTGATATTTTTTTTAAAATCTCATACCATTCTTGAAAATCAGTAGCAAAAAATTTTCCATAAACATGAGGTGCATCTCTAAAATGGTGGCAGCAAATTAAAATCTTTTTTTTATACTTTTTTAAAGGAATTTTTAAATTGTATTTTATCTTTTTTTTAAAGTTCTTACCAGTTGTTGAAATTCCTTTTGTAATTTTACTAATTTCATTTTTCACAAATTTATAAATTTTTTTCTTTTGTTTACTTTTAATTTTTTTGAATATTTTATAATTTTTGCTAACATCATCTGTTATGTATTGATTATTCCTGTTTAATTTTACAATTGATTTATGAGAAATAAGGTAAGTATCTATATTAAATTTTGAAGCAATTCTTGACGGTAACCCAAAAGTATAAACTGAATGAACAACAACAACAGCTTTAATTATTTTATTATTAGCTTGGATATAATTTAACCACCAGTAAAAAAGTAATAAAGCATCTTTTAAAAATTTAGTAAATTTTGGTGATTTGACATCAACTGTTTCTGTTTCAAATTTTTTAAGGTAAGTATCATATAAAAGGTCACCAATATATATTTTATTTACTGACAAATTAAGAAACTTTTCTTTTGTATTTGTCTCATCAACAATTTTATTAATTAATTTTTTTTTAGTGTGAATTAAATTTTTATCAATATTGGGATAAACAAATTCTTTAACTCCAAAAGATTTGTATATACCATATGTGCCTAAGGATAACTTAATCAAAATTGATCTAATTATTTTTTTAAATAATCCTCTAAATAATTTTTCAGAGATTAATGTATAGCTTTCAAATCCTAAAATATTTGCGTTAAATTTTATACTTAAGCAGTTAGAAATGTAAGATTTTATAACGTGAAGATATGACCATTTATTTAATTCAACGAGAATTATGTTTTTTTTAGTCAAATTAGATTTGAAAAAATTATAATTATGATTTTTAAATATTTTTATACTTTTGTAATTTTTAAAATAATCTATCACTAAATTAATTTATTTTGATTGTTTTAGTTTTTTTAAATAAAAAAATTTATTTAATTATTTATATATATTTACAAATAAAAATATCTATATATTAATTATTGATGATTACTGCTATTATTAACGCTCGATCTGCTTCAGAAAGATTATTTAAAAAACATCTCTATAAAATTGGAAATAAAACGATCTTAGAACATATTATAGATAAACTCAAAACTGTTAAAAAAATTGAAAAGATTTATTTTGCCACTGGTTCAAAAGAAAAAAACATAGAATATGTAAAATTTTTAAAATCAAAATATAAAAAAAAAATTAATTTTTTTTATTATGACAAAGAAAATGATGTAACAGGAAGGGTATTTCATCTTACTAAAAAAATTAAAACTAAATACACATTAACTATTTCTGGTGATTGCCCTCTTATAGATACAAGATATATAAATAGAATTTATAAAAAATTATCTGAAAATTCCGAATATGATTTTATTTACCCAAAAATTCTTTTAATACATGAGGGAATAAAGTTATTTAAAACATCATCATGGAATTTAATAAATTACTATTCGAGAGAAAAAATTTTTAGAGAAAATCCAGGCTTCATAGTCAAAGAAAAACCCGATAAATTTAAAATACTAGAGTACAAACCTCTTAAATACGAAATAAAAAAAAAAAAAATCAGATATTCTGTAGATACAATTTCAGATCTTGAGTTTCTAAATTTTATAAACCTTGAGCTTCAAAAAAAAAAACTGAGTTTTGAAATCCAAAATGTTTTAAAAATAAAAAAATTACCAATTCTAAATTCTCATGTTTTACAAAGAAATCCTTATGACAAAAAGAGATTAATTAATTTGATAACTATTTATAATTCATCAATTGGTTATGGTCATTATAACAGAATATTGGCTTTAAAAAGAGAACTGCAAGAAAGTTATTTTTGTAAAATAAATACTTTTTTATTAAATAAAAATAAAAGTTTAAAAAAAATTCTAGATAATATAAATAAAAAAAAGCAATTGGCGATAATAGATCTTCCAGTAAATGTTTTAGAAATTTTTATTAAAAAAATCTCTTATCATGAAAAAATAATCATTATCGATAAAATATTAAATAACAAAAAATTTACATACATTATACCAAATTTATCAAATAAAAGATTTAAGAAAGCAAATATATTTTCAGGATTAGATAAATTAATTTTAAATAGATCTATTAACTTTCAAAACACAAAATATATTAACAACAATAAAAATATCAAAAAACTTTTAATGATAGGAGCATCGTATTCAATAGATAATGAAATTTTAGATTTCATGAAAAAAAATAAAAAAGATTTAAAAATTTTAATTGGACCATTAGTTAAAAAAAACAAAATAAGGGAGTTAAAAAAACAAAATTATAATTTAATAGTGAATCAACAAAATATTTTTGAGATTATAAAAAGATCTCAAAAGATCTATTCAAGATTTGGTGTTTCTGTATTTGAAACTATTGCTCTTAAAAAAAAACCTTTTGTTTTTTCAAAATATAATAAGAAAGATAAAAAAATTATTTTTGAATTAGAAAAAAAAAATTTAATCAATATTTATAACAAAAAATATAACAAGAATTTAAAATCAATTAACATTGACAAGTGTTATAAAAATATTAAATCAATTATAGAAAAAAAATTATGATAAAAAATATTTTGGTCACGGGAGGTTTGGGCTATATTGGAAGCCATTTATGTACAGAATTGATCAAAAAAAAATATAATGTATTTATAATAGACAATTTATCTAACAGCAAAATTTCAAGACTAAAAAAAATATACAAAATAACAAAAAAAAAACCCACCTTTTACAATTTCGATATAAAAGATGTTAAAAAAACAAGTAAAGTTTTAAAAAATAAAAAAGTTGATTTAGTTTTTCATCTCGCAGCTTTTAAAGATGTTAATGAATCAATTAAAGAACCCGATAAATACTATAATAATAATATTTTTGGAATTTCCAACCTCATTCAAGCTATGCAAGCATCATCTGTAAATAACATAATATTTAGTTCAAGTGCTGTTGTTTATGGAGAATGTAAATATCTGCCCTTAGACGAAAAACATTCAACTATGCCATTAAGCCCTTATGGTTTAACAAAGTTATTTGGTGAAAAATTTTTAGATTACGCCTCAGTGGGAAACGATAAACTTAAAGCTATTTCTTTAAGATACTTTAATCCTGTAGGTTCTCACAGTTCTGGGGAAATAGGTGATAACCCAGATAAACCTGATAATATAATGCCTCTGATAAATAGAGCAGCAATAGGAAAAAAAAAAATTTTTCAAATATATGGCTCAGATTATTCTTCAAAAGATGGAACCCCTATCAGGGATTATGTTCACGTTCTTGATGTTGTTGATGCGCATATTTTAAGTATGAAAAAAATAAAAGAATTCAAAGGTCATAGCATATTCAATATAGGCACTGGAAAAGGTATTTCAGTTTTAGAGATTTTAGAAACATATAAAAAAATAAACACGATAGATTTTAAAATCAAAAAAATCAAACGCAGAAAAGGTGATATACCTATAAGTTATGCTAACGTACGTAAAATTTATAAAAAAATGAAATGGAAATCTAAATATAATCTAAAAGATATGTGTCAATCTAGTTTTGAATTTGCCAAAAAAAATATTACCTAAAAAATGAATAAAGATTATAAAGTTGGAATTATTGGGGTTGGCTACGTGGGAATACAACTTGTGATTCAATTTGCGAAAAAAAAAATTTATGTAGAATGTTATGATAAAGATTATGATAAGATAAAAAAAATAAAATCTGGTAAGTCACCTTTTTCGTACATTAATGACAGTGTTTTTAAAAAAATTTCAAAAAATATTTCGATAAATAAAAACTTTAAAAGTATAACAAAATGTGATGCAATTATATTGTGTTTACCTACGCCTCTTAGAAAGAATAAACCTGATCTGTCTCAAATTAAAGACGTTTGGAAGGAATTAAAAAATTTTATTAGAAAAAATCAACTTATTATACTTGAAAGTACATCATATCCAGGAACAACGGAAGAAATATTTGTTAAATATTTAAAATCAAATTTTGAATTAGGAAAAAATATTTTTCTAGCATATTCGCCTGAAAGAGAAAATCCTGGGGACAAAAATTTTGAATTTAGTAAAATTCCAAAGATAGTGTCTGGTATAAATGAAAAATCAAAATTACTAGCTGGTAGATTATACAGTAAAATTGTAAATAAAGTTGTCTATGTTGACAAAATAAAAATTGCTGAAATGGCAAAATTATTAGAAAATATTTACAGGTCAGTAAATATTGCCCTGGTAAATGAGCTTAAAATTTTTTCAAAAAGAATAAATATAGATATTAACAAAGTAATAGATGCCGCAAAAACCAAACCTTTTGGATTTCAAGAATTTAGACCAGGTCCAGGTGTTGGTGGACACTGCATTCCAATCGATCCTTTATATTTATCCTGGTTAGCAAAAAAACATAGTTTTAATACAAAATTTATTGAGCTTGCGTCAAGAACAAATATCCAGACCACAAAATGGACTATTAATCAAATTAAAAAAATAATTAAAAATAAAAAGATTAAAAAAATATTAATTTTAGGAATTGCATATAAAAAAAATATTGAGGACACTAGAGAATCCTCAGGAGTTAAAATTTTTGAAAAATTAAAAGAAAATAAGGAACAAATTGAATATTGCGATCCATTTGTAAATAAATACGAATTTAATATAAATAATAAACCAGTTTTTATTAATTCAAAAAAAAATAGTGAAAATGTTTTTAAGAAATATGATTGTTTTATATTGTGTGCTGATCACGATGTATTTAATTATAAAAAACTTAATAAAACAAATAAATACATCATTGATTTAAGGGCAAGATTTTCAAATGAAAAAGATAATAAAAAAATTATTTATATTTAGTCATTGATTAGTCTATTTAAACAAAGAGCTTGCCACAGAAAATTTGAGTTGTTAAATTTTTTGTCATTTTTAAACCTCATTAAATGTTTAAAAAATTCATTTTTATTATAAATTTGTAAATATAAATTTTTTGAACAATTTAACGTTTCATATGCCCAATCAAAAAGCTCATTTTTCAAAAGCTTTGTTTGAGGATCACTAACATATTTTTTTTTCTCAAAACTAGTTTTTATTCCGTAATTTTTATATGCAAAAGATCTATATATATACCTCAAGTTTCCCTTATTGATTAAATAGTTTTCTGGTAAAGAAAAAAAGTATTCTACAATTTTATGATCTAACAATGGAACTCTTAATTCTTTGCTGTTTGACATAGATGATCTATCACAGCTTTTCAAAATTCTTTGTAATTTACAAAAAAAAATATCTCTGAAAATAAATTTTTTTAAATTTGATCCAATACCTTCGTTTTCTATTTTATCTAAAATTTTTTGATAATAATCATTTTTATAAGAGCGTAAAAAATTTTTTTGAAATAAGTTTTCAAAATAATTATTTGAACTATCTGCGGATATATTTCCATTAAGATATCCTTTGCTACTATTTGCAATCCCCCTAATGATTTTAATAAAAGATTCATTTTCAACATTACTAAAATTTATAATTTCAGAAAATAATTTTTTAAATTTTTTTTTATTAAATAAATCTTTTAAATGACTTGAAAAAACATATTTATACCCCGCTGCTATATCATCACCACCTTGAGCCTCAAGAATAACTTTGCACTTCGAATTATAAGCTCTCTCTATCAATAATTGTTTTGATATTGTTACTACTCCAGGAAAAGGTCCTTCCTGAGAACTATAAACTTTATCAAAATTATTTATTATATCTTCTGATGAAATTTTGAAATAGTTTACTTTCCATTTTTTGAAAGATGCAAAGTCCTCTAATTGATTTTTTTCACTGAACTCCTCATCCTCAAAATAGTAACTATTTGCCAAAATCTTAGATTGACCACCATTAATTTTATCTAATACACTAAGCATAATTTTTGAGTCTATTCCTGATGATAAATTTACACCAACTTCAGTATCGGATCTAACTTGCAACTTAAAAGCATTTTCAATTTTCTCTGAAATTTGAGAAATAACATTATTTTCAGATGTAGGTTCCTCAGTTTTAGAATATAAATTCCAATATTTTTCTTTTTTTATTTTTTTTTTATTTAAGTCAAAAAGTAAAAAAGTTGCCGGTTCTAACTGGTGTATATTTTTATAAAAAGTATTTTCACCAAAGTCGTAAAATGATGTTGTTAAATATGTATGAATCTTTTCTATATTTATGTTTTTTTCAATAATTTCATGAATTCCTTTTATTTCTGAACAGGCTACGAATATTTCATCTTTCCAATAATAATAAAATGGTTTTACCCCAAGTCTATCTCTACAACAAAAAGCAATATTTTTAATTTTATCAAATAAAATAAATGAAAATATTCCGTTAAAATGATTAATACACTCAGTCCCTATTTTTGAGTATAGCTCAAGTATTACCTCAGTATCTGTCTCGCTTTTTGTTGAAAGATTAAATTTTTTTTTTAATTCAGGGAAATTATAAATTTCTCCATTATATACAATTGTATAATTATTTGAGAAGTCTTTCATAGGCATTTTGCCATTTTCAGAAATGTCAAAAATTGAAAGCCTACAAGAACCAACAGAAAAATTATTTTTTAATTGAATGCTTCCTTTGTCATCGGGACCCCTATAGTTAATT
>MDTG01088679.1_pt1 | contig 18123 bp, 19 predicted proteins | sample 811421 | NCBI WGS metagenome assembly MDTG01 (sample SAMN05326645, study PRJNA326480) | marine metagenome | isolation source: seawater | place: Pacific Ocean: South East | collected 2011 | reverse complement strand
TTTTAAGTCCTTTGTGTCTACCAATTTCACCACGAGGGCACGTCGTTATTTTATTGTTTTGTTATTATATTAATACACAAGAGTTTTAAATAAGTAAAAAAAAATTATTTTCAATCTCTATGTCCTAGGCTTCACAAGTTTCTCAATAAATAGTGTAAATTTGATTATCATTTTTTTTATTTGTTGTAAGAATTTTCTTAATTACTTTAAAAATCATTGAGTATTCTGAGCAATCTTCGATAACTTTTATGAGATTAGAGCTGTATAAAAATTTAGAAATATCAGAAGAGAAATTAAAACTATAAAGTTTAGAATTAGGTTGTAAATAAAAATATAAATCATTAAATCCAGCTAAATGTATAACATAATCAGGATTATATAATTCACTGTATTTATTTATAAGATTAAGCTCGCTAGTTGTTTGAGAAGAAACAAAGGCTAGATTAATCACTTCCCATTTTATTTTATTTTCATAATTTAATTCTTGATTAAGATATTTAATAAGTTTTGAAGTAATATTATTTTCAATAGTTGTGGCTCCTATTCCAAAAGCAACACTTCCACCTATTACCAATAATCTTTTAACGTTGTGTGGTTTTTCAAATTTTTTTAAATTTCCTTGAGCACCCATTTTGTCGGTTGTAGCATAAGTAAGCTTCTGGTTAGGAGAATTAAATAGACCAACAAATGGTTGATACTCCAATCTCTCAAAAGCATCGTATCCCGTGTAAGACTTTGTGATAGTTTGCTCTGATGTATTAGAGGCTTTAGAAGATATTTTAATGAATTCTTCGTTAGATAAGCCCATAAATGAAGCCTGATCTTCAAATCTAAATTTGTTTATTGTATTTTTTTTCTTTATTTTTCCAAATTTATTAAAAACTTTCCATAATGGTACATGGATTGAAAAAACAGAACTATATGATTTATAAATAAATATAGATACAACGACTCTTAAAACCAATTCAACAATTATTATACCTAAAATTGTATAAATAATATATTCTATCATTTTTCCCTCGATTTAATTATTTCAACAATTTTCTTTGCACACTTATCTTGGGCAAGGTCACCCAGATGAACAGCATCAATAAAGTCTTGATTTTTAGATTTTAAAAACAGGTTAGAGATATCGTAAAAATGATCTTTTAATTCCTGATCATTTTCTAAAGACACTTTTACTAAGTCATAAAATTCTTTGAAATATTCCTTTATATAAAAACCTTTAAATTTATTTTTTTCTCTATAATTTAGAATTTGTTTATCGTCATTAGTCATTGGTCCGCTATAAAATAAAGTTGGTTGTAATGTAAAAAGATAATTAATATTATTATTTTTGGTTTTTGAGTAAATTTGTTTAATATTTTCAGATAATTGCCTGTTTACAATTAAGGCTACTTCCTTTGGTGTTTCATTCCTCGATTTAGTCAATGGTTTAAAAATATCTTTAGACATATTTTTTAATAAAGGAATAATTGGAAGCAAAAAAATATTTAAAATAAAAGATTTTATTGAAAAATACTTAATACTAAAAAGGCTAATAAATTCTTTATTTTTAGGATCTTTAAAAGTACTATTTTTATTTATATTACTAATAATTATGAAAAGCCTCTCTAAAAGTGAGTAAGGAATATAAATTATAATTGTTATAATTAATAAATAAATCGAAGCTATAATTTTAGATATTTTAATCATTTATAATGAGTTTCGCTAATAAATATTTTGCCAAGATCAGTCGGGTTTTGGTTATATTTATTAATCAAAAATTTATTCATTATTAATAAATCTATATCGCTGGAGAAAAAGCATTTTAATGCATCGATATAATTGCAGACAATTGGCTCGTCTCTTACATTAAAAGATGTATTTATCAAAACAGGGCATTGCGTTTTCTTATAAAAGTCATCTAGTATTCTATAAAAAAAAGAGTTTGTTTTGGAATTAACTGTTTGTATCCTCGCACTGTAATCTACGTGTGTGATTGCTGGTAATGTTGATCTTTTTTGCATTAATTTTTCATTTATTGAAAATGACTCACTTTCTGTTTTAATTTTGATTTTATTTTGAATAGGAAAAACGAATGACATAAAAGAATTTCCAAAGTTCATTTTAAAATAATCGTTAATATGCTCTTCCATTATTGCTGGGGCAAATGGCCGAAAGCTTTCTCTGTATTTTATTTTTAAATTCATTGTCTTCTGCATTTTTGTGGACCTTGGATCACCTATTATGCTTCTTGATCCTAATGCTCTTGGTCCAAACTCCATTCTGCCATTAAACAATGCAACTATCTTCTCTTGAGTCACAGAATTAGTTATTTTATCTATTAAACTGGCATCATCTTCAAATTTTTTATAATTAATATTCATTTTTTTTAAAAAAGACTCAATTTCATCGTTACTGTAATCTGGTCCAAAGAAAGATCCCTCCTGAGAAGTTGTTTTAGAAGTATCAGCAGTATCTAAATAAGATAAACGTAATGCTGCACCAAGCGCTCCGCCAGCATCACCTGCAGCAGGCTGTATCCAAACATTTTCAAAAATTTTGCTCTCTGCAAGTTTTCCGTTTGAAACACAATTCAAAGCTACACCGCCGGCCAGAACGACATTTTTGCTACCAGTTATTTTTTTTGCCGTTTTAGCTATTTTTATAAAAATTTCATCTAATACTGATTGAGCTGAAGCAGCTAAATCACAATCAATTTCTCTAATCTCATCATCTTTATTTCTCTTTTTATAACCAAACAACTTCTCAAATTTACGACTAATTGTACTGTTTCCATTATGAAAATTAAAAAATTTTAAATTTAATTTGTAAGACCCATCCTCATAAACTTTAATAATATTTTTTAAAATTTTTTCTTTATATTTTGGATTGCCATATGGCGCTAATCCCATTAATTTATATTCATCTGCGTTTACTCTAAAGCCTGAAAATTGTGTGAAAGCAGAATAAAACATACCTAAAGAATTAGGAAAATGTATTTCTTTTAAAATTTCTATTTTATTTTTTTCACCTAAACCAATTGAGGTACACGCCCACTCTCCAACACTATCAAGCACAATGATAGCTGCGTGATCGTAAGGAGACGGATAAAATGCAGATGCTGCATGTGAAAAATGATGTGTAACTTTTTTAATTGCTTTTTTCCAACCTAATTCTTTTTTAATGTTAGTTTCCAAAAAAAGTTTTTCTGAAAACCATGAAAATATTGCATTTATAAATTGAGAAAAGCTTTTAGGTAAATAACGAATATAAGTAGAAAATATTCTATCGAATTTTAAATGACTATTTTCAAAATAGACTATTTCATCTATATCGGAGAGTTTCAAATTTGCTTCTTTCAAACAATATTTTACAGCATTTCTTGGAAAGCTCGGGTCAAACTTTATTCTAGTAAATCTCTCCTCTTGAGCTGCGGCAACTATCTTTTTATTAATAACAAGAGCAGCTGCGCTATCATGAAAAAAAGCTGATATACCCAATATTTTTTTTCCCATAAGTTTTTGTTTATATTATAAATCCAATATTTTAAAGTGTTAACTAAATGAAAAAAATTTTGATTTATAATTCAGGGGGAGGATTAGGTGATTCAATTCAATTATTCCCTTTATTAATTAGTCTTAAGAGCCATTTTAGAAAATCTAAATTTTTCTATTTAGGAGCACACCCAAATCATTTCAACGGAAAACTAAAAGAATACAATTTAAATCTAGAAAATGTTGATTTAGGTTTAAAATATTTTGGTTTTAGATGGTGGCATTTTCTATTTGCTAAAAAAAGAGCGATAAAAAAAACATTTGGAAAATTTGATTTAATAATAGATTTACAAACTAAGTTTAGGAATTCATTAATACTAAAAAGAATCCCCCACACATTGTTTTATTCAAAAACTTTTAATTATTTGTTTTCTTCAAAAAAAATAAATTCAAATTCTGCAAATCATATTGAAAATTTAAGTTTGTTTATTGAAGAGGATATTCAAGAATTAGATTTTGAGGTAAATAAATTACCTAAAGAAATAATATCAGAGGCTAAAAAACTTCTACCTAACTCAAATTATATTGGATTTTCTATCACTCAAGGTAATGAATATAGAAAAAAAAGTTGGTCAATTTTTAAATTTACCGCCTTAGCTAATAAAATATTATCAAAGAACAAAATACCTGTTTTTTTTATTGATAAAGAAAAAATTGATTTAATTGAAAAAATTAAAAGCCAAGTACCATCTGCAATTTTTCCAGAAATGAATTCTCAAATTTCTTGTCCTGCTTTAGTAACTGCATTGTCGTCAAGATTAGAAAAAGCAATCTCGATCGATAATGGTATTATGCACATGATGGCTTTAGCGAAAACACCAATGATAGTTTTATTTGGTCCTACAAGTGCTGAAAAATTTGCTCCAAGAAATAAATTTACAACTATATTAGATAGCAAAAAAGTTCATGGTACTAAAGATATCAATTCCATTGAAGTTGATGAGGTGCTTAGTTTAATTTAAATTTTTAAAATCTTAATTTTCTTATTTTTAGCAAGTAATAATAATTCTTTGCTTACTATCTCAAGTTTTAATTTGGAAGTAGATCTTGAAACAATTGAAACACCAATTTTACCTAATCGAAAGAATGGATAGCTTCCTATATCAACAAATTTTTTATATTTTTTCTGTATAGATGATAATTTTTTTGAAATATTACTTTCAACTGTAAAAAGATTAAGTGTTCTGCTGTGAACTTTTAAACCTTTAACTAGATATTTTTTAGCATTTTCAATCATTGAATTTAAAATTGAGGGTACTCCTGGAAGTGATAAAACATTTTTCGTAATAAAACCTGGTGCAGCACTAGAAGGATTATAAATTAGTTTAGCTCCATCTGGCATTTTTGCCATTTTTTTCCTACCTTCATTAAATTGGTTTTTTCCATAATAATTCTCTAATATTTTATAAGCCTCTTTATGAAATATATATTTTTTTTTAAAAGCTTTTGCGATTGATTGGGCGGTTATATCATCATGAGTAGGTCCTATCCCTCCTGTTGTAAATACATAATTAAATTTTTTTGATAAAACTTTTATATTCATTATTATAGTCTTCTCAACGTCAGGTATGATTCTTACTTCTGAAACTGTAATTCCACAATTGTTGTTTAACCAGTTACAAATAAAAGAAATATTTTTATCTTGTGTTCTTCCTGATAAAATTTCATTGCCAATAATTAAAATTGCTGCATTTACTTTTTTGTTTTTTTTCTTCATAAACTATTAAAAATGAATTTTAAAAATACATTAATATCAGGAGAATTAATTAAAAGATACAAGCGATTCTTTGCTGACGTAAAGATTCATAATAAGACTGTCACCACCCATTGTCCAAATACAGGTTCAATGTTTGGTTTGTTAAAAGAGGGTAATAGAGTCTGGATAAGTAGGGCTGATAATCCTAATCGAAAACTTAAATACACTTTACAAGTTATTGAGGATAAAAAAGTGAAAGTAGGGATTAATACTCATTTAACAAATAAAATTGTTTTAGATGCTTTAAAAAACAAAATGATACATCCTTTTGAAAAAGCCACTAACATTCAATCAGAGATAAAATTTGGCAAAAACACTAGATTTGATTTTTTAATCACTTGTGGTGATAACAAATCTTTTTTAGAAGTAAAAAATGTAACACTCTCAAGAGAAAAAAATGTAGCAGAATTTCCTGACGCTATAACCTCAAGAGGCTTAAAACATTTAAATGAGTTGATTAAGGCAAAAGAAAAAGGATTTCAAGTTTACATGCTTTATTTAATTCAAAGAAATGATTGTAAAGTATTTAAAATAGCTAAAGATATAGATTCCGAATACTACAAATTATTAGTAAAAGCTGTTAAAAAAAAACTTAAAATACTTTGCTACGATTGTAAAATTTCTCCAAAAGGAATAAAACTAAATCGTAAAATAAAGTTAGAAATTTAATGGACCAATATTTTATAGAAGCTTTTGAAAAAACAAGAAATGCTGGAACTATTGCTGCTGGAGCATTAGACCAGGTTTCTAAGATAGTTAAGCCAGGAATAAAAACTCTAGAAATTGATAAGCTTTGTTATGAATACATAAATGATCATGGTGCCTACTCTGCCCCACTATTTTACAGAGGTTTTCCAAAATCATGTTGTACTTCAACAAACCACGTTGTTTGTCATGGAGTTCCCTCTGATAAAATATTAAAAGAGGGGGACATTGTAAATGTTGATGTAACAGCAATAAAAGATGGATGGCATGGTGATACAAGTAGAACTTTTGAAATTGGTGAGGTTTCTGTAAAAGCAAAAAAATTAATAAAGATAACTTACGAGTCAATGATGAAAGCTATAGACATAGTAAAAGATGGCGTCCATTTAGGTGATATTGGAGAAGCTATACAAAAACATGTTGAGAATAATGGTTTCTCAGTCGTAAAAGATTTTTGCGGTCATGGCATAGGAAAATTATTTCATAAAGAACCAAATGTATTACACTATGGAAAAAAAGGAACAGGTGAAAAAATTAAATCTGGAATGATTTTTACAATAGAACCAATGATAAATTTTGGCAATTATGAAACCAAAACTCTTAATGATGGATGGACCGCGGTTACTAAAGATAAGTCTCTATCTGCACAATTTGAACATACTATAGGAGTAACAAATAACGGTTGTGAAATTTTTACACTTTCTAAATAAAAGAAAGTTTATATGATTGAAAGATATTCTAGGAAAGAAATAAAGGCTATTTGGGAAGATCAAAATAAATATTCAATATGGCTTAATATTGAGCTAGCTGCGGCAGAGGCAATGGAAAAGTTAAAGATTATTCCGAAAGGTGTTTCAGCCAAAGTGAGGTCTAAAGCTAAAATCAACGTCAAAAGAATTATACAAATTGAAGAAAAAGTAAAACATGATGTTATAGCTTTTTTAACATCAATTACAGAAAAAGCTGGTAAGGAAGCAAGATACCTGCATAAAGGGATGACGTCTTCTGATGTTTTGGATACTTGTTTTAATCTTCAACTAAAACAATCTGGAGAAATTTTATTAAAAGATATTGATCAATTATTATCTTCAATAAAAAAGCAAGCTATCAAACATAAATTGACTTTATGTATAGGGAGGAGTCATGGTATCCATGCTGAACCTATTACTTTTGGATTTAAGTTGTTAACTTTTTATCAAGAGTTTTTAAGGAATAAAAAAAGACTAGAAAATTCTATTAAAGAAATTTCTACTTGCGCAATATCCGGAGCTGTAGGTACTTTTGCAAATATCGATCCTCGGGTTGAAAAACATGTAGCAAAAAAATTAGGTTTATATATAGAGCCTATATCAACTCAAATAATACCTAGGGATAGACATGCTCAGTTTTTTTCTACGCTAGGAATTATAGCTAGTTCAATAGAAAGGTTTGCAGTAGAAATTAGACACCTTCAGAGAACTGAAGTTTTAGAAGTTGAGGAATTTTTTGGAAAAAAACAAAAAGGTTCCTCTGCGATGCCTCATAAAAAAAATCCAATCTTAAGTGAAAATTTAACAGGTTTAGCAAGATTAATAAGGTCAAATGTTTTGCCTTCACTAGAAAATATTGTTCTGTGGCATGAGAGAGATATTTCTCACTCTGCTGTAGAGAGAAATATAGGACCTGACTCCACTATAGCGCTAGATTTCGCACTGGTAAGATTGAACAATTTAATTAAGAATTTGAATATTTATCCAAAAAGGATGCAAAAAAATTTAAGTATAACAAATGGTATATTTTTTTCTCAAAGAATTCTACTTGAGTTAACTAACGTTGGCTTTTCAAGAGAAGAATCTTACAAAATAGTACAAAAAAAAGCTATGCAAGCATGGAAAGAAAATTCTTCATTTTTCAATAATATTATTTCTGATAAAAAAATTACTTCTAAAATACCTGTTAATAAACTTAAAAAATTATTTAATTTTAGTTATCATACTAAAAAAATTAATATAATTTTCAAACGTAATCTTAAAAAAAAGTAATCTAATGAATAAAGGTAATAAATTATACGAAGGCAAAGCGAAAATAATTTATGAAACTAAAGACAAAAATTTAGTTATTCAACACTTTAAGGATGACGCTACCGCTTTTAATAATCTTAAAAAAGCAAAAGTGGAGGGAAAAGGTGTTTTAAATAACAGAATTTCTGAGTACATATTAACAAATCTATCTCAATGTGGGATCAAAACCCATTTAATTAAGAGACTAAATATGAGAGAACAATTAATAAGAAGAGCAGAAATTTTTCCTATAGAATTTATAGTAAGAAATATTGCTACCGGATCTTTAACAAAAAGGCTTGGAATACCTGAGGGCACATCTTTAGAAAAACCTTTATTGGAATATTGTTATAAGAAAGATGAACTTAATGATCCTTTGATTTCAAAGGAGCATATAACTTCCTTCGGATGGGCTACAGAGAAAGAAATTGAAAAAATTGATAGTGTTACCCTAAGAATTAATGACATCTTGCTAGGTATGTTTAGGGCTATTGGTATAAAACTAGTAGACTTCAAAATTGAATATGGAAAAGCCTGGAATAAAGACTCCGAAAGAAAAGAAATTGTCTTAGCAGATGAGATAAGTCCTGACACGTGTAGATTATGGGATATAAAAACTGAGAGAAAACTCGATAAAGATAGGTTTAGAAAAGATTTAGGAAATATTATTCAAGCATATCAAGAGGTTGCAAGAAGATTTGGAATAATGCCTGAAGAAACTAATATCAGTGAAGTTAATTTTGGAAAAACTATTCCAATTAAATTTAAAAAAAAATAAATTGAAATTCTCAGTAACAGTAACACTAAAAAAGGACGTATTGGATCCTCAAGGTAAAGTTGTTCAAAATACTTTATCAAATCTCGGCATGGATAATTTAAGGAACATCAGACAAGGGAAGTTTTTTGAGATAGAGATTGATGAAACTGATGATAGCAAAGCTCAAAAAACTGTAAAACAAATGTGTGAAAAACTTTTAGTCAATTTAATTATAGAGGATTACAAAATTAATAAAATATAATGAGATCATCAGTTATTGTTTTTCCTGGTTCTAATTGTGATAGAGATATAGCTGTCGCTTTAAAAAAACTACAATTTAAAAACCAAATGATTTGGCATAAAGAAACAAGTCTTCCAAAATCAGATTTAATTGTAATACCTGGAGGATTTTCTTATGGGGATTATTTGAGATCAGGAGCTATAGCTGGAAAATCTTCAATAATTAACGAAGTGATAAAATCAGCTAATTCTGGCTGCTTAGTTTTAGGCATTTGTAATGGTTTTCAAATTTTAACAGAAACAGGATTATTAAAAGGAACATTACTAAAAAATAAAAACCTTAAGTTTATTAACAAAGATGTGAATATAAAAGTAATGAATAATAAAACGAAATTTTCATCTAAATATAAATTAAATCAAATTCTTAAAATTAATATTGCACATAATGAAGGCAATTATTTTACTGATAATTATCATCTTGAAAAATTAAAGAAGGAAAACCTAATAGCTTTTAAGTATTGTGATGAAAATGGTAATATTGATCATAAAAACAATCCTAACGGGGCAATTGAAAATATAGCTGGTATTTATAATTCAAAAAAAAATATTTTAGGTATGATGCCTCATCCAGAAAGAATGGTCGATCAACTTACTTCTAATACAGATGGAGTAAATTTATTCTCAAGTCTTCTAAATTGATAATATGATTATTTCAAATGAAATTGTAGAAAAACATGGACTTAAATTAGAAGAATATGAAAATATTAAAAAATTATTAAAAAGAAATCCTAATTTATTAGAACTTGGTATTTTTTCAGCAATGTGGAACGAACATTGCTCCTATAAATCCTCTAGAATTCATTTAAAAAAACTCCCCACACATGGATCACAAGTTATACAAGGACCAGGTGAAAATGCTGGAGTTATAGATATTGGAGATGATGACGCTATAGTTTTTAAGATAGAGAGTCATAATCATCCATCTTATATCGAGCCATATCAGGGAGCTGCTACAGGCGTAGGTGGAATTTTAAGAGATGTTTTTACAATGGGGGCAAGGCCAATTGCGCTTCTTAATTCTATTCACTTCGGTTCACCTTCTCATCCAAAAACTAAAAGTTTATTAAATGGCGTCGTGTCCGGTATTGGAGGATACGGAAATTGTATTGGGATCCCCACTGTTGCAGGTGAAACAAAATTTAATGATACATATAATGAGAATATTTTAGTAAACGCAATGGCAGTTGGGCATACGAAGAAAAATAAAATATTCTATTCAAAAGCTAAAGGGATTAATAAGTCTGTTGTTTATGTAGGTTCAAAAACTGGTAGAGATGGAATTCATGGAGCGTCGATGGCTTCAGCTGAGTTCGATGAAAACTCAGATGAAAAAAAACCCACAGTCCAAGTAGGAGATCCTTTCACTGAAAAATTGCTTTTAGAGGCTTGTTTAGAATTAATGAAAGATGACTCTATTATAGCTATTCAAGACATGGGAGCGGCAGGTTTGACATCCTCTAGTGTTGAAATGGCCTCAAAAGGTTCTTTAGGTGTTGAATTAGAATTAAACAAAGTGCCTTGTAGAGAGGAAAACATGACTCCCTATGAGATGATGTTGTCGGAAAGCCAAGAAAGAATGTTGATTATTTTAGAAGATAACAAAGAGGATCATGCCAGAAAAATTTTTCAAAAATGGGATTTGGACTTTGTCATTATAGGTAGAACAACAGATACAAAAAACCTAACTCTAAAGTTTAAAAATGAACTTGTGGGAGAAATTCCAATTGAAGCTCTTGCATCAAAAGCTCCAGTTTATGATAGGAAATGGACAAAGAAAAAATTGCCTAAAAGTAATTTAAAACTTAAAGAACTTAAAAAGATTAAAATGGAAGATGCATTAATAAAAATTTTATCTTCACCTAACCATTCTAATAAAAGCTGGATTACTAACCAATACGATCAAATGGTAATGTGTGATACTTTACAACGATCAGGTTCAGATGCTGCAATTATAAGAATTCATAATAAAGATAAAGCAATAGCAGTATCGGTTGACTCATCTGCGAATTATTGTAAATCCCATCCGGTCACAGGAGGTAAACAAATAGTTTGTGAAAATTGGAGAAACTTAATTTCAGTCGGTGCAAAACCTTTGGCAATAACGAATTGTTTGAATTTTGGAAATCCAGAAAATGAAAGTGTAATGGGTGAGTTCGCGGAATGTTTAGAAGGAATTAAAGAGGCATGTGAATTTTTAAATTTCCCTGTTGTATCTGGAAATGTATCTTTTTATAACGGTACAAATAAAAAAAATATTTTTCCAACTCCAGTAATAGGAGGTGTAGGATTAATAAATAATTTGTCAAAACCAATAGGACATAATTTTAAAAAACTTAACAATTATATATTTCTAATAGGTAAAACATTTGGTCATTTAGAGCAAAGTTGCTTTTTAAAAGAAAATTACTCTTTAGTTGAAGGTCGACCACCCGAAATAAACTTAACTAATGAAAAAAATAACGGAGAATTAGTTTTAAAACTGATCAGTGAAAATTTGGTATCTTCCGCACATGATATCTCGAGTGGCGGTTTGATAGTGGCCTTAAGTGAAATGTCAATCGGTTCTAATTTAGGTGTAAAAATAGAAAAACCAAAAAGACTAAGAAATTCAATCGAATATTTTTTTGGTGAGGATCAAGGAAGATATGTTCTTGAAATTGATCAAAAGAAACACAAGCAAGTAGAAAAAATATTAAATACAAACAATATTTTTTATGAAAATATAGGAATTACACAAGAAAAATATTTCGAAATAGAAGATGAAATGAAAACTAACATAAATGACCTATTTAAAATAAATCATAAGTGGTATAAGAATTACTAATGCCTCTATCAGAAGATCAAATAAAAAAACTTATTATTGAATCAATTCCTGATGCGACTATTGAAATTAAAGATCTAATGGGAGATGAAAATCATTATTCAGCTAAAATTAAATCAAAACTTTTCAATAATTTAAATAAAGTTGAACAACACAAACTTGTTTATAAATCACTTAAAGGTAAGATGGGTAATGAATTACATGCTTTATCAATAACTACAGAGGAAAAGAAATGAATATAGATGAAAAAATTAAAAGCATAATTAAAGAAAATGACGTTTGTTTATTTATGAAAGGAACTCCAGATTCGCCTCAGTGTGGATTTTCTATGGCTGTTAATAATGTATTGAAACATCTTAATATTAAATTTAAAGCAGTAAATGTCTTAGAAGATGAAAACATTCGGCAAGGAATAAAAGATTATAGTGATTGGCCGACTATTCCTCAGCTTTATGTAAAAGAGGAGTTTGTTGGAGGATGTGATATTGTTAAAGAAATGTTTGAGAAAGGTGAGTTACAAAATTTACTTAGGAAACATCAAATAATTTCGTGAGACAGTTCATATATAAAACGATTATAATAATACTAGCTTTAATTATTGCCTTTGAATTTACATTAGGAAAAACAATAAATAAATTTAATCAAAAAGCTGAAATGATATTTTCTAAAGAAGGTAGAAAAGGTGTGGTTGTTACCATGAAGAAAGAGATGCAAAAAGCAATCGACAAAGAAAATTATTTGACTGAAGAAGAAAGATTGTTAATTAACAATTTTATAAAAAAAATTAAAAAAGAACTGAACTCTGTTGAATAAAAGACTATATAATTTAAAAACATTTTAATAGTTTTCCTGTTATAAATCTTTCTTTGTGAAACAAAAGTTTGAAGCCAGAGTCAGAAATCATCTTACAATTATAAGGTATTCCTTTTTTAATATTTCTAACATGTTGAACTGCTAAAAAAGGTCTCTTATAATCAGTGTCTATTAGTTGCCATTTATCAAAACAATTAAATTTAGACTTATAGAAATAAGGCTCGACCGTATGGCCGGGGCTAGCTAGGATACAAATATTGTCATCATTTAAAGATATTATTTGTTTTGCAATCTCCTTACCGCTTATCCCCATATATTCTAATTCAAATTTTTTCGTTAAATCTAAATACCTTGCGGGTGTATTAAACCAAACATATTGATAAGGATGGATTTTAAAATTTTCTATCAAAAATAGAGAAATTGATAATAAACTTAAAATATAAAAAAATTTTTTTGAAAAGTAAAATAACGAGGTTAATCCTAAAATGAATAAAAGAGGTATTAAAAACATTATATGTCTTATTTCATCATAAAGGTTTACATTCATAAAAATTAACAATAGTGGAATAAAAATTGACGATCCAAGAATAGATCCAAATACTAAACTATTCTTCTTTTCTTTAAATATATTTTTTTCAGTAAATGGTATTAATAAAATGCCCAAAATTATTATTAGCGGTAACTTTACCGACAGCCAAATTAACATATAGGTGGATGGTAAATCTTTTGCGCTCAAACATGATCCAAGTGTATTAGTGCAAATATCGTGATAATAATGACTCATCCATTTAATAGCATAAAAAAATGCTAAAGGATTCGTCCAATAAACGGGATTTAGGATTAGAATAAATAAAAGAAGTAAAAAAACAAAATATAAAAATTTCTTATAAAATAATCTTATAAAATTTATCAAATTAATTTTTTTAATATTAATTAATATCAAAAATGTTATTAGATATTGAAAAAAAATTAAAACTCCTGTGACTCTTATTGATAATAAAAAAGCTGTACAGATAGCTATCGTCGACATTTGTAAATAAGTTAAGGATTTGTTTTTTAAGATTTTCTCAAAAAAATTAAAGCTTAAGTATGTACAAACTAACCAAATAGACATAAAGGGTATATCTTTTGGATTAAAAAAAGAATGACCTAATAAATATGGATATAGCAGATAAATAAATGTTGAAAAATAACATATCTTTTTATTTTCGATTACTTTTTTAATAATCTGATAAAAAAAAATTCCTGAAATAAAAAAAAATAAAAAAATAACAAAATGTTTTGAGATTAGTTTCGCGCCAAAATCATTTACATTTTGATATTTTTGAACGGTAGATTTTAATACTAATTGTATTGGTTGTGAAACAAATTGGAAACCAATGCCATAATATTGATCTAGAGAAGTCTTATTAGTGTTTTTAATTTCCTTAGAAAAAATTTTATTTTTTGTATTTTCGATTAATTCTAAATTAAATTTCCAATTTTGCTCTTCGTGCCATTCATCATGAGAGATGCCCACATTTATAGATGAAAAGCTACCCGCTAAAAAAAATACAATTAAGAAAATTTTAAAAAAATTCTTAACTGATACGATTTTCATTATAATTTTTGATCAATATTTTCTATTTTTCAAATATTCTTTAAAATATTTGATTATCTTGAATAGTATTCTATTACTAGATTTGGTTCCATCACAATCGGATATGGAACTTCCGAGAACTTAGGCGCTCTGATCAATTTAGCTGTTTTATTTTTATCATCTAATTGAATATAATCCGGAACGTCACGCTCCTTACTTTGTAAAGCTCCATCTATCACAACTAATTTTTTTGATTTTTCTCTTATTTCAATTTTATCTGTACTTTTTACTACGTAGCTCGATATATTTACTCTTTTATTATTAACTTTAATATGTCCGTGATTTATCATTTGACGAGCAGAAAAAACTGTTGTGGCAAACTTCGCTCTATAAATTACTGTATCTAATCTGCTTTCTAGCAATGCTATTAAGTTTTCGGTAGTGTCTCCCTTTTTTGCTAATGCTTTCCTATAAATATTTCTAAATTGTCTCTCGTTTATATTTCCGTAATAAGCTTTCAATTTCTGTTTAGCTTGGAGCTGAACACCATAATCAGTTGGTTTTCCTTTTTTATTTTGTCCATGTTGTCCAGGTGGGTATGCTCTAGAGTTAAATGGGCTCTTTGGTCTTCCCCAAATATTAGCTTTTAATCTTCTATCAACTTTGTGTTTAGATTTAAGTCTTTTAGTCATTTTTTAATAATTGTGTGTTTATAAGGTTTCGGTTCCTTTTGTCAATTATCGTTTAGCTTTTTTTTTACTTAATGAGCTTATAATACTGGCTAAAATCCTTAATTCTTTATCATTTGGCTCTAATCTGTAGATTAAATTATTAATGTTGAGTAACATTGATTGTTTTTTTTCTCTAGGTACAAAAAAATTTTTTTTTTCTAGTAATCGTATCAAATGATTTACCAATAAAGAAACTTTTGATTTTGAAGCAACCTTTAAGTTTTTCCCTTGTTTAGTTATTAATTTTTGATTAACAATTTTAAATATTTCAAAACAAATTAATGTAACTGAATGAGATAAATTAAGAGATTTAAATTTATTTGATGTTGGTATTTGTAAGATATAATTAGAAAATGAAAGATCGTAATTCGAAAGACCTGAAGCTTCTGGCCCGAACATTAAGCCAAAAGTAACCTTCTTTTTAACTCTTATAATATTTAAGAAATCTTTTATTGTTATATGTTTTTTATTAATATCTCTTTTTCTTGCGCTTAGTGAAATTACAATATCAAATTCCCTTACAGCTTTTTCTACTGATTTAAAAATTTTAGCCTTATTAATCACATCATAAGCACCGACAGATGTAACTTTTGTTTTATGATTCGGAAAAGAAAATTTTGGACAAACAATGTTAAGCTTATTAAAACCAAAATTTTTTATTGATCTTGCACAAGCGCCAACATTTTCACCAAGTTGTGGTTTTACAAGTACAAAACCAAATTTATTTTTCATTTAGATTAGCTGGCGCCTTTTCTTTATAAAGTTTGTAGTCTAAGCTATCTATAAGAGCTTTAAATGATGCTTCAATAATGTTTGGAGAAACTCCAACAGTAAACCAACTTTTACCTGTTTTATCTGTGCTTTCAATTAGTACTCTTGTTGTTGCCTCTGTGCCTGTATTAAGAATTCTTACTTTATAATCTAATAATTTTAAATCAGCAAAAAAGTTATAATACTTTTCAACTTTTTTGAAATTAGATCTTATTGCATTATCTAAAGCATTAACAGGACCATTTCCCTCCCCATCACAACTAATTTCTTTTCCATCAATTAAAAAAACTACGTTGGCTTTGGTTAAAATAGAAGCTTCTTTTGAAATATTTACATTATAGCTTTTTACTTTTAAATATTCTGGCATTATTCCTAGAAGTCTATTAGCTAATAATTCAAAGGATGCATCTGCTCCGTCATAAGAGTATCCACTAAACTCTCTATCCTTTACCTCATCTAAAATCTTTTGTACTTTAGGATCTTTTGAATCTATCTTAACTCCATAATTTTCCAATCTTGATAAAATATTTGATCTACCAGCTTGATTTGAAATAATTATATTTCTATGATTTCCTATTAAAGTTGGATCTATGTGCTCATAAGTCTTAGGGTCTTTTTTTACCGCAGACACGTGCAAGCCTCCTTTATGAGAAAATGCTGAAGCACCAACATAAGCCATGCTCTTATTTGGTTTTCTATTAAGTATTTCATCTAACAATCTTGAACATTCTGTTAAAGACGGCAATTTATTTTTTTGTATGTTTAATTCAAATTTATCACTAAATGATTTTTTTAAACAAAGAGTAGGTATAATTGACATTAAGTTTGCATTTCCACATCTCTCTCCTAATCCATTAATAGTTCCTTGAACTTGTCTAACTCCAGACTCTATTGCTGCTAAGGAATTAGCTACCGCGTTTTCAGTATCATTATGTGCATGGATACCTAGATTTTTACCTGGAATAATTTTAGAAACTTTTGATACAATCTCTCGTACTTCGTTTGGTAATGTTCCGCCATTGGTATCACAAAGAACTACCCATCTTGCCCCTGAGTCGTAGGCGCTTTTAAGACAATCCAAAGCATAATTTGGATTAGATTTATAGCCATCAAAAAAATGTTCGGCATCAAACAAAAATTCTTTTTTATTTTTAATGAAATGTTTAGCGGTCTCTCTAATATTTTCTAAATTTTCATCGTTATTTATTCCTAAAGCTACTTTTACATGAAAATCCCATGCTTTTCCTACTACACAAACAGCAGGTGAATTTGCATTGACCAATGAAGCTAAACCAGGATCGTTATCTGCACTACGTCCTGACTTTTTAGTCATACCAAAAGCAGTAAAGGTACTATTTTTAAATTTTTGAGGTGTTGAAAAAAATTTAGTATCAACTGGATTAGCTCCCGGCCACCCTCCTTCAATATAGTCAACTCCTATTTCTGATAAAACATTAGCAATTTTGTGCTTGTCTTCAATAGAAAAATCAACTCCTTCAGTTTGAGCCCCATCTCTTAAAGTTGTATCAAATATATAAATTTTTTCTTTTTTCATTTAAATTTCCAGATTGTTTTTCCCTTTTGGTCTTCTATTAAAATACCTTGATTAAATAAATCATCTCTTATCTTATCTGCTAAACCAAAATCACCATTTTTTTTTGCTTCCGCTCTTTCATTAATCATTTTTAAGATTATAGACTCAGATATTTTAACTTTTTTCTTTTTCAAATTTTGCCACTCTTTTTTGGAAATGTTAAATAAGCCTAAAAATCTACATGCATTATTAAAAATATTTTTTTTCTTACTATCACCACTAACAGCATCATTATATAACTCGTGTATCTTTGCAATAAATCCAGGTGTATTTAAATCATCAAGTAAAGTTGCTGAAATTTCAGATATATTTCCGCCGTTTGTTTCTTCATAAAGGTTATACCATTTATCTATAGTATTTTTTTGTTGATTTAAAAGTTCATCATTCCAATCTAAAGGTTGACTGTAATGAGCGCTTAATAAAGCGAGTCTCACGACTTGGCCAGAATATTTTTCCACCGCTTCAGAAATAGAAATTACGTTACCCAATGATTTCGACATTTTTTCTTTATTAATTGTTACAAAACCATTGTGTACCCAGTAATTTGCAAATTTATCTAAAGAGTTGTTGCAACAAGATTGTGCTATCTCATTTTCGTGGTGAGGAAATATTAAATCAAGTCCTCCACCATGAATATCAAATGTTTTACCTAAATATTTTTCGCTCATCACTGAACACTCTAAATGCCAACCAGGTCTTCCTCTTCCCCAAGGAGAAT
>MDTG01441700.1_pt1 | contig 18125 bp, 19 predicted proteins | sample 811421 | NCBI WGS metagenome assembly MDTG01 (sample SAMN05326645, study PRJNA326480) | marine metagenome | isolation source: seawater | place: Pacific Ocean: South East | collected 2011 | reverse complement strand
TTTTATTGGAAAATGCAGATCCAGGATTTGACTGGATATTTTCACAAAAAATAAAAGGTTTAATTACAAAGTATGGAGGTGTAAATTCTCATATGTCAATAAGATGTGAGGAGTTAAATATACCAGCGGCAATTGGAATTGGAGATGATAATTTTAATGATATTAAAGATCTTTCAAATATTATTCTTAATTGTAAAAATGAACAAATTATCAAATTTAAGTTATGAAAATTTTAATTTCGTCAAACTTTAAAAGTCATTTTGATACTCATATAGACTTTATAGAACATCATTGGATAAATTTTTTTAATAAAAAAAATTATAATTTTTTATTAGTACCTAATAGTATTAAGTTAGCAGACAAATTAATTAGAAATGAAAAAAATTGTAGATTGGTGATTCTTGCTGGAGGAAACGATTTATTCAAAAAAGATAGATTGACAATCACAAGACTTAAAGTAGAAAAAAAACTTTTAAATTATTCTCTTAAAAAAAAAATTCCTGTATTAGGAGTCTGTAGGGGAATGCAATTAATCAACCATTTTTTTGGTGGAAAAATAGATAAAATAAAAAATCATATGAAAATAAAATCTAAAATTTTTGTAAAAAATAATTTTTTTAAAAAAAAAGAATTAAGTGTTATGTGTTATCACAATTATGGTATTAAAAATTCATCAAAAGCAAAAATTTTAAAAACAATAGCTGTAGATAAAAAAAAAAATATAGAAATGTTTGAACATAAAAATAAAAAAATTATTGGTGTAATGTTTCATCCCGAAAGAGAAAATAATTATAAAAAATTAGATTTAATTATTAAAAAATTAATTAACAATAAATGAAAGCAGTAATACTTTGTGCAGGTTTAGGAAGTAGAACAGGTCTAAATTATCCAAAATGTTTGTACAAATTTCATGATGGCTCAACTTTATTAAGTAAAAATATTAAAACAATTAAAAAAGCTGGATTTAAAAATTCAGATATAATTTTAGTAACTGGATTTAAGAGTCAATTAATAATTAAGGAAACTAAAAATTTATTTAAATATATTCATAATAAAAATTATAAAAAAACCAATATGGTTTATTCATTTTATGAAGTTATTAAAAAATATAGATCTCAAAATTATTATATTTTTTATGCAGATATAATTTTTAAATTAAGAAGTATTAAATATTTAATCAATTCAAAAAAAAGTATTGCTACTTTAATTGATAGTGATTGGTTGAAAAAATGGAAACAAAAAAAAAACTATCAAGATGATCTTGAAGAATTAAAAATATTTAAAAATAAAATAATTTCATTAGGAAAAAAAGTACAAAATATCAAAAATATTGATGGAAGATTTATAGGGATTACAAAATTTTCAAAAAAATTAATGAATGAATTAATTAAAAAGAAAATTTTTCACAAAATATTATATAAAAAAAAAGATTTAGACTTTACAAATTTTATGATGCAATTGATAAAAAAAAAATATCAAATTTATTCAATAAAAAAAAAAATTAAATGGTACGAGTTTGATGAATTTAATGATTTTAAAAAATTTATAAAAATATATAAAAATGATTTTTTTTGAAAATCTACACAGATTTAAAAAAAAAATTCTTAATAATTTTAAATCTGATATAACAGAAAATATAAATTTTGGCAGCAAAAGAGCAAATACTTTTTTTAAGAATAAATTAAAAAAAGCAAAATTTTATTTTGAATATGGATCAGGAAATTCAACATTATTGTCTGATAGTTTAAATAAAAATTATTTTTCAATTGAACTAGATAAAAATTTTTATTTAAATCTAAGAAAAAAATTAAAATATAAAAAAAAATTATTGCATATTAATATTGGTCCAGTAGGAGAATTTTCATATCCTTTAATTAAAAATAAAATAAAAATAATAAATTATATAGAAACAATTAATAAATTTTTTAAAAAAAAAAAATTTCCAGATTTAATATTAATTGATGGTAGATTTAGAGTTGCATGTTGTTTAAATCTTTATTTTTTGATTAAAAAACATAAAATAAACCCTTTAATAATTTTGGATGATTACAAGAAAAGAAATAGTTACAAAATTTTAAATAAATTTTTTAGAATTAAACTAAAGGGACGAATGGGAATATTAATAGCAGTTAAAAACAGAAATATTAAAAAATCTATAATTAATAATTATATTTATGACTCTAGATAAATGAATATTTGTTATATTTCAAATTCTGCTTCTCCATCGAAAAATGCAAGTAGTTTGCAAATAGCTAAATTATGTGAGTATATTACAAAAAAAGGCCACTCAGTAAAATTAATTTTACCGAATACAGGTTACAATAAAAATTTTTATAATTTTTATAATATAAATTTTAAATATAAAATAAAAAAACTTAAGTATTTTACAAAATTTCCTGTTGGTATTAATTATTATCTTTACTCGATATTTGCAATTCTAAAATCTAATTATAGTAAGCAAGATTTATTTTTAACAAGAAATTTTTTTACTTCTTTGATCTTATCTTTTTTAAAAAAAAAACATATTTTAGAAATTCATGATGATATTAAAATTGAGGGTCGTATTATTCAATTTTTAGTAAAAAATCTTAAAATTTTAAATTATAATTCTCTAATTAAAATTATAACAACTACGAAATCTTTAAAAAAGAAGTACCAAAGTTATGGGATAATTAAAAATAAAATCCAAGTTTTACATAATGCATCATCTTTAAAGTCAAAATTTAATATTTCTAAGAAGAAAAAATATCTAAAAATTGGATATTTTGGATCAATATTTAAATCTAGGGGTATTGAAATGATACTTAAATTATCAAAATTAGATAAAAAAAATAGATATTATATATTTGGAGGAACCAAAGAACAAATTTCTAATATAAAAAAAAATGCAAAAAATAAAAATTTATTTTTTTCACCTCATATCTCGTACTCTAAAGTCGAGAAAGAAATAGAAAAAATAGACCTTTGCATTTTGCCTTACACGTCAAAAATTACTGTCTCAGGTAATGTAGGTGATATTTCCAGGTTTACATCTCCACTAAAAATATTTGATTATATGAAATTAGGTAAATTAATAATTTGCTCAAATTTACCAGTGTTAAGAGAGATTTTAGATAACAAAAAAAATTGTTTAATGGTAAAAAATTTTAATGATGAAAATGAATGGTATAAAATAATTTTATCAGTAAGTGATAATTTTACAAAATGTAATAGATTAAGAAAAAATGCTTTCACTTATGCTAAAAAATTTGATTTAAACTGGAGAGTGGAAAAACTTTTATCTATTCAAAACTTTCCTTAATAAATTTTTAATTGAAAATTTTCGAGAATTTATTTTTTTTGGCATATTTAATTTACTATTAGTTAATTTTTTTATTTTACACATCCCCGTTCCATGAAAAGTGAAATCAATTAAGAGATTATCTCTATTCCCTAAATAAATTTCTAAAATTTTTTCAAAAGTTTCATAATTATTTATTTCATTATAAAAACGATTTTTTTCTGAATTTTTTAAATAAGGTATCCAGTTAATGTCATCTATAAAAAAAAAACAATCTTTTTTTAACAAATCAAAATAATTGTAAAATATTTTTTCCACATGCTTTGCTTCATGAATTGTATCAAGAAGTATTAATTCAAATTTTTCGGGAATTTGATTTTTGACAAAATTAAAATTGTCATCCCTGCTTAAAATAAATTTCCACAATTCACTATTAAACTTTGATCCATAATCAATATTATCAATTGAGTAAATTTTGCATTTTTCTTTAATTGAGTACTCTATAAATAGTTCTGTAGACATTGCCTGATCACTTACCCCAAATTCTAAAATGTTAGCGATTTTTATTTTTTTTAGTTCTGGCAGCAAGAAGTTTGTTAATTTTTGATGATGCCTAGATTTCAAAGAGAAATTTTTTATAAAATTATCAAAATTATTCATAATGTGAATTTATACTTTTAGTTATATTTATTTTTGGGGTGTAATTAATTAATTTTTTTAATTTTATTATTGAAGCCTTTGTATTTAATAATTCTTTATTCGTAAGTTTTATATAATTAATTTTTAATTTATTTTCATTTTTTTTTTGCAAAATATTTATTACCTGGTTTATTGGAGTCATTTTTCCAGATCCAACATTGATAGTTTGATTTAATTTTTTAATTATTAATATTTTACGAATCAATTTTTTAATTATTTTAGATAAATCATTAATATTAATAAAATCCCTAGATGGAAAATAATTTTTTTTTCTTTTTTTAATAAAGTTTATATAAGTTGTTTTATTTAAAGAATAATTTTGCAATATCTTGAAAATTAATCTTTGATAATTTTTATTTTTAAATTTAAAAATTTTAAATTTTTTATTATACATACCAATTACATTGAATAATCTTAAGATAATTAAATTATCAAACTTTTTTTTTTTTAAATATTTTTCTATTAAAAGTTTACTTTTTCCATAGGTATTTTTAGGAACTGTGCTCATATTTTCATTAAATACAGAATTTGCAATATTTTCTTTATAGACGTTAGATGATGAAAGAAAAATGAAGTTTTTAACATTAAATTCTTTACAAATAGTAATAAATTTTTTTGTTTTAACAACGTTGTTTAATAGATATTTTTTTTTATATTTTTCAGCCTCTAAAACATATGAAAATGCGGCGCAATGAATAACAGTAGCAGGGGTGTATTTTAAAAATATTTTTTTTAGCTGTTTTTTATTTGAAATATCTATAAAAAAATGCCTTTGCGTTGACGGTACGTTTTCTTTATAGGAATATGATAGATTGTCTATTCCAACAAACTCAATTTTATTTTTCTCAAAATAATTTGAAAGGTGAGATCCTATATATCCAGTGCTGCCAGTGATTAAAATCATTAAGTGTTTTTTTACTTATAAAGTATATTATTTTTTGTAAAGATTTAAATTTATGAAAAAAAGTGTTTTTTATTGGTCACCTTGTTTAAATCCAGTTGGAACAGTCGTTTCAACATTAAATTCTGCTATTGCATTATCAAAATATAGTAAAGATCATGATGTTTCTATAATTAATGCCTGCGGTGAATGGGATAAATACCTACAAGAAATTAAAGATAATTCTATAAATATGATTAATTTAAACTTTAAATATTTTAAATATTTACCAAAAACAGGTTTTTGGGGTAGCAGATTTTCATATATAATAATTTTTCTATTTTCATTTTTTCCACTACTTTTTTTATTAAAGAAAAGAAAACCAAATGTAATTATATTACATCTAATAACATCTTTACCATTATTTCTATTAAAAATTTTTAAATTTGAAACTCAGTTTATTTTGAGAATTTCTGGTTATCCCAAATTAAATTTTTTAAGAAAATTTTTTTGGACAAAAGTTGCAAGGAATGTAAAGCTTATTACTTGTCCAACAATTAATCTTAAATCTGATCTTGAAAAAAAGTATATTTTTGAAAAAGAAAAAATAAATTATCTTCAAGATGCAATTCTAAATTATGATTATTTAAAGAAAATAAATAAAGCTGTTTATTTACCCGCTGAGTTAAAAGATAAAAAAATTATATTATCTGTTGGAAGACTAACTAAACAAAAAAACTTTTCTTTTTTAGTAGATGAATTTAGTAAATTTTGCAAAAAAAACAATGAATATATTTTATATATTGTTGGTGAGGGTGAGCAAAGAAAAATGTTGGAAAATAAAATAAAAAAAAATGATTTAGAAAATAAAATTTTTCTAATTGGTTATAGAAATAATGTTTACGATTATATGAGAGCGAGTGATCTATTCGTTTTAAGTTCTTTATGGGAAGAAGTTGGTTTTGTGATGGTTGAAGCTGCAATTAATAGCTTATATATAATCTCAAGTAATTGTCCAAATGGACCTACAGAGTTTCTAAATAATGGAGAAAATGGACTATTATTTAAAAGTAATAAAGAAGGCGAGTTGTTAAATTGTTTATTAAAATATTCTAAATTTGATAAAGAAAAGAAATTTAGAGATAGGTTAATATTGAAAAAGAATGCCTTAAAATATTCTAAGTTTCATCATTATCTTAAATTAAAAACAATATTAAATAAATTATCTTACTGACATTATTAGATTATAGTACTTTTCTAAATTTTTTTTATAATCAAATCTATATAAATTATTTATTGCATTTTTTAATAGCTTATTACATTTATTTTTATTTTTGGAATAATAGATAATTTTTTTTGAAAGTTCCTTAGAATTGCCAACTTTAAATAATAAACCGCCCTTACCATTTAACAAAATTTCTTTTGGACCAGTGCGACAATTACTTGATATTGAAAATTTTTTTAAGACTAGTGCCTCCAAAAGAACATTTGGGAGACCCTCAAATTTTGATGTTAGAATAAATAAATCAGCTTGTTTTATGTAATTGTAAGGATTTTCAACAAAATTAATTAGTTTAACTTTATCTTTTAATTTATTTTTTATTATGTAATTTTTCAAGCTTGCTTTCAAAATGCCTTTTCCTACTATTACAGCTTCGTAGTTGATATCATTTTTAATGTAATTTAATGATCTAAGTAAAGTTATCTGATCTTTCTGGTCTACAAATCTACCTATATTTAAAATTTTTATTTTTTTATTTGAATTAAATATTGATAAGGATCTTTTTTTTGATTTTTGAATTATTTCATTTGTATTTAAAGGATTATAGATACAGATTGCATTTACATCGAATTCCTTTTTTAGATCTTTTTTAAATTGCTCACTATTTACCATTATTTTATCAGCAAAGTTTAAAAAAATTTTAAAAATGTTTCGTTTAACCCAATTTTTTGACCAACCGTATGGAGCTGAATTTGATCTTGATATGACTTTTACACCAAATAATTTACAAATTGCTATACAATAAATGTTAGCTTGAAATGAAAAAACAATTAAATTTTTATTTTTTAAAATTTCTTTAATAAGCAAAAGTATAGCTAAGAAATATTTAAATCTTCTTCCATACTTATCCCAAATATCTGAAGATAGAGAAATAAACTCAATAGATTTGTTAAACTTTTTTTTATAATTTTTTGAAATAGTAATTACACTTAATTTTTTAAATTTTTTTATTAAAAAATTACTTACTAAAAAAAGATTTTTTTCAACTCCACCTCCCTCAATAGAAGGCATAAATATTAAAATTTTTTTATCCATGTATTTATGATTGTATATAAAAAAATTGATACATATATAAATTTTACATTTTGAAAAGTATTATATTATTTTTTCAATATATTTCTAAATAATTTATTTGAGTAACAATGCTTATTATAATATATAAAGTTTTAAAACAGAAATATAATTACTAAATTGATAATTTAATAGTATTTTCAAACTTCATGAAAACATCTTTTAAAATTAATCTAGCGAAAATAATATCATTTTTGATAATTTTTTTTTTACGAAAAAAAAATATCTATACAAAACGAAATAATATAAATTGGAACTTAGACTTAAATGAAGCGATTGATTTATCAATTTACTTAATTGGAAGATTTGAACCATCAATCTTGAAAACTATCAAAGGACTTACAAATAAAAAAGATTATTATGATTATATAGATATCGGAGCCAATTGTGGAGCTCATAGTTTGTACTTAGCAAAAGAATTTTCAAATTCTAGAATATTTGCGATTGAACCTACAAATTTTTCTTTTAATAAACTTATAAAAAATATTAAATCAAATCCAAGTTTAGAAAGCCAAATAATTCCAATACAAGCTTTTATATCTTCAAAAAAAAATAAACCAAAAAGTGTTTATGCAAGTTGGGAACTGAACTCAGAAGAAAATAAACATGATAAGCATTTAGGAATTAAAAAATCTTTAGATAATTGTATTTTAATTACTCTTGATCAACTAGTTGAAAAAAATAATATAAAAAATTCTATAATTAAATGTGATGTTGATGGAAATGAATTATTTGTTTTTGAGAGCGGGTTTAAGTATTTAAACAGATATAAACCTAAGATTATTATGGAGCTTGCTCCCTATCTATATTCAGAGAATGGCTACAAATCATCTGATTTATTTAATTTTTTAAAACAATTTAGATATAAATTCTTTGATGTGTCTTCAAAAAAAGAAATACATGCTATTAAAGATTTTTCTGATGCAATACCAACTGGATCTAGTAAAAATATATTCCTTATTTAAATAAAATATATATAAAAAAAATTGAATGGATTTGGTAACTGTTATAATTCCGTATTATAAACAAAAAAAGTACATTGCCAAAACAATTGATTCAGTAATTACTCAAACATACAAAAATCTAGAGATTATAGTAATTTATGATAATGGATCAGACTCAGAATTAGATTACATCAAAAGTTTAAAAATCAAAGACAAAAGAATCAAATTAATAGTAAACAAAAAAAATATTGGCGCAGGTGAATCAAGAAATAAAGCAATTAAGTCTGCAAAAGGCAAATTTATTTCATTTTTAGACTCCGATGACTTATGGAAAAAAAATAAATTAAAAAAACAATTAAAAATTATGAAAAAATATAATTATGACATTACGCATACATCTTATGAAATTATAGAAAAAAATAATAAAATAATTGGCCATAGAACAGCTAGAACTTTTAAAAATGTAAATTCACTAATTCGGTCTTGCGATATTGGATTATCAACTGTGATGATCAAAAAGTCTATTTTAAAAAAAAGTGACTCTTTTGCAAAAATAAAAACTAAAGAAGATTTTGTTTTTTGGTTAAAATTATTAGATAGAAAAATCAAAATTTATGGAATTAAAATATTTTTAACCAAATGGAGAAAATTAAATAACTCACTTTCATCGTCTATTTTGCAAAAACTCAAAGATGGATTTACTGTATATAATAAATATCTAAAAATGGGCTTTATTAAATCGATGTATTATTTATTTTTATTATCTATTAATTCAATTATTAAAAAAATTAATTAAAATGATTTATTATATTTTATTTCCATTAATAGTTTTTGCTATTAATTTTATTATAAAAAGAAATAAATTTTTCTTAGATTATTATCAATTAGATCATCAAAAATTCACAAATATTCAAGTTCCATTAGTGGGTGGTTATTTTTTAATAATTCCTATAATTTTTTTTTTCTACAAAGATTATCCTTTTTTTTCTACAATATGCATTTTAATTTTTTTATTAGGAGTCTTTTCTGATGTAAATATTTTATCTTCGCCAAAAAAGAGATTTTTTATTCAATTCTTATTAATATTGATATTTGTTCTTATAAAACAAATAGAAGTTTTCCCTACTAGAATAAATTATATTGATGAAACTTTTACAAACACTTATTGGAGCTATTTTTTTACAATATTTTGTTTAATGATATTAATAAATGGCTCAAACTTTATTGATGGCTTAAATGGTTTATTGTTAGGATATTTGTTAAGTATATTATTTATTGTTTATAAATTAAATTTATTTAGTTATATAAATATTTCTAATATTGAAATATATTATTTAATATATATTTTTTTAATAATATTTATCTTTAACTTATCTAATCAGTTTTTTTTAGGTGATAGTGGGGCTTACTTTTTAAGTTTTTTTATTGGATTTACATTAATTGAAATTTATAAGGTGAATTCACAAATATCTCCATATTTTATAATTTTATTACTTTGGTACCCATGTTTTGAAAATCTTTTTTCAATTCTAAGAAAGTTAATTAAAAAAAAATCTGCTTTAAGACCTGATAATGAACATTTACATCAATTTATATTTATTTTTATTAAGAAAAAGTTCAATTTACAAAATTTATCTGCGAATATAATTTCTGGATTATTAATAAATCTTTCTAATTTTATATTCTTGTATATAGGTTCAATAAATCCTCGTAATACGATTCTACAATTAAACATATTATTAGTTGCCATATTGTTTTACATTATAATTTATTTTATGGCTAAATCTTATTTAAAGAGATCAATTGTTTCTTTTAAAGAATAACTTGAGCATTGATATAAGTATTAGAAGACCATCTTTAAAAGCATTAACTTTTTTTTTACCTCCAATTCTAGCTCTTTCATTGGATTTGCTTGTAGCAATTAAATAATTTTTTTTATGAGCTTTAATTGGTAGTTCGACACAGAATGTAAAATCTTTATTCTTAATATTTAATTTTTTAAAAATATCAGTTGATCCTAACACATAAGTATAAAGAATATCTGTAATTCTTAATCCAAATAAAACTTTACCCAAATTTGTAAAAAAAAAATTACCAAAATAAGTTATAAAAGTATCATCTTCGCTACTACAGTTATCCTCATATCTGCTTGCAAAAACTATTTTAATTTTGTCTTCTAAAACCAAGTTATACATTTGTTGTAACTCAATTGGATTGAATGATCCATCTGCATTAAAAATAGAGAAATATTTTGTAGTTACACTATTAATTCCTTCTATTAACGCATCACCATATCCTTTATTTTTTTGATAAATAATTTTGCAATTAAAGTCTTTAATCGAGCTTATAGTCTCAGCATCAGATTTCTCTAATACTACAATTATTTTTAAATTAAATTTTTTTAATTCTTCAAGGACAGTCGGAAGAGATTCTTTCTCATTTTTTGCAGGTATTACTAAAGTTAAATCTTCCATAATAATTTTAAGTTACTAATTATCAGAAAACAAAGAAAGTAGAAGAAAATAATTGTAAACTTTTTATTAATTTTTATTTTATTAATATCGAGTTCAAATTTAAAAATCATAAAAAAAGCTATAAGGAAAAATGGATCAAAATATTTGTGGTAAATTGTATACTGTGGATTGTTTAATAAAATTAAAATAAAGATTGGTAAATTAATTTTATTTTGAAAGAGCAAGGGCAGCACAATTAAAATCGAAATAAATGAAATAAAGTAAAATAAATAATTACTTTTGAAAAAAAAATAAGACAGTTTAAAAAAAATTCCTCCACCGCTATAGTTAAAATTATAATCAAAATTTATTGAGCAAATAATTGTAATAAGTAAAGAAATCAAAATATTACTATAATTAGTAAAATTTTTTATTTTAATTATTTTTAATAAAAGAAAAGGTAGTAAGTAAAAAAAAATAATAGAAAAAGTGATTAATATATTATTAAATAAATTAACAAATATAATATTTTGATCTTCGCCAATACCAATTGCCGCTGATTTATTTAAAAAATTAACATCAAGAATGAAAATATAGTATATGGCCGGAAAAGATAAAATTATATTTAAAAATATAATAGGTATGATTTTATTTAATTTAAAGCCAATTATATTAATAAATACGAAAAAGAAAAAAATTGAAAATACTGAAAAATTGGGACTTAGGTAAGCACTAGCCGCACATGTAAAAATATTAGATATGATATAAATGAATTTTTTTTCATCTAAGAATCTTAAATAAAAATAGACGCTTAAAGTGAAGACCGTGATACCTAGCATTCTACTGTCAGGCCATATTGATAAAGATCGAAAAGTTGGAGATAGAAATATTATTGCAGTAAGAAATAAAAAGATTTTTTTATCTGAATTTTTAAATTTAATATCTAGACATTTATAAAAAACTAATGGAAATAATAGGCAAATATGAAGATGTATTAATCTAATAGCAAAATCAGAAAGACCAATTTTTTCAAAATATGATAAAATAATTATTAAAATAGGCGAGTGTCTTGTTGAAAATTGATCATAATTTATTAAAGTTTTTTTAAAGTCCAACGCAAAATTGATACTTATTTTTTTTTGATTCAAATAGTCTAAAATTGCTCCACCAGTTGAATTTTCTCCGAATATAAAGCTAACCAATAGTGATAAATAAAGAATTAAAAAAAACACTATTTCTTTATTAAAAAAATTGTTATCTTGATTATTAATTTGCATTTAAATTAATTCACATTTATCATTTTATAAAGTGACTGAGCACATCATATTTTTGTTTTATATTTCTTTATTTGTCTTTTCTACAATAGGTTACGGCGAAGTATTTTCAAGAGTATTCAATAAAGAGTTGTTAAATTACAATATAGGATTTAAAGGTCTTATAGGATTTTTTTCACTTTCTTTAGTTTCTTTAATATCCTCTTATTTTTTTGCTCATAATTTTATACATAATATAATTTTACATACCGTAGGTATTATTGGCTTTATTTTATTTTTTGTTAGAGATAGAAAAAATAAAAAAGAAACTATATATTTTATTGTATTACTTTTAATCTTATTAATAGGGTCTTATGTTTATAAGAATCATGATGATTTTCCATACTACCACTTAACCTATTCTTTAAATCTTTCAGAAAATAAGTTTATAATTGGCACAGGTGCTTTTGGTCATGGTTTTCGAACTTTTTCTAGCATCTTTTATTATCATTCAATATTATATATGCCGCATATAGAGTTTTATCTTTTTCATATTGGTACTTTTTTTATATTAGTTTTTTTTAATTATATAATTTTAGATAATTTATTTAAAAATTTAAAAGAAAATAAAATTAACTTCTTGCATTATTTTAAAATTTTAAGTTTTATCTTTGTAAATATAGCTTTTTATAGAATAAGCGAACATGGAACAGATAGATCAGCACAAATTTTACTTCTATTAATTTTTTTATTTTTCTTTGATTTAATTTTTTTTGAAAAAAATAAAAAAAACATATCTACAAAAATAAATCTGTTTTTAATTTTAATATTTATGGCATCTTCAATGAAAGCTATTTATTATATGTATTTGGTTTTAGTACCAATAATATTTATTAACAAAAATTTTTTATTTAAATTCTTAAAAAAAAAGAATATTTTATTAATCTTAATATTATCATTAAGTATTTCGGGCAATCTCATAACTAATTATTTTAATACGGGTTGCTTTTTATACCCCGCAGTAAAAACATGCGTAGGTGAAAATTCTTGGTCAATTCCAAAAGAAGAAGTTAAGAAGATGAAAATTCATTATGAGTGGTGGTCAAAGGCAGGTGGAGGACCGAATTATAAATCCGAAATTAAACCAGAAATTTATGTAAAAAAATTTAAATGGGTCAAAAATTGGATTGATAGACATTTTTTTAATAAAGTAACCGATACATTGTTTGGAATAATTTTTATCTGTTTGCTTTTATATTTGGTTTTTAGAGCTTTTTCTAAAAAAAAAATGAAATCTAAGTTAAATTATTTAAAATTATTTATCACTATTATTATTCCAATAATTTTTTTAATTGAGTGGTTTATAAATCATCCATCAATGAGATATGGGGGCTATGTTTTAGTAGGATTGCCTTTTTTTATAATAACAAGTTTTATACTTGAGAAATTAGATATCGAAAAAAAAAAAATCATGACTGGAACTATTATTTTTGTATTTATTTCTTTAACATTATTCTTTGCAAGAAATTTAGTCAGGTTAAATAAAGAAGTTAATTTTTATAAATATAATATTAACAAAAGTCCTTTTTTTTACGTTGAAAATGTTGTTTCTGAAACTATTTTTGATGATGGAAATTTTAAAGTTTATTCAACAGCTAATAACAAAATGTGTTGGGCTTCTAAAACTCCATGCTCAAATTTTAAAAAAATAAAAACTGAAAAATTTTTTGGTTTACATGTGGTTTATCGTGATAAATAATATTTTATTCAAATTATTAATGACCTTTATAGATTTGGTAGATCGAAATAACAAAAAAAAAATTGTAAATTTTTTTCAAAAAAAGTTAGATAAAAGTTTAATTAACGTTATTGATATTGGAGCTCATAAAGGTGAAACAATCGACTTATTTCTCAAAAATTTTAAAATTTCGAAAATTTATTCTTTTGAACCAAACAAAAATCTTTTCAATGATTTAATTAAAAAAAAATATAACTCTGAAATAATTATATTATCGAATTTAGGAGTAGGAAAAAATTCAGAAAAAAAAGAGCTTAATATCTTCAAAGACACTTCATCTTCAACTTTAAATAGTATTAATGAAAATTCGGAATATTTTAAGAGAAAAAATAAAATTATGTCATTTTTTTTGCAAAATGAAAATTTTTTTAAAGATAAACAGACTGTAAATATTTGTAATCTTTCTGAGTTTATAAAGGAAAAAAAAATTGAAAAAATTGATATTCTCAAAATAGATACAGAAGGTTATGAATTTAATATTATTGATGGAATAAGTGAAACGGATTTTAGAAATATTAAATTTATATATTTTGAACATCATTATGATTTAATGATAAATAAGGGTTATAAATTTTCTGATATTAACGAATTGCTTAAAAAAAATAAATTTCAAAAAAAATATAAGTTAAGAATGAAATATAGAAAATCATTTGAATATATTTATGAAAACTCAGTATAAAAAACCCAAAGTATCAATAGTTATAGTAAATTATAATAATGATAAATTTTTATCTAAAAGTATCAATTCTGCTCTCGAGCAATCCTATAAACCCAAAGAAATAATAGTAGTTGATGACAATTCAAATGATAAATCATCTGAAATACTAAAAAAATTTAAAAAAAAAATAAAAATAATAAAGAATAAAAAAAAAACTTTAGAAGGAAGTTTCAATCAAATTAATTGTTATTACAGAGGCTATTTAAAGTCTAGGGGTGATTACTTATTTTTTTTGGATAGTGATGATTATTTCAAGAAAAACAAAATTAAAATAGTAGTGGAAGAATTTAAAAAAAAAAAAAATTTAGAAATAATATTTGATCTTCCTATATGGAAATTTCAAAAAATTTTTATTAAGAAAAAATTTAAGCAAAAGAATTTTTTATTTTCTAATTGGCCAAGATTTACGCCACAAAGCTGTATTACTGTTAAAAAAAAATATGCAAAAGAATTTTTTAGATATGTTAAAATTAGAAAATTCGAAACTCTTTGGTTTGATTTTAGAATAGCTAGTTATTCTTTTATAAAAAATCATAAAATATATATAATTAAAAAATATTTAACTTATTATAGGCAATTAGACAACTCTGCCTCCAAGAATTATAAACTTTTTTCAAAAAACTGGTGGTATAGAAGAGCCCAGGCACATAATTTTGTAATTTATTTAGAAAAAATATTTAAAGTTAAAAGCAAAATTACATTTGATAAGATTTTAACAAAGTTTGTAAATTTATTTTTATATGATTAAAATTCTAATAATTGGAAAAAAAAGTTTTTTAGGCTCAAATTTAAAAAGATATTTGTCAAATAATTATTATATCGATAATTATAATTATGAAGAAATTATAAAAAAAAGAATTTTTTTTTTTGAAAAATATTCTCATATTATTAATACCAGTATACATCCAAAATATATAAAGAATAAATATGATAAAAAGTTTGATTTAGATAAAAATTTTATTAAAAAATTCAAAAAAATTAATTTTTACTATATTTTTCTAAATACTAGAAAGATTTATTTGCCAAAAGAAAATATTAATGAAAGATCTACTTTATCTCCAATTGATATCTACGCGAAAAATAAACTTTTGACAGAAAGATTTTTAAAAAAAACTCTTAAATCTAAACTTATATCTTTAAGACTTTCAAATATAGTGGGTAACAGAATTTTTAAAAATGTTCGAAATAATCATAAATTATTCTTTGATAATTTTTTAGAATTAAAAAATAAAAAAAAAATAATCGTAAATAATGATTTTAAAGATTTTTTAAGTATAGATCAATTTTGTAAGATAATATCAAAAATAATAAAATTAGAAATTAATGGTATTTTCAATGTTTCAATTTCAGAAAAGATTTATGTATCACAAATAGTAAGTTGGTTAGATAAAAAAATCCTCAAAAAAATTGATTTTAATGAATCAAGTAACCTTTCTTTTACTCTTTCAAATAAAAAATTACTAAAAAAAATAAGAATTAAAATAACCAAAAATCAACTCAAATCATTCTGTAAAAAACTGATTTAAATTAATTATACATCTACCTTTACGAAGTGAACTAAATAGACTAATAAACAATGATGAATAAAAAAGTTGCTTTAATTTTTGGAATTACAGGGCAAGATGGATCTTATTTGGCAGAGCTCTTATTAAAAAAAAATTATATTGTTCATGGAGTTAAAAGGAGGTCTTCAAGTATAAATACATCTAGAATTGATCATATTTATCAGGATCCACATGAAAAAAATTATAAATTTAGACTTCATTATGGAGATGTTACTGACTCATTGTCTGTTTCAACTATAATTAAAAAAGTTCAACCAAATGAGATATATAATTTAGCAGCACAATCCCACGTGGCAGTATCTTTTGAAGTACCAGAATATACTGCTAATGCCGATGCGCTTGGAGCGCTCAGAATTTTGGAGGCAATCAAATTTCATAAATTAATAAAAAAAACAAAGTTTTATCAGGCAGGTACTTCAGAGATGTATGGAAAAGTTCAATCAATACCACAAAATGAAAAAACTTCTTTTTATCCATTAAGTCCTTATGGTGTTGCAAAGTTATATGCACATTGGATAACTAAAAATTATAGAGAAGCTTATAAAATTTTTGCATGTAATGGAATTTTATTTAACCACGAAAGTCCAAGAAGAGGCGAAACTTTTGTAACAAAAAAGATAGTTGCTGCTTTATGCAAAATAAAAGAGGGCAAACAAAAAAAACTTTTTTTAGGTAATTTAAATGCAAAAAGAGATTGGGGACACGCTGAAGATTATTGTTTAGCCATGTGGAAAATACTTCAACAAAAAATGCCAGATGATTATGTTATTGCTACTGGAGTTCAATATTCAATAAAACAGTTTGTAAATTTAACTGCTAAAAAATTAGGAATGAAAATAAAATGGAAAGGCAAGGGATTAAACGAAAAAGCTTATGATGAAAACAATAACACAATTATAGAATGTGATAAAAATTATTTTAGACCTTTGGATGTGAATACTCTTTTAGGCAACTCTAAAAAGGCCAAAAAAAAATTAAAGTGGAAGCCAACTAAAAATATTAATTTTTTAATAGATGAAATGATTAATTCTGAGTATCAATATTTAAATGAAATTAAATAAAAGAAGTAGGATATTTCTAGCAGGTCATAGCGGTTTAGTTGGATCATCAATACTTAGATATTTAAAAAAAAAAAAATATAAAAATATCATTACAATAAGTAGAAAAAGATTAGACCTGCTTGACCAATCTAAAACTGAAAAATATTTAAAAGATTTAAAACCTCAATTTGTTATAATTGCTGCTGCAAAAGTAGGAGGCATATTTTCAAACCAAAATCTAAAAGCAGATTATATTTATCAAAATCTTATGATACAGACAAATTTAATTCATGCCTCGTATAAAGTGGGGGTTAAAAAGTTAATATTTCTTGGATCAAGCTGTATTTATCCCAAATTTGCAAAACAGCCAATTAAAGAAGAATATTTGTTAAGTGGAAAACTAGAAACAACTAATGATGCTTATGCAGTTGCTAAAATAGCAGGTTTAAAGATGTGTGAAGCATATAATGAACAATATAAATTAAATTATATTTGTTTGATGCCTACAAATATGTATGGTCCAAATGATAATTATGATCTTCTTAGCTCCCATTTTTTTGCTGCACTAATATCAAAAATATATCATGCAAAAATAAATAATAAAAAAATAGTTAAAATATGGGGAAATGGTAAGGCTAAAAGAGAATTAATGTATGTAGATGATTTAGCTAATGCTTGTGAATTTTTTTTAAAGAAAAAAACCAAACATACATTAATAAATATTGGATCAGGACACGAGGATACAATTGCTGGTTTTTCAAATTTTATAATGAAAAAAATTGGTGTAAAATTAAGAATTCAATATGATAAAAAAAAACCTAATGGGACTCCAAGGAAAGTACTTAATACAAAATTAGCTGAAACTTATGGATGGAAATCCAAGACCAGCTTGTCAAATGGTTTCAATTATACATTTAGTGATTTTATTAAAAAAAATATTAATTAAATTAAGAAAAAATTCATAATAGTTAACGTTGGTTGTGGATTTAGTGTATTTACATACACATTTAAATATGTATAAAACTGGTGCCGGTAATTATTGCGTAGGTGTTATACCCGATCCCATTCCGAACTCGGAAGTCAAGCCCTTCAGCGCCAATGGTACTTTGTCTTAAGGCACGGGAGAGTAGGACGTTGCCGGC
>MDTG01118903.1_pt1 | contig 18125 bp, 18 predicted proteins | sample 811421 | NCBI WGS metagenome assembly MDTG01 (sample SAMN05326645, study PRJNA326480) | marine metagenome | isolation source: seawater | place: Pacific Ocean: South East | collected 2011 | reverse complement strand
GGACCGGTCTACGGTCCCCTACTTTCTCGCGTCGCCACGTTCCGTACGACCATCCTCTCGCGTTTCGCTTCTCTCACTCTCGGGGCCGACTCGACTGCGACTCGAGACGGCCGCCACGCGCCCGCGCGTCCGCGCATCCGTCGTTCACTTCGCGTTCCCGTTCGCCCGTTCGCCCCTTTATCCCGTCCCTCTCCTCTCCCAGTCTCTTCCCCAGGTCGCTGCCTGCTGGCGACGGGCGAAGCGCGCGTCGACGCCCTCGAATACGCCTCGCGTTCTGTGACCTCCATGCTTTCTACGCCTCGAAGCCCCGAGAGAGCTTACGCCTTGGGCTTGGGCAGGTACTGGAGCTGCTCGAACGAGAGCATCTGCTCGCGGGCCGACATCATCGAGACGGCCTCGCCGCGGCGCCAGCGGGCCTGAGACCGAGGGAGTGGACACGGCGCGGTGAGCGGTGAGCGGACGGGCAAGCGGATGGGCAAGTTACAGTAGTGGGCGAGTTTTCGGGCAAAGACTCACATCGCCCGGGCGCGCGTCGGCGCCCCAGTGGCCCATGCCGGGGACCAGCGCTGTGAAGCCTCCGGTGAGCGGGTCGTACACGCGGTGCGGGCCCGTGAAGCAGAGCGCGTTGTTCGACGAGCCCTGCGAAAACGACGAGCGACGAAACGCGCGAGTGAGTCGGGGCATCGCTCGCACAAAGGTACGCGCGTCGAAAACGGCGCGAAGGAACGGCCTCGCACCTGCGACATGTACTCCATGTTCTCCGAGGCGCGGAGGTCCTCGCCGAAGTGCACCTGCTCGAGCGACATCTTCCCGTTGTACAAATCGTACATGTCCTGGCCACCCGGGAACGACTTGTGCACCTTGTCGTGCACGTCCCACGGAAGGAGGCGGGAAGTGATCGAGATCTCGTTGTGCAGCTTCTCGGCCTGGTTGACCGACATCGGGAACGCCAGGAGCGACGGGAAGATCTCGTCGCGGTCCTGGTTGTCGAAGTTGAGGCGCTCCTGGATCTTCCGCGACGCGGCGCCCAGATCGCCAGTCTTGTCGAAAAACGCGGCGTTGCCGCCGCCACGGTAGCCGTTGGCCATGATGTCGCGCAGCACGTACACGTTCTGCGGCTTCGTCACCACCGACTTGAAGTGGCCCGTGTAGTGGCCTGCAAACAAATAGAACAACAAGGTGTAAATATTCACCTCACAGCAAAGTGTACAGCCTTCCAGAGGAGTTTGAGATTCCAGTATGGGCACAAGGAAGGGATCCGTTTGAATAGTGCAAAAGCGTACCTTCGATGACCTTGACCGACGTGTTGGCCGACACCTGCATGTCCGACGGGCCGAAGATGGTCGCGCCCGTGTCCTGGCCCGAGACGGTGAGGATCGCCGAGAGCATCGCGTGCTCGATGAACGGACGCGCGATGCAGATGGCGACCTTCTTGACAGCTGGCAGGTCGCCAGTTGCAACGTTACCCCCGGCAATTTTTTTTGCCGCGTCGTACCATTCTGCCAGCGTGAGACCGTCGAGGTCTGCAGTTCCGCCCTCGCCGTCGATATTCTTCCCAGCGACAACTGCGGCGGTGTCCACAGCGCCGGTGGCGGCAAACGCGTCCGCAAACGAGATCTTCACGTGCACGTCGCGCTCCTCGTCGTAGATGAGGATGTCGGCCGCACCCCCCTTGTTGATCTGATCGACCGTCGCGCTGTCCGGCACGCGCATGATGTAGTGCTCGCCGACCTGCGAGAAGCGCTCGAGCATCTGGACCGCCTCCGTGTCTGTGAACAATACAAACCCCATGAAATCACACTCAGTACAAATTCAGTTTGTGCCAGCACATCCAGAGGGTAGCAACTTGACACTCCATCCTTTGGCATTGCGTCTCTTGAATTTGTATCCTTTTGGTTTTTCACAAACTGCCCTTGAAACAGTGCTATCCTTGATAATTCGTCCTAGTTGAATAGTCATGAATTCTGCAGCGTAGTGAATTGATTCGAAATTGATCCAACCTGAACTGTTAGCTGGTTTGACTGCTATTGGAACCTTTCTTCTTGCCATAATTTGATACTTCGATTTTCGCGTTTGGTTCTTTTTTTGTTCAGATTGTGAAGCCCACCTCAAATTTGTTGCTGCATTGTTTGCAATGTTTCGATCGATGTGATCAATGGTAAACGATTCATCTTCTGGTTGATCTCCTACTATATCCGACCATGCTTTTGCGACAACATAATGGAAAGGGCGATCGATGCCGTTGTGTTGAACGCGTGGATACTTGTTGTTGTTGGAATGTGGCGTGATTGGCAAGCCAGATTGAGAGATAACCCGTCCGTATTGCGAAACCATGAACCCTTCAAAACATCTGAATTCTTCTCCTTCAAATTCTTTACTGTCGTCAACTAACTCTGCGCAAAATCCTTTGATTGAACGACGCTGTCCCCTTGCCACTCTGGAAAGATTTGCTTCATCCAAACCCAGCAACTTTGCAGCTCTGCTGCAACTTGGATATACTACTCCAGATTGTTTGTTTTCTCCGAATTTCCACACAACAACATTCCTTGCATCTCTCCTAACGTTGCTATGTACTGAATTGGCCCGTTGTTCTTTTTTTGTTGCCCATCGAAGATTGTGGCTCCGATTGTCTCCACGTTCCTTTTTGAAATCGCCGTTGTATTTTTGTATGTGATCAACTGTTTGTGTAGGATCAGAAGGAGCCCCGATGTACGTCAATGCAACTAGTTGATGTACTGCATACCGCTTTCCTCGATGGACAAAGTATCGGTAGCCTGCTGGACTTTGCCCGGGTAGAAATGCAGGACTCCATCTTCTGTTCTTTGTTTCCCAAGCTTTAACCATTCCATGACTTGAAACTTGAATTTCTGAAATGCCAGGCACGTATTTCCATTCCTCCATTTCTGCAAACCCAATGCTACCCCCTGGTGTGCTGGCAAATTTGGGAATTTTAGGGTTTGAAAGGCATGTGCTTACCATCCGAGACTTCGAAGGGGTCCGAGGTGACCACGCCGCAGCCGCGGAACGCGCGCGTCGTAAAGCCCTCCGCGCCCGCCTCGAAGTTGGCGATCGCCGTCGGGCCTCCCTCCTTGTATCTGTGAACGAGAGAACGAACGAGTCGTAAGTCGTAAGTCGCACGACGCGGCTCCGTTCGGCTCGGATTCGGGCTGTCGTGGAGCGGAGCGCACGAGATCTTCTCGTCCGGCGCCAGCGCCATGTACAGCGACAGCTGCGGCGGGATCACCTGTTTCGGAAACAAAGCGAAGTACGGCGTTAGAGCACTTCGTCGCGTAAAATCGGGTGGAGGGTGGTGTGAACTCCGCGTTCGATTCTATCCTTACTAGGAGGTTAGGCGTCACGCCGTAGCGGCGCATGCGGTACTTCGCGTCCTCGACCACCTTGTCCAGGCCGTTGCTGCGAACGAAAGACGGCGCGCGTTAGACGCAAATGCAAAACGCTTGCGATGGGGCCCGAAGTATTCGAGAACGGCGTCGAACTCACCCCTCCTTCTGGGCGGCCGCGTACGAGGACACCTCCTTCTGCATCGCCATGCGGATGTTGCGACGCGGGCGCACGTTGTGGGCTGCGGAGCGAAGAAAAGCAAACGTGAGTGGCGGCGCGGGGCGTTGGGCTCTTCACGGACTCGTAGATGGTCGGCGTCGAACTCACTCTTATCGTATGCAAAATCTGAAATACAAACAAACGAACGCGAAGTAAGAACGGGTTTCATTCACGTGGAAAATGAAGCTGTGTTCTGGGTGTGTATTCACCGTAGTTGCTCGTCGTAAGATAGGCGAAAAGGACGTCGTAGTTGCAAGTCTCCTGCACACAGTCTGTTCACAGAAAGATTCACGGAATGAGTGATATGCACACGCATGAAGCCGAATATGCGGCTGTGTGGTGTTTGTGTGATAGCAAACTCACAGCGAATCGACTGGAGCTGGTTGGCGAAGTGGGTGCGACCGGCGGCCGTGGTGTAGAAGCTGAGGACACAACGACGCACAAATCGTGAGTCGATCAAACGAATCGAACAACATGGATTGTGCCAGGTTCGACGCTGAAGTGAGCTCACTCCGACTCTATCATCATCGCCAAACCGCGGCGCACGATACTGAGAACAACAACAATGTCCAGAGCGTCAATTTTGAAATCGATTGGAGGGTAGCTGAATACGGTTCTTGTGTATTGAATACGCACCGATCGCGTTGCTTGCGCTTGGTCGATGTGGTCATACGAGACACGCCCTCGTACGGAACGCGTTGCCTGCAAAAACAACCGTAAATCACAAATAAGTATCATACCACACTCAATTCTAACCAGTTTGGCCAGCAATTCAAAAGCCGCGTACATAAGACGGACGTCGAAGGAGATCTGCGAGGGCCAAAGACACGGAGAATTAGTAAGCAAAACTCGCGTTGTGTGCAGGGAGGAGCGTTCAACAACGTCTCTTCACCTGGTCCCACTCCACGACTGTGCCCTCGATGCGACGGAACGGAAGGCCGACCTGCGTAGACAAACGAAACATTCGAATTAGAAAAGTCCAAACGAAAATGTGAAGGGCGATGCAAAATGTTTGGATCGTCGCTCACGGTCGTGTGCCACGTCTGGGGCGACTTCTCGACGAGGTTGTTGATCGTATCTGAAGGAAACGAATGCAAAAATACGAGTGAGCGTTTGGGTGTGTCGAAACGGATCGTCTATGAATCTCGAATACGGAAGGAAAAGCACTTACCACGCAGTTGCGTGTTCTGCCCGATATAGGCGTCGGGAAAATGATCTGCAAACATAGCAACAGCACAATCATAAGCAAACTATCCAAGCGTTCGTGTTTATTGTGTGCAAAGGACCTATGCTGGGAACATTCCGTTCCAAGAAATTGGCCAAACATGCGTGGGCAACGTTTTGCATTCTGAAGTGAGTTTATCTGTCTTTGAAAGATTTTCTGTATGCCACATTGGTCGTAAATTTGTCAAACTCCAGCAACGTTTTACGTCTTCCATATTTGTGTGATCATATGCTGACTTTGGAATTATGTGCTCAACGTCCCATCCTTTGCGTTTTCCCTTCCCTCCACGAGAACCGTATCCGTAGTTTTCCCACGTCATGCCAGAAGTCAAATCCATTCTTCCCTCCATGTGTGAAACAAACTCGTCTATTGTGCACCCTATTATGTCCAATATGCTCGCTTTGTATCCCGGTATTTTCACCAAACGACGTATAGATTCCTGCATTGAATTTTGTGCTTTAACTCCGGGCTTAGAACGCCGCCGTTCCTGTTGGCGTTTTTGTCTTGCTCTCCCATTTTCAGTCTGGTCATTTCGTTTGCGTGTGGCCTTTCCCTTCGTGCTTGAAGAGGCACGCCGATTTCGTTCTTTTGACGCAGGAGTCTTGTAGTATTCAACCATTGTTGCACGGTACTCATCTGTTTTCCTATATTTGCGCATGTGGCAAGACCTGCAATCTTTGCATTCAGATTGGTACCCCCGATTCCCTGACTTGAACACTTTCATTGAAAATCGAGTCAAATCTTTGTATCTTCCACATTTTGAACAAGTTCTGAATTGGTATTCCCTTTCGGTGTCTGAGTCGTCCGGGTCCATGTTTCCAAGTGTGTGCAGGGAGAATATGCATGCTGGACAGGGATATTTATTAGCGCGCACATGTTGCGGCGTGGTGTTCGTTGTAGTCCTTGAGCTTTTCGGGCGAGACGGGCTGGCCGAAGTAGAAGGAGAGGGCGTTGAGGATGTCGTCCTTGGACGAGGCGAAGGTCTTGGGCTGTGGCAGCTCGCCGCCTTTGAGCTGGATCGCACCGGTGGACATTTTTCTTTCGTTCGAGTGAGAGTGCTAGTTTTCGACGAGGTGGTGAGGACTCGAGTTAGCGCGGAGCGAACGGGAGAACACGGACTCGTTTTTCTAATTGGGAACCGCTCGCCACGTCCATATGATTTCGACCTTTGGTCGCACGGAGCCGCGCGGTCGGGGATGTGGAAAGGGTAGCACCCATTATTGCAGAGCGACGTTTTCGTACGGTGCGCAGTTTGCAGAGAATTCTCACCCTTCGACTTTTTCGCACGCGCGATGCCTCTGACGCCGAGCGAGGACCAACTCGTCGACGCGATCGTCGCCGGCGAGCCGATAGATCCGAGCATTTTGGAGCAGAAGCGGTACTTGAAAAGTTCGCAGCGCGTGTGGTGGGGGGTGCACGACATTCGCGACCACGGCGCCAAGGAGCTGATCAAGTCGTACATGAAGGACGAGGCGGGCAAGAGCACGCTGCTCTTCCGCAAGCTGCCCGAGGAGCGCAGCTACCAGTTCGGCACGACGAGTTTGAAGTGCGCGATGAACCTGCTTCCGCGTAACATCTGGACGCCGAGCGAGACGAACGACGTCCGGCTGCTCGAGCAGATCCACGCGCGCATGAAGGCGAAGGTGAACGAGATCGAGCTCCGCGCCGAGGCGCGCGCGAACGCGAAGGCCGAGAAGGGCGCGACGCAGAAGCGGAAGGACGGCTCGAGCGCGGCGTCGAAGGTCGCGTCGATGTTTTCGGGCGCGAAGCGCAAGGCGCCGGACGACGCCGCCGCCGCGTCCGCCGCCTCGGATTCGAAGGTCGTGAAGCACGAGGCGCCGGACGACGCCGCAGCCGCCGCGGCCGCCGCGGCCGCTGCGGCCACCGCCTCGGATTCGAAGCTCGGGAAGCGCAAGGCACCTGGCGACGACGCCGCCGCGGCTCCGAAGCGCCCGATGCCACCGGAGGACGTCGCCAAGGCCAAGGCGGTGGGCATGTCGGAGGACATGCTGCGGGACACGACGACGTGGACGTGGCTGGGTCCCACGATGTCGAGCGGGCCGTTCGCGCGCGTCGAACGCTGGCTGCGCATCGCCGAAATTCACAAGCGCGACCGAGTGGAGGTGCTGCGCGTCGACTTCTTCGGCTACTTCGAGACGCGCGAGGCGGAGCGTCGAGCCTCCCGCGAGGCGCAGGAGGCGCAGGAGGCGCAGGAGGCCACGGCGCGAACGGTGCGAACGGCCAGGGCGCCGGCGACGTCGGCGACGTCGAACGATCCGGACGATCCGGACGCGGTCGACGAGCACGCCGAGTTCCTTCGTTTGCAGGAGATCGCACAGAGCCAGACGAAGAGGCAGCGCGAGAACAACGAGTACGCGGCGTGGGAGCGCGAGCACGGCGCGCACGCCGTGGCGCACCGGCGCATATGCGAGCTCTCAAAAAAGGTTCGGATCCCCAGCGGGCCTCGAGTCTTGCAGTGCGAAAACTGCAACTCCACGCCGCTGGAGCAGTTCATGGAGTGCGCCTGCAGCCGCGAGTGGTACGTGTGCCGAGGGTGCAACACGCTCTGCGAAAGGGACTACGCGCCATGCTCGTGCGAGGATTGATACGGTGGTACGATACTGGTAATCACATGTTTCCTACTGTACTTACTACGAGCCCATCGACACGAACTTGTCAGATAGATTCGATTGTCTGACTCAATATAATTCGTGTCAGTGGCTGGTATATTCGGAGGAATCGACCAATGTGATGTATCAAACATCCGGATATACCCTACAAGGATGAGCGTATAACGCGGTTTAGTAATTAATACAGAGAATCAGAAGAACGACCGAACCCGGTCACCCGACGCGAATGCATGCAACGCGGTGACACATTTTCCTACCAAACTGGGTAGTCCATCTGGCCTACCCATACGAAACCGCCGGGACACAAGATCTAAACACCCACGAGCGGTGACGATGCACGGTCAACGTGACAGAACTGAGTTTTTAGGAGGGGTGAGAGAGGGTTTCGTTTTCGGCTTCGCGTATAGCGTCTTCATCGGCAAAATCCCCTAATTTGTTAATTCCCCTTGGTCGACGGAGGCTCGTTCTTGGCAACGCGGCAGCACTTTTTCGCTGTTTTTTTGCTGCTTGATCTGCTTTTATTTCGTCCTTGCGTTGTTCAGCAGTCTTTTCTGGTTCAGATGCTCCTGGAGAATAGCCTGGTCTCCAATACACAGATTCTTGCCATTCGTTCCAATCTGGCCAATTCAAAGGGTCGTCAATTGGTTCCTCCTCGTAGTTGGCTGATTCGTTGTCTTCGTTTCCAATGAATCCCGCTTCGATTACGATTCTTCGTAATTGTTCTACGACTAGTCGTTTGTCTTTGCTAAGGGCTTGCCTCTTTTCGAGCTGTGTTGCCAGTATACCAAACATGGTCTTGCTTGTGATCGTAAACTTCTTGTCTTTTGGCACTTGCGACTTAATCGACTCGAGCGTTGTTAGGGTTAGCTCAGTCATCGCCGCCGCTTGTTGGTTGTAGAAGTCGTAGATAAGCTGGTACGGGTTCTCGAAATGTTTCTCTTTGGTAGCTTGAATCAATGCGTCTTTTAAAATTGTCTCGTAGACGGTCGTCTCTGTAGTCGATTTCTTTTCGTCGTCGATCAACATGAGATCTTTGATGTTGTTTTCTGATTCGAGGTTATTTTCTGAGTCTTCCTTTTCTTGCTCTTCTTTGTACTTGCGCCGTACTCCTTCGATCGATCGAATCAAAAGAGACTGTGCTCCTGGGGAAATATGCTGTTCTAGATCGTATTTGTGTTCTTTTTTGTATTTTTCCACGTAGATTTTGTACAGCTTATTTGGGCTGTACTCTGGGATGTGAAAAAAGTAGGAGAACCGCCGTTTAAGACCTGGGTTGGCAGCAAAGAAATCTCGTTCCATGTTCTCATAGTAACCCGCCACTATGAATGCAGATTGCCCGCTGTATTTGTTGAAAAGCGTAAGAAGCTCCGTAATCGCTTCGTCGGAGAAGGACTCCAATTTCCGCGCGTTTTTCTCAGACGACGTTTTGTCTTGTTCGTAACGAGTCAGTCCGTACGCCTCGTCCAGAAATAGGACTCTCTCGAGATTGGATTTGAACAGTGCTTGAACCCTAGGTGCAGTTTGTCCCACGTATTGGCCTATAAGGTCGGAGCGAGAGATTTCTCTATGCTCTGTGTACACCAGCACACCGAGCTCGCCTAAGAAGCTTGCAATTTTCTCGGCAGTGCGAGTCTTTCCAACTCCAGGCGGCCCAGTGATAGACATGTTCAGAAACGTCTTAGTCGTAAACGTCATGTTGTCGTCGTTTACGAACGCGCGCACTAAATTTGCAAACTGATCCAATATATGAGGAAAGTCTTCCAAATCGCCTATCAGCCATCTAATTGCACCGAGCAACTTTTTTGATTCGTCATACTTGGCGTCTGTTTTGCCTACGAGCTGTTTTCGTCTTATTGCTTCTAACGCAATGTCGTGGAATGTGTTTGAGAGTGCGACGGTGTCTATGAAGTGATCGGTTTTGCTAGTCAAGGGATCGAATTTGTTTTGTTCGGTTGCGAGAGGTTTAGTAGTCGATGGAGCTCCTTGTGGGCGTTTGACAAGCTTGTCGGCAATCTCGTTTAGATATTTGAGTTCTTTGTTGTACTCGATTGTAGCGTCGCTCTTCATATCTTCGTACTTTTTTCGTTTTTCATCCATGAATTTTGCAACTCTATTCAGCCACTTCTTTGTAAATTCAGAGTTAGGATCTGCCAAAAGATTGGCCACATCTTCCAAATTTTCCTTTCCTGTCAATATTTTTGCCTGCTCTGAAGAAGAACCGGCCTGTTTTTTTCCTACCGTTTCCGATTCGAATTGAAAAACCACTGCATCGGTTTGTTCTTGGCCACTTCCTATAACAAGCTTGTGCAACGAAGGAAGCATCGAACACTTCTTTCCATAATTATATACCGTGCGCGGCCGCTTATGATTTCGTGTGTGGTGGAGGGGGAACGTGGGATCTCGCTCCATTGAATAATTAAAAGCCTTTACAAATATACGCGACCACGCGTACCATCACACTCCCCCCTCTCCCTCTCCCTCCATTCCCACCCAGGCGGCATCGCGCCGCGGATTCATCGAGCGACTACGGGGGCCATGGACACGGTCTGTGGCACGAGCTTCTTCAGCGGCGTTTGCTCGTTCTCCTCGTCCGAGATTACGAACGACGCGCTCACGACGCCCCCCATCGGGAACGTCGCCGCCGAGATTGGCGTCGGCGTAGCCGGCAACGGAGCCGGAGGCGCTCCCGGCAGTCCGAATCGACGCGCCGCCAGCTGCGCGACCTCGGCGGCCTTGGCCCTGCTGAAGGCCGCGACCGCCGGATCGTTCTTTCTCGGAATCCGAAAGAGCACTCGGTACGCCGCGAAGAACACGAACAGCACCGAGACGACCGTGAGCACGAAGGCGATGCACCCCCAGAAGTAGGACCAGTTCACGCCGACCTCGACGCCGTTTCCGCAGACGAACTGGTTCGTGGTGAGGCCGATCTGGCAGTCGAACAGCGGCCAGGCGAACGCGGCGGCGAGGACCGAAAACGTGAACCCGGCACCGGCCCACGCGTACGCAAAGATGGGCGGCCTTCCCAGAGGCACCTCGAGGACGGCGTTGGCGGCCATGTGCCGTTGATTGAGGACGCCCGTGAGGAGACCGATGCAGCCCATGATCCAGAAGGCGGCCCACAGTATCTCTTCCAAGTCGGTCGTCGACTTTTGGTCCGAGTTCAGGTCGGTGCTCTGCGTCTCCCACCAATCGTTCCCGGCTCTGATGGAGAGTATGATCACGGCCAGCAGCACAATCGTGGCCACCAACAGAATGGGCCACAACGAAAACGGGTTGAGCGGCATGATGCGCTGGCGGCGCGGCACGCGCCGACAGCACCCCGCGTATACGAGCGTTCCGCCCGCGACGATCGCGAGCGCGAGGCCCAGCAGTCCTCGGCGAGCGCGCAGCTCCGACGTCGGGAACGGTCCGCCGTGCGCGGCGTAGTTTTCGCACTGATCGTCTATGACGAAGGGCGCCCAGCTCCCAGGGTCTACGAATATGATCCACAAGCCGACGAGCTCTCCGAGGATGAGCGCGACGTACTCCGCGGTGCCCGGCGGCTTGAGAACGATCGTCTCCGTCGCGGAGTCGGTGACGTTGCGTCTGACCATCCGGACGTACAAAAGCTTGGCCATGGGAACGCAAGCGAACGTCAGCAGGTATCCGGCGCTGGCCATTGCGGCGATCGCCCACGCCGCCGTCGCCGCGAGACGGTATCCGGCGTACAGCTTGAGGTCCAAGTAGGGAACGTGCTTCTCGGCGATCGCGGCGTCGACGTTCGCGTCGAACAGCCCGTAGTACGCCCATCCGGCCATCCACCGCGTGAACGAGTTTCCGTGGTTCGCGCCGTAGAAGTCAAACTTGGACACCGGGTCGGGCAGTCCGAAGAGCCGCTTTTGGTCGAGGAGGCCGAACTCGAGCAGCGACGAGCAAACGGCGACGACCGGAGTTTGGTCCTTGTATTCGGCGGAGAAGCGACGGTCTTCGCGCGGCTCAGGTTCGATCTCTTGGCGTTCCTCTTCTGGATCGCCATATTTCCAGTCGCAGCTTTCGGACTGCCCGACGCCCTCGACGTAGTATGTCTGCAGCTGCGGATCGACGCACCCCTTCACCTGCATCGTTCCCATGGGACGGTCGCCGTCTCCTTTGGCTTTCGAAGACTCGAGCTTCTTATCGCAGAGGGCGACCGCGCCGAGGGGCCCTCCGTCGGACTCGCCGAGGTTTTTGAAGCACCTCCCTTGGTTGAACGTGCGGTCGTTGTACTCGACGACGCTCAACAGCATCAGGCGGTAGAGCATTTCTGTCGTGCTCGGAAACGATTCGTCCGCGCCGGAAAGTATCTTTATCGAGTTTTCGGCCGCCTTTTCGAGCTCGTCGTCGATGCTGGCGCGCGCGTCGGCGTCTCCGCACACCGCCTCGGCGAACGGGTCGTAGTCGGTCGTGCAGCGCTTCTGTGGGACGTCTGCGGTCCGGAAATCAACGTACATCGCGAAGGCGGGGGCCGCCAGCGCGTACGCGTGCGTGATTCGGCGCACTATGTCTCCGTAGCCAAACGACGCGCCCGTGTTGCATCCCTCCGAATCGCACTTGCACAGGTAATCGTTCACGGCGGCGTCTATGTCTGTTTTGTCGTCCTCTGCAACGCCTTCGTTGCAGCAGGACTCTGGAATGTCGTTCGTCTGGAACGCCGCTCGTAGGCTGTTGGAGACGGACGACGCCGAGCAGAACGCCTTCTGGACGCGCTCGACGTACTTGGATTCGTCCACGTCGGTGAAGGCGTCGTCCGATATCTCGCGCACCGCCTGCAGAACGAACTTCGTTCGCGGCACGGCGAGGCCGCACGGAGGCGCCCCCGCCGCCTTACGAGCCACGTTGTCCATGTCCGCCATCGCCTCCCCGAGCGCGTTCCTAGATTCGATCAGCACGAAAATACATCCGACTATGAGCAACGTGTTGATCACGATGAGTCGGTAATTTATCGGAGCGGAACCGGAATACTTAGCTATGCTTTTCTGGTTGAACATGGCCGCGTTTTGAGCGGCGCGGTATTCTTTCTACTTGTATTTCACTTGAACAGGATTATCAAAAGAAGCAGAAGCAGCACTCTTTCCAATCTCCGATCCCCTGCCGACACCACTACCGCAGCGCCCGGCTCTCCTCACTCGACGTCTTTCGCCTCGGCGTCTTTCGCCTCGGCGTCCGCCGCGTCCGAATTGCCCTCGCCGGTCTTTTGTGCCTTGGCGTCCGGTTCGTGCACCTTCATGCAGATCGATTCGTCCAGAGTCGAGAAAATGTCGTATTCATCGTCGGGCGCATCGATGCCAAAGACCGACTTGAACTCATCCGGGTCCATTTCTTCCACGGCTTCGCGGACTTCAGGCATATCACCGCAAAATTTGAAGAATCCTGCCGCTACGCGGAACGCTCCGAGAATCTTGCGCGCTTCTTCAGCATTCATCCCTTCTTCGACGTTTGGAAAGTTTTCGATGCTGGTGAAATCAAACGATCGCGATCGCTTGGCCTGGACACGTTTGCCATGAAAAGCCGCTGCCTCCAACAATGACGCAGCCGCCGCTCTAGACATTCCTGGTGGGGTTGCCATATTCTTCGTTCTCATGCTGGTTTGCCGAGCGACCTGCGATGCGTGCGCAATCGCCGCGCACAGGTCGGCGATGTGCGCGCATGCTGGGGAGCGAGGCCGGGGCGCGGCGGAGCGGCGGAAGCGGGCGGAAGGGACGCGGAGAGGGCGTGCTGCACGCCCAGCGCGTACGCGAGAGCCGGGCGCGCTCGCGGCGGTCGATACGAGAGGCGGTGGGCGGACGCGAGCAAGGGCGGAGACGCCATGCACCTGGACTCTCTGTGCTTGGTTTGTGAGGTGCTTGCAATTACGAGCACCATCCGGCTCGCTTTTATCACCGTTCGGACTTTCTTACTTTCTTATTTTTTACTTTTCTCTCAAGATGGGCGCTCGCTGGATTTTGTTCACAAAGCCGGGTTCCCGCCCACCGGACCACTTTGAATTTTGCCGCTCAATATTGAAATTTAAATTTCTCTCAAATACATGGACCGTATCGACTGAAAGCTATTCTCGGGCCGTCTCGGACGGCCGCTAGGACCCGAAAGTAGACCCTCGAGAGCCCATGCTGCCGCTCTCCTCCTCCCCCCTCCCCTCCCTCACTCACCTCCTCGCCTCGTCCCGCCGGATCGCTGGCTCAGCCTCGACCGACTGCATAGAAAGAGCCGCCGATCACTTGGACTCCACAAAGAACGGCTTGTCCCAGAACTTCATCCCCAGAGCGAGCTTGTCCGCCCAAAAAGAGTGGTCCACCTTCTGCACGCGAAGCGAGACGAGAACGTCTCCAAACTCGAAGACGCAGGGCGGCCAGTCATCCGACTGGCGATGCGCCTCCACGCATCCCCATCGCTTGAGCACCAGCTTTGCCCACGCGAAAGTGAGCGCATCGCGGTCCGGAACGTGCAGGAAGATGTGGAACATGTAGACGGGGAAGCGGCAGAAGAGCCGCCGAGTGAGCTTCGCCAGCGCCTTCGTCACGGCAAGCTCGGTCGCATGATTGTTGGGGTTCATGATGCGCTTGGCCTCGATCGCATCGCAAGAGCCGGCCCCGAACGAGTTCGATATGAGTGCCTCCGTAACCTTTGAGCGGGGACCCAGGATTCTCTTCAGAGCGGCCTCGTCAACGAGCACCCTTCCCCCGCAGGTGGCCAGGGCAAGGTTCTCCGACTTGCGAGAGCCATCGTCGATGTGACGTGGTGTGCGCACACCAGAGGACGCGGGCGAGGGCGCCGACGCGGCGTTCGCCCGGTTCTGCGATGCCGCTGCACCACCGCGGAGGTACTGCGGCGGCGGCACGTCGGGCGTGGTCCGCGCGGCGCGGGCGGACGAGGCCGCAGAAGAACGCGAGCGAGGACGCGGCATGGGGAGGAGGCAAGTGGGTCCTTCTGAACTCTGTGCAAGACAGATCGCAAAAATAGAGCTCGCAAAATGCACGAGGGTGGAGCGTCCTGAATGTTCATGGGTTTCTTATATATTTACTATAATTAGAGGCTGGGCCTACTCGTAAGTCTACATATAGAGCTATTTTCGCGCGCTAATTGTAAAGCGCGTTACTTCACACCCCTCCCCACTGGCCCGTTGTGCAGCCTGGACTCCAGACCAAATAGATACTGTGAATTCACAGCTGATAGAAAACTGAGCAGTCCGAATATCCGAAGGTGAAAAAATAAAACGAATACCATTCGGGTTTGCAGAAAGCGAGCCGGGTGCTGCTCCACCCGCGTCAGCTCCGACCACCGACGGTCGGAAAGAAAGTGTTCCACCGTGGCTGTACTGGTCGTCGGCACGCTGGCTGTAGTTGCCAACGCGGCCCCCAAACCGGCGCGGCGCAGCAAAAAGACTAAAAACCGTACTGTTTCCGAGTATTACTAAATTTTTACACTAGTCCTACCCTACGGAACTCGGCGGAAGCTGCGCGACTACGTGCGCGCGCGCGCCATCGTGTTGTTCTGGTGCGATGCCACGACCATCGAAATCTGAGTGCGCCGTACTCTTTTGCGATCGAGCCGTGAAGCTGTGCAACCATAAAATGTGTAACTGTATTCAGTATTAGTAAGAGATGAAATGAGACTATCAAGTTTGGCGTTGTTCTGGTTGCTGAGATGCGGCACCGCGTAGTACCCCACCGACGCGCTCTTAATTATAAAAACGTCGGAGGAAGTGAACTCGCGCGGCCTCTTGTCGACGGTACTCAATGGCGTGGTTCTTGCAAAGACGCCAGCCGGGTACGCCGTTCGAATTGTTGGGAGCGATTCCGAGCGTGTTTCGACGATTGTATACAAGTTCTCTTCGTGTGAGCACAGGACCGCTCTCGAGCACGATTTGGAAGCGAGCCCTTACAATCTCAAGGATCCGTCCATAATTTCAGTTTGCGAAGCTGTGAGAGGCGAGACCTCGTGCCCCACGACCCTCGATTCCTGCGTTGGCGTCTCCAGGATCGCCGCCGTCGCTGCTTCGAGCGCGGAGCGGCCGCTCGAGCTCAGAGCAGTTTTTTCAATCGGCGTCGCGTCGGTCGCAGCAACCGGTATCGTCCTGGTAAATCTGGTCGCGTTTGTTGGATCATAGCTACTCCAAACGCACCACTTTGTTCACGAGTTCTAGGCCGCTTGATTCTAGGGCCCGCTTGAAGGTGGCAAAGACGTCTCTTGTGCTTTGAACGGTGGTGCCCTGAACTACCACAGTTTGACGAGTCGTGGAGCTTGTGCTTTGAACGGTGGTGCCCTGAACTACCACAGTTTGACGAGTGGTGGAGCTTTGCAATTCTTGAACGCGCAGGTCTAGCTCCCTCAAGATCGCTTCGTTGCTAGTAAGTGATGGAAGAGTCGTATACAGAAACTCAAATAGACGATTTATCTTGTTTTCGTCTTCTTCTTCTTGTTCTTCTTCTTCTGCTGCGTGTTGCAGCTTTAAGCAAACAGATTGCAACAATCTTGCAGATATGTTAGAAGTATCCGTTGCAAATCTGACCACGTAGTTTCCACCTTGTCGAGTTTTCAAGTAGTAAATGTTCGACTTGAGCGTTTCCGTGTGTAGAACTTGAATTATTGAATTCGGAAGGGTGAAGAACTTCAAGACTAGTCTGACAGCCTTTGAGAACGGCGCGTCGTAAACGACTTCCAAAATAGACATCGCCCTTTCTAGCATGCACTCGACGCTGCTGCGTTCCAGCATGCCTGCTCCCGCCCCTGGATTCAAAACCAACACGTCGGCTTTACGAGTTTGGTGCAGTATATTCACAGCCCAAACGAGCTTTCTGCCAATGTAACCTTCTTCTGGTTTGTCTACAAACACCCCATTACTCGCGTCCACTCCGATTGCCTGTTTAAGCACCGACGAGTCCAAAGCACGCTTGTAGAAACTGTTGTCCTGGGCTCGTAAAAAATTAGGCACTGATTGGTCTTCGTGGTCAAGCACACCAAGGTAGGTTCGCCGAAAGAGTTTAGTCAGCAACTCCCGGTTGTTGCGCAAGACGTTGCTAAAAAGTTTGTTCACTGCTTGTCGCATCATATACGAATCTATGGTGTCTCGGTCGCGGCGTTTGACTGCACAAGGCGAATGGCTTCCGGACATGTAGACGCATCGACTGAAAAATTCGTTGCACACATAAAGTCCCATGCAGTATACACCATTCGCGACCGTTTTGAACGACAAACCCGGATAGATGCACAATATGTCTGGGTAGATCATGAAATCACCGTCGTGTTCAATCAAGTTTTCGGAATTGGGTTGACGGCCGAACGCGTTGGTATAGGGAATCAATTCTCCGCGTGGTGTGATGCTTACGTCCCAAAAGAGCGCAATTTTGGAGTACACGTCATCCATTTCCATTCCAATACGAGTTGCATTGATTTCGATGCAGAGCGTATTCTTGTCAAGCCACTTCTTATTTTCAAGCAGATTTACGCGTTGAGGGACTCGCTTGGACGCATCGGTGTAGCGCTTCGATTTCATGAAGACTTCGAACCCTCGACTCGACGAATATATAGACGACCTTGTAGAAGGTTTCTTTGCTTTGAATTCCCAAGAAATGCATTCGGTTTCGCCGTACATGAAGTATTTGACAGACGCGCCTTCGGTAATCCATTGACGCGTAGCATCCTTTGCACCGACTCCGAACCCACCCGCAGCGTTTCTTGATTGCTTGGCTGGGTCCACGACTGGATTTTGAAGGATTGCGATTTCAAGCGGGCAGGTCAAATGCTGATAGATTACCAATCGATCAGGTTTCACGTCGAGGACCAACAGAGTTGTTTCGCCGGCCGAAAACGTAATCCGCTTCGAATGAGAGTTGCTGTTGTCAGTGGATTCGACGTTAATGTTCACTTCTGATTTTCGCAAGCCGTGCTTGCACAAGCCCAAGTAGTCGATCGCATTCTGTAGTAACTCTCGCACCTTTGGGTATGTGCCAGCAAACGCTGCATTCGAAGACAGGCTCATATTCATATTGATGGTTCTTGTACAACTGTCGCGTACTTCGCTGTTTCGATTTGTAAAGAATTCTTCTTCGATGTTCATCGCTTGCTTTCTATGTGCGAGTTTGGATTTGATTTCATCGATCAACATCAAACTTGGCGGTTTCGCTTCGTCCAAAACGTCTAGACGGCTGTCCCCTTCGTCAGAACAACTGTCTTCTTCGGAGCTGCCTACGTTCTCGTCTTCTAGTCCGTCAGAATTTCTGGAACTGTCCGATTCTGAATTTTCCGACATATTTTCTCTGTTGGGTGAGACACAGAATTTTCTGCAAACTGGCGGCTGCTCAGTTCACTCGTACAGAAGTATTTATGAATTATAAAAAGGCCGGACATCCCGGACATCCGGACATGCCGGACATCCCGGACATCCCGGACATTCCCCTCAGAATTCAAGTATATTCAGCAAATTCACTGCATATAGCACGTGACCAGGAGAAACCAGGAGAAACCAGGAGGACTCTGAGTCCTCCGGGTTTCTCCTGGATACGCTTAATGTGCGCGTAAATTGTTGCATATACTTTGCGGTCTGCCAGTCTGCCAAATGAACAAACGTTTTACTTTTACTGAATCTCTTGGGTGAAAGAGTCAGGGGGGGGTACCCCCGGCCGGTCCCGAATTCCAAATCGGGAAATGCAAGAACTTTTCGTCAATTACTATGAGAGTCGAGATTGCAATCTCCG
>MDTG01442631.1_pt1 | contig 18128 bp, 13 predicted proteins | sample 811421 | NCBI WGS metagenome assembly MDTG01 (sample SAMN05326645, study PRJNA326480) | marine metagenome | isolation source: seawater | place: Pacific Ocean: South East | collected 2011 | reverse complement strand
CGGCAAAGCCGCATCAACGGCGACCAAAGGGGGAAAATCGCGATTTCCCCCTTTAGAAACCCCCATCGCGAGAAGTTAAGCGGGAGCCGCTGGCCGGCCTATTTAATATAGGTAATAGGTTTGTTATGATAATTTGCTGGGCATTGTGGAAATGGGCATGGGAAATTTACGGAAAATATTTTTTCTGATAGCAGGGGCGCTTTTGTGCACAGTTACTGCGCATGCCGAGAATCCCAAACCACCTCCAGAAATGACCCTCGATGATGCCATTCAATTGGCGCTACGCTATAACCCTAGCGTGCAAAATTCCCAATTCTCACGAGTGTCGGATAAGTTTTCGTTACGTGTCGCTGAAAATGACTTTGAGTGGCAATATGCTTTTAATGCGAGTTATGGCGTCACATCTACTCGTACTGGCGGCGTTGCTGCCGGTAATACGAACCAAACAAGTGCACTATCACCATCCGCAAGCTTGAATGGTAAATACGGCACCACCTACTCCGTCAGTATGGATAACCCAACATCTGATGGTATTTACAACCCCGGTGTCAGTGTTGAAATTACCCAGCATTTATTGCGTGGCTTTGGTAAAGATGTGACACTCGCACCGCTTTACAATGCCCAAGATCAAGAAGTGATCTCCAAGCTAAGTCTCAAGAGTTCTATCATTTCGACAGTACAGAGTGTTATCCAGGGTTATCGGCAATTAATCCAAGATCAAAATGACGTGCAAACCTCTGCTCAATCTCTTGAGAACTACACTAAAACCATCAACCTTGATAAGGCCTTGATCAAAGCAGGCCGTAAAGCACCGTCCGAAATCCTCCAAGCCCAATCCACGTTTGCCAGTGAATCAGTGAGTTACGAGGATAGCAAAGTGCGGGTTATTAACTCCAAACTTAGCTTAACCAACCAAATTGGTTTGCAACCCAGCACTGATTTTAAGGTACCCAACAACATTACCGAAATCAAAAAAATCATTCCTGATGAAGAAGAAAGTTATCGTATCGCATTAAAAAACAATCCCAGCTATCAAACCGATTTGTTAAACCTCAAAGTAGCGCAACGGGATCTCTTAGTCGCGAGAGATAATATCCGTGCAAGTCTGGATATGACGGCCTCTGCTGCCACCGGTAATGGCTCAGGTGGCGCACCGAATTCGGGGTTGCGCAGTTTAAGCAATAACAAAAATACCTCTGTAGGCCTACAGTTTGAATTTCAAGTACCCATTAATGATTATTCTCTTAAGCAAGCGATTGTCAGCGCTAAAGTGTCTTATGATCAGGCGCAAATCTCCATTGAGCAAAGCAAGCGGGAGCTCAAAACAACCATTATTAATGATATCAGTAACATTAAATCCCAGTGGAAACAGATTGAGTTGGCAGAAGATGCGGTAGAACTCAAAGAAAAAAACCAAGAGGTACTGTTAGCAAAATTAAAGTTTGGTTTAGCGAGTACCTTTGAGGTCACCACTAACCAGCCTGAGCTGGATGACGCACGACGTCAATTGATTTCGAACAAAATTAGTTACTTGAACAATTTAACACAGCTGTATTCAGATATGGGTGTACTACTCGAAAAATGGGAAATTAAAGTTAGGTATTAACCAGCAATTTCCCGCTTACAGCGGGAGATTGCTTCCCAAGAACTATCGCCTACGCGGCTAAGCCGCGTAGACGGCGACCAAAGGGGAAAAATTACGATTTTCCCCCTTTGGAAACCCCCATCGCGATAAGTTCAACGGAAGCCGTTGGGTATAAATGAAAGAGTTAGGCTTATGAAAAATAGTTCTATTAAATCAATCCTAGGGATAGGAATCCTCGCAGCAGCGTTGGCAATTGCGGCTTGTGGTGATAACACCAAAAAACATCAAGCCCAAGAGCAAAGTTACACGGTGAAAGAAGAAACCATCACCACGCCGCTATACTTCAGCGGCACGGTTAGCCCTTTAGACATCAAAAATGTCGTCAGTCCTATCGATGGCATCATCAATGAGCAATACTTCAAGTATGGCCAAGAAATCAAAGAAGGCGAGGATTTATTCACTATTGCATCAAGCAAACTTGAGGAAGACTTCCATTCTGCGATCACAAATTATATCTCCAAAGTTGACGAGTATGAAGATAAACAACGTAAATTTCAGGGATCTGAGGAGTTATGGAAATTAGAATTCATTTCTCGTAATGAATATTTCACTGATAAAAACGCCGCCGCTGAGTCTTACTTGTCATTGCTTGAAGCACGCTATAAATTAAAGCGTATCTTGCAACAATTAGGCATCAAAAAAAGCCCGGAAGAATATAAATTTCAAAGTACTGAAGCTGTTAACAAAGCCCTCGAAAAACTCAAAAAACGCGACCGCTTAACGGTAAAGTCCACCAGTGATGGTATCGCGCTGCAAGCCGATAAAAGCTCCGGTGGTAGTTCTGAAACCTTGAATATTGGTAGTGAAGTCAAAAATGGCCAGGTATTATTATCCATTGGTGATATGGCAGGCTTGACTGTTGCCATTGCTGTTAATGAAATTGATGTTAACCAAATCAAACCTGGGCAAAAAATCACGGTCAGTGGCTCCGCTTTTCCAGAACATGAACTAAAAGGCGTGGTAAAAAGCGTCGATTCCCAAGCCAAGGCCGACAGCTCATCCTTACCCACATTTCCCGTTGTTGTGACAGTGCCAAAGCTCACGCCAGAACAACGAAAAACCATTCACGTTGGCATGACTGCAAAAGTGAAAATTGATCTGGAAGAAAAAGGCGCCATTATGATCCCTCTGGAATCGGTATTCCAAGAAGGCCGACAAACCATGGTTAATGTCCGCGGCAAAGATGGCAAACTCAACAAAACCCCAATTCGTACCGGTAAAACAACAGAATCATCGATTCAAGTGATGAGCGGCTTAAAACCAGGAGATGTCATTGTCTATCGTAATGAAGCTAACTGACATCCATAAACATTACTACATGGGTGATAATGATTTGCATGTGCTCAAAGGCATTAACTTTGAGGTAAACCATGGTGAGTTATTATCTATTATGGGTGCATCTGGTTCCTGTAAATCCACATTGATGAATATCATTGGCCTCTTAGATCATCCCACATCAGGTTCTTATAAACTTGACGGCAAAGAAGTCAGTACCTTTACCGGTGATGACCGTGCAATGATTCGCAACCAAATGATTGGCTTCGTGTTCCAGCAATTCTTTTTGTTGCCACGCTTGACCGCCGTACAAAATGTCGCAATGCCATTGATTTATCGCGGCATCAACAAAAAAGAAAGCTACGACCGCTGTATGGAATCTCTCAAGAAGGTCGGCATGATTGATTACCACGATCACCGTCCCAGTGAAATGTCCGGTGGTCAACAACAACGTGTTGCCATTGCCAGAGCCTTGATCGGTGAGCCTAGCATTATTCTCGGTGACGAACCCACCGGTGCTTTGGACTCTAAAATCGGCCAAGAAGTCATGGATTTGTTTATTCGTTTGAATGAAGAAGAGAAAAAAACCTTAGTACTGGTAACCCATGACCCGAAAGTCTCGGCCCAATGTCAACGCACGGTACATGTTAAAGATGGGCTGGTTGTCGACGATGAAAGAAGGTAGTTAGCAATGGATTTATCCCTACACATACGTGAAGCATTTGGTAATCTGGCTGCCTCTAAGTTACGTTCTTTTTTAGCTATCTTGGGTATTCTTGTGGGTACAGGCTCTGTTGTCGCCATGGTGTCTTGCGGCCAGTTGGCCACTAAACAAGCTTTGGCGGAATTTGAACAACTCGGTACTGATTTAATGTCAGTATCTATCAGTCAGCAACGATTTGATGACGATGAAGGTGGTAGCTCAGGCCGGGCAAAAGAAGCATTCACTCTTGAAGATGTATCCAAAATGAAACAACGGGTACCAGAAATCCGTTTAATTGCCCCCTATACCACGGCTTATTCACCGTTGTATTTTAACGGTGATGAGATTGATGGCAGTGTTATTGGTGTTACCAGCTCATTACAACACGTTATTGATATTAGAATGCTCATGGGGCGGTTTATTTCGGATTTTGACGGTTATACCCCTTACTGTGTCATTGGTGATGATATTTACAAAGAACTTAAACGCCGCGGTTACAAGAATCCCATTGGCACCCAAGTGCAAATTGGCAAAGAATTCTTTACCATCATTGGTGTTGCTAAACACTGGACAGAAAACTCTTTCTTTAACCAAAATATTAACTCCTCGGTAATTATTCCTTTACAAGCATCAACGTTATTATCAAAATACGCAACCATTAATAATATTGTCATTCGCTTGAATAAAGAAGAAGGCAAAGATCCCGATATCGACGTGGCCCAAGACAACATGAAACAATTTATCGAATCTGAAGTCCCGGGTTTCCGCTTATTCTTCCGCAGCTCCAAACAGCTCATCGACAGTATGACCAAACAAAAACAAACCCTCACCATCATGCTTGGGATGATTGGAAGTATCTCCCTATTTGTCGGTGGTATCGGGGTCATGAATATTATGCTGGTATCGGTGGTTGAACGTAAACGTGAAATTGGCATCCGCAAAGCCGTCGGTGCCAAGCAACGGGATATTCAGACTTTATTCTTGATTGAATCGATTACTCTGTCATTGTTCGGTGGTATCTTGGGGATTATCTTCGGTGTAGGTGCATCCTTCATCATCGCTATCTTCGCCAACTGGGATTTCGTGCTATTTCTCCTACCCCCTATCGTCGGGTTCTCAGTCTCCGTGGCTATTGGGGTATTCTTCGGTTTCTACCCAGCTTACCAGGCCTCACGGCTGGATCCGATTCAGACCTTACGATCGGATTAACAACGCACAATCTTCATCGCATTGGTCCCACCATCAACACCCATGTAATCACCTTTGGTGATGATGACTAGATCGCCGGACTCTACTAGTCCACGTTTGAGTAACTCATCAATAGCGGCTTGGTTGACTTGGATGCGTTCAACGTTGGTGACATCAAAGTTGATAGGATAGACACCGCGGTACAAGGTCATTTTGCGGCGGGATGTATCGTGACGGGATAATCCATAAATGGGAATGCCAGAACGAATGCGTGACATCCACAATGGCGTTGAGCCAGATTCCGTTAAACTCAAAATCGCACGGATATTCAAATGATTTGCGGTATACATAGTAGCCATAGCAATGGCTTCATCCACCCGCTCAAATTGGCATTCAACCCGATGCCCGGAAACTTGGGTAATGCGATTACGCTCAGCACCTAAACAAATCCGTGACATGGCCTCGATGACTTTATCCGGGTGAACACCCGCTGCAGTTTCTGCCGATAACATTACAGCATCGGTACCATCGAGTACGGCATTGGCCACATCAAACACTTCAGCACGAGTTGGAATACTGTTGTGGATCATGGTTTCCATCATTTGGGTGGCAGTAATGACCGCCTTGTCGAGTGCACGACATTTTTGGATAATGGATTTTTGTACGGATGGTAACTCAGCATCACCAATCTCGACCCCTAAATCACCACGGGCCACCATGATACCGTCTGAGGCTTTGATGATCTCATCAATAGCCACCACGGCTTCACTGCGTTCGATTTTTGCGATGACGCCAGCGGTACCCTTGGCATCACTAATGAGCTGTTTGGCTTGTTCAACGTCTTCTGCAGAGCGTGGAAATGAAATGGCTATATAGTCTGCCCCTAATTCAACCGCAGTAATAAGATCCGCTTTGTCTTTGTCCGTCAAAGCAGCCGCTGACAAACCACCGCCTTTGCGATTAATGCCTTTGTTATTGGATAGCTCACCGCCAACGAGGACGTCACAAATAATTCTGTTGCCCTGACATTGCTTGACTTGGAACTCTAACCGACCATCATCCAATAATAGAATATCCCCCACCGCAACATCTTGCGGCAAGTCTTTGTAATCAATACCCACTTGATGGTTATCACCGGCGTCTACATCAAGATCGCCATCCAGAGTAAACACATCACCAACAGCTAACACCACAGGACTTTGTTTGAATTTAGCGATTCGGATCTTAGGACCTTGTAGATCAGCTAAGATACCAACTTCTTTATCCAGTTCTTGACTAATAGCCCGCACAGCTTGTGCCCGCGCTTGATGATCAGCAGCACTGCCATGGGAAAAGTTCATCCGCACCAAATCTACGCCAGCGTCAATCATGTGTTTTAACACGTCCGGTTTATCTGTTGCTGGGCCTAAAGTGGCAATAATCTTTGTGCGTCTTCGTTCAGTCATTATTTACTTGCTCGTTGTTGCAGAATTTCAATGGCAGGTAATGGTTTGCCTTCAACAAACTCCAAAAACGCCCCACCCCCTGTAGAGATATAAGAAACTTTATCGCGAATGTGACACTGGTCGATAGCCGCAATAGTATCACCACCACCAGCAATAGAGAACCCAGTATTAGCGGCTATGGCCTTAGCTACTATTTCAGTACCTTGGGCAAAGTTAGCAAACTCAAACACACCCACCGGACCATTCCACAAAATAGTCTTGGCCTGGGCAATGATCTCAGCATAACTACGGGCCGTCTCTGGGCCAATATCTAATATCATCTCGTCATCATTAACATCATCAATGGCTTTAATCGTTGCTTGTGCTGTAGCAGAGAACTCATTGGCAACCATGACATCCGTTGGCAAAGGAATACTGGTCTTTGTTAATAATTGTTTTGCCGCCTCAATTTGGTCTGCTTCCATCAATGAGGCGCCAACATTGTAGCCACTGGCCGCCAAAAACGTATTTGCAATCCCACCACCAACAATGAGTTGGTCGACATTGTCACTGAGGCTGTCTAACACGTGTAATTTGGTCGAGACTTTAGCGCCGCCGACAATGGCTAACATGGGTTTCGCGGGATTGCTCAAGGCTTGATGTAACGCATCGAGTTCTTTGACTAATAATGGCCCGGCACAAGCAGTCGGTGCAAATTTGGCAACGCCATGAGTTGAGGCTTGCGCACGATGGGCTGTGGCAAAGGCGTCCATGACAAATACATCGCAGTGTGCAGCTAATGCTTGGGCGAGGCTATCATCGTTGGCTTTTTCGCCGCTTGCAAAACGGATATTCTCCAGCAAAACAATATCACCGTCATTAATATCGACGCCGTCTTGCCAATCACTGACAAGGTTAATGTTTTGCTGCAATAGCTCCGACAAACGACTTGCCACTGGCGCCAATGAAAGAGCTGCATCAAATTCGCCTTCTGTCGGGCGTCCCAAGTGAGACATAAGCATCACCTTGGCACCGGCTTTCGCGGCGGCCTCAATAGTAGGAAGTGCTGCACGCAAACGTGCATCATTGGTAATAACACCATCTTGCAACGGCACATTAAAATCTTCGCGGATCAGGACGCGCTTACCCTGCAAATCTAGATCAGTCATCTTGAGGATAGTCATTGCCGCTTAACTCCCCTTATTTCGCATTCCACATCGCCACTGCTGTATCAATCATGCGATTACAAAAACCCCACTCATTGTCATACCACGCCATGACTTTGACGAGCCGACCTTTGACCCGGGTTTGGGTCGCATCAAATACAGAAGACTCAACAGAATGATTAAAATCAATAGACACCAGAGGCTCATCATTGTAACCCAATACACCATGCATACTGTTACTAGATGCATCTTTTAAAATTTCGTTAACTTCGTCTGCCGAGGTATCACGCTTTGCTAAGAACGTTAAATCGACTAATGAGACATTTATCAACGGCACCCTAACGGCTTGCCCGTCAAGTTTTCCTTCTAATTCCGGCAATACCATACCAACAGCAGCGGCAGCACCGGTCTTAGTGGGGATCATTGATGCCATCATCGAGCGGGCGCGTCGAAAATCTTTGTGACTGGCATCCAATACCCGCTGATCATTCGTCACGGCGTGTATCGTTGTCATCAAGCCATTCTCCACACCGACCGTATCACATAACGGTTTAATCATTGGCGCTAAACAGTTTGTGGTACAAGAGGCGTTAGACACAATACGATGCTCTGCTTTTAAAACATTATCATTCACGCCATAAACCACCGTAGCATCAACATCACTACCAGCAGGCGCTGAAATTAAGACTTTTTTCGCGCCATTGTCTAAATGCAATTGGGCTTTTTCGCGACTGTTAAAACGCCCGGAACATGCCATCACGATATCAATGTCTTTGCCACCCCAATCAAGCTTTGCTGGGTCACGTTCAGACATACCGATGATTTTGTCGCCATTGACCACCAAGTCGCTACCATCGATTTGTAAATCCCCTGGGAAACGACCATGGGTAGAATCATATTTGGCTAGATAAGCGCTGGATTCAATATTACCGAGATCATTAATGGCAACCACCTTAACATCATTAGTGCGATTGTATTCATACACCGCACGCAAAATATTACGCCCAATACGACCAAACCCATTAATCGCGATACGAACTGTCATTATGTATTCTCCTCAATTGTCTTGCGTGTAACGTCAATAATATTATCTACGGTAAAACCAAAGTGATTAAACACATCGTTGGCCGGTGCTGATTCGCCATAGCTCCTCATGCCCACCACGAAACCTTTTAAACCGACATATTTATACCAATAATCGGCTATGCCAGCTTCCACAGCCACCCGTGCCGTGATGTGATTAGGTAAGACCGTTTCTTGATAGCTTGCCTCTTGCTCATCAAATATATCGGTTGATGGCATGGAAACGACCCGGACTGAAATATTGTCTTTGGCTAACTGTTCTGCTGCTGCCATTGCCAGTGCAACCTCAGAGCCCGTAGCAATGATAATAGCTTGTGGCGTACCATCACCTTCACGTAAAACATAGCCTCCGCGACTGACATTGGCTAACGTCTTCGCGTCACGATCTTGGTGCGGTAAACTTTGGCGCGAGAATAATAAACTCGTCGGGCCCTCTTCACGCTCCAAAGCATGGCGCCATGCCACTGCACTTTCTACCGTGTCACAAGGTCGCCACACGGACATATTCGGCGTCAAGCGCAGCATTGCTGCATGTTCAATCGGTTGATGCGTCGGACCATCTTCCCCAAGGCCAATTGAGTCATGGGTATAAACAAAAATATTCCGCAACTTCATGAGTGCTGCCATGCGCACTGCATTACGGGCATAATCACAGAACGTCAAAAACGTACCGCTGTAAGGAATAAAGCCGCCATATAAAGCGATACCATTATTGATGGCCGACATACCAAACTCCCGCACACCATAGTATATATAGTTGCCGTCTTGCGTTTGTTGACTAAAGGTTTTTGAACCTGACCAATTAGTTAAATTAGACCCCGTCAAATCCGCAGACCCACCGATCAATTCCGGTAGCTCAGGACCAAATTGATTCAAACAGACTTGGGACGCTTTGCGACTCGCAATAGACTCAGCCTTGGCTTGGCTGTCTTGAATAAACCCATCAGCCATGGTTTGCCAATCTGCCGGTAATTGCCCTGCCCGCCGACGGATAAATTCAGCTGCCAATTCCGGGTATTGCTCGCCGTAGGCCTTAAATAATTCATTCCAAGCGGCCTGTCGCTGCGCGCCTTTTTCCCGCGCATCCCAGGCACTGTAGAGTTCATCAGGAACCACAAACGGTTCATGCTCCCAAGCCAATTGTTTGCGAGCCGCAGTGATCTCATCACCCCCAAGCGCTGCACCATGACATTTAGCCCCACCGGCAGCATTAGGTGCGCCATAGCCAATAACGGTTTTACAACAAATTAATGTTGGCTTGTCAGTGATGCTCTGTGCTTGTGTTAATGCTTGATGAATGGCATCACTGTTGTGGCCATCCACATCGGCAATGACATGCCAGCCATAAGCACGGAAACGCTCTGGGGTATTGTCAGTAAACCAACCCTCAGTTTCACCATCGATAGAGATCCCATTGTCATCGTAGATAACCACCAGATCACCGAGGCCCAACGTCCCTGCCAAAGAACACACTTCGTGGGAAATACCTTCCATCAAACAACCATCACCTACCAGGGTATAAATAGCATGGTTAATCAACTCAAAGCCCGGTTTATTAAACCGGGCCGCCATAGCCCGTTCAGCAATCGCCATCCCCACGGCATTGGCTAAGCCCTGCCCTAAAGGTCCTGTTGTCGTCTCAATCCCCGGCGCATAACCATACTCGGGATGACCTGGGGTTTTTGAGTGCAATTGGCGAAAATTCTTAAGGTCTTCGATCCCCATATCGTAGCCTGTCAGATGTAATAAGGAATACAGCAACATGGAACCGTGACCATTCGATAGGATAAAGCGATCGCGATTGGCCCAGTCAGGATCACCGGGATTATGGCTCAAAAAATCTTGCCACAGGACTTCAGCGATATCTGCCATTCCCATAGGCATCCCCGGGTGGCCCGAATTGGCTTTTTCCACAGAATCCATACTCAATGCCCGAATAGCATTGGCTAACTGTTGGCGAGATGGCATAAATAGCTCCTATCTGGCTGAGTTTTGGGTTTAACTCCCGCATAGGGAGGGCCGTATTGTGGCGTAATAGAGGGAAATCAGCAAGTTTGCTTGTCTCCAGAAGCTCGTAGAGCGTAGGGAGATCACGTAAGTAGGGGAAATCAGCAAGTTAAGGTAAAAGTTGCTCAAAAGCTTAAGATTTGCTTAATGTTTAGGCAGTAGAATGGCCGCCAACGCAAGTATTATTACAATAGCAGGATTAGAGATGGCTCACCTAGACTCTTCAAATAAGCTCGTTCTTCTGGGACCAGATGCAGCAACCCAATCTATTTATATTAAGCTAACTAATGAGAGCATCTGTAGTACCGTTCAGCATAAAAATTCAGATACCCCCTCTAATGTTGATGTATGGCGAATACCCGAAAAAAATAAACAACAAGTTTTACTTTCTATCACACCTCACGCCATCGGTCTTTGCATCAGTGCCGACGATATTTCATCGAATAACGTGTCCGAAGTCGCTCAAAAGCATAAAGAGTACACGAAGTACATGGAAGAATTAGCCACTTCGACACTACACAACTTCCCCAAAGTTGTCCCCATCATCGTTTACTCTCAAGAAGGTGAGGTTGATCAAAAAGAAATAACCGCTTTCCTAGCCGAATTAAATAAAACCATCGCTACTACTGAAAATAAAAAACGAGATGAAATCGATTTCGCCTCCGCAGTATACTGCCGTGCGGATACTGATGGTAATCAGTTATTAGCGAAGATAATTGGCAATAATGGCTATCAATTAAACTTAACCGAATTCGAACGCCACCCAGATGAACCAAAATCTTGGTTTTTTGCCCAAAGTGCGGCATGCGCCAAAGAAAGCCCTAAAGCCATGCTCGCTGCGGGTACCGCTGCCGGCGCAGGAGTTGGTTTAATTCTGGCAACACTCGTGGTAGCCGCAACCGGTGTTATCGCCTGGCCTGCCCTACTGGCATTAGCCATTCCCGTCATTATTGGCGCTGCCATCGGCCTCACTATCGGCTACGGTCAGCGGGCATTTGATTGTGGCTCCAGTGCTAAACTTCACATGGCTTAACCATAAACTCAACCTGCAAGGCCACCTGATACATTTGCCCACCGCGGTAATAAGTACAACCCATGAAAATCATGTGATAGAGGAAATCAGCTCTGTCCAGGAGACCGAGCGCGCATATTCTCAGCAACTTCAACCAATGATGGTATTTCTTCGTCTAATATCTCATTCTTACCTTGCGGAATAATGCTCCCACCAACAAATCCTGTCGCTGCACCGAATAAGCCTACCGCCGCCGCATCAGCACGCGACGTCGCTGTTGCAGATGAGTTGCTATCATGTGTAGCTGCTCTCCCAGCACTAATACCACCAATCACAATAGCGCTAGCTACAGAAGGTACTCCTGGAAGGGGACACAGCGCAAGTAACCCAGGAATTAGAGACATCACTGTGTTATCCCGTCTGTCAGATCACTTAAACCACGCTCACCGAACACTACCGTTTCCTCACCATCAAAATTTCGAACGGTGAAGCCACTAGACTTATCAAGTTGACGAACTATATATTCACGCAGGTATCTTTCTCGGTCAGCTAAGTCAACTGGCAAATTTCTCCAGTATGGCCCATCATGAATTTTAAACGTTGAAACAATCCGTGCTCCCCCAGATGTTCCACGAATTTCAAACTGTTTATTAGTGCCATTGGCGTCTTGACGATACGCAATCGATAAGCCTTGGTAATTAGTGACCGATTCATAACAATACATATTCATTTCTCTCTAGTTTATTCAACAAGCGATAGTACTTAAAATGCTCATCCCATGCAGTCTGTAAACTTACGTAAGATTTGCTCAATAATCACACAAGCCCTGCTTAACGGCGACGTTTAAGACCACATTGTCTTGCATTACTGGCGATGCCTTTTTCCATCGCTTGATTAATAAGTTCAGCGAAATCTCGCCCAGCCTCTTGTTGCTCTGCGCTTTGCTGCTGCCTACTATTGGCACCCCAAAAATGACTCTGGAATCCTTCATACGTACTCGTACGCCGTATCTGTTCCGCTTTTCGTTGACGTTCTTCACGTTGTTCGATCGCCTGTTGCAGCCCATTTTTTAGTGAGAAAGCAGCAGGCTCTTGCCTGACTGCTCTCCATGTAGGTAATGGCGGAGGCGTGGCTTCACACCGTTCTTGATGCGCAATAACCTCATTCTGTTCATGAATATAGGCCAACAAGGTATCAGCACTTTCGCGACCCCGTTGTGATTGCAGAGCAACATCACCGTACTCTTCACTCACGGGGCGCTTTACACCTGCCTCGAGGCTTTCCTGCCAGGCAATCCGGTCATTTAATTCAGCAATGTGTCCTAAGAGTGTGTCTTCTGTCTCTAAGCCTCGATCAGTCGAAAAATACTTGCTCTGTGACGCTGACTCAGACTCATCATCAGAACCGGCAGCCTGACTAATGCCCGCGCGATAATCTTGGTTAGCGTCATCAACGTACCGTTTCAATAACATTATTCTTTGTAGAATTTCGCCTTGTAGTGGATTATCTTCGTGTTCAGTCTGTTCCAGATACTGTTCAAAGTGGACAATTGCTCTCCCCCGATCAGGATGATAATTCTGATCAGCACTCGGGTAGTAATGCAATAAACCTAGCGCATAATTGGCAAGGTTGAAGCCTAGCTTAGCACTCTCTGTTAAACACCGCTCAGCATAATAATAATTAATTCGACACTGAATACCAAACATAAAGCGCAGCCCAGCAATAAAATAATCACCTGGGTTGGCCACCAAATTGTGGTGCATTTCTAATTTAGTGATAGCATTGTCATTATCTCGGAGAGTATTAAGAATCTCCCACAGGACATCATTTGCCATTATAGCTGAGCGATGCTGTGTTAACCAACGTGATGGCGGTGTTTGGAACGCTGCAATATGATTGTTTGCAACATCTAACTCAATACACGAAGCTTTATACAGCTGATTGATACAATCAATATAGTCTCCTGCTGCTATCGATGAGGGTCTCCTGCTAGCATTAAATAGCAATCCACTAATTCGGCTTTGAATTAGCCAGAGATAGAGAGGATTATGACTATTTAACTGAAGTTGGCGCTGCAGCTCAGCTATTTCACACGTCAGCTGATTATGGTTAATGACCGCATCTCCTCCTTGTTCTGACGCCTGAAATGCAGGTGTATCATCACTAACGGCAATAGCATCATCATCTGATGCTGTTAACTCATATGGCTTATCATCGTCGCTATCCTCTTCGATCATCTCTGCCCCAGATTGTGCTTGATGCCTATTGATACCTTGGTTCAGATCAAAGCTCTTTCCCGGACTTATGACTTCAAATGGTTCTGTTGGTGGAATTTTGGCGGGAGGTAACGGTTCTGGTTTAGAGACTGCTGATGGACGTTTTTTAGCCGCAAGATCAGCTTCATAGTTTTTTATGTGTATAAATACCGGTGGCGTTTCTGGTGGAATCTTAACTTCTGGTAAGCCTTTTGCAGTCGCCGTAGACGCAACAGTAGGCTCTGATGTCGACTCAGCTTCATCTGTAACCTGTGGTTGACTTGCTAATGGCGTTGGTTTGCTAAACTGTGTTGGAATATTGACTGTGCTTAGTACAGACGTACTCGCTTTTGCAACCTTAGTGGCGCCAGGATTGCTGTCTGGACGATCTATTTCAAGTCGAGAAGCACATACATCAACAAAATCTTGCAGACCTATAGCTCCATTACCGACAGGCTGTCCTTTTAACACTTTCGATGCAATATCATGTACGAGCTCACGTTTATTGTTCTCAGCAAGAGGGATCCTTATGCCCCCATACTCAATCTTCGTCTGTCCTTGAAACTGAGCAGAGCCATGCTTAAACTTTACTTTATAGTCAATTTGTTCATACTCAAAATAGCTGCTAATCCATTGTTTTAATATTTCAACTCGACTGTTATAAGGTAATTTACGCAACCTGGCAATTGCTTTATCATCAGTACTTGCACGTGAATAGGGATAACATTTATCTATCAACGCCTCAACACTATTAGGATGTTCTGCTACATACTGATTACTGCCCTCTATTTGTTGAACCTCTTTGGCCATCGGCTTGCCATCAAACACTGTTTTTCCGGATTTATTTTTAATTTTGACTGGCTTGCCTGACTTGATATCGCGTTTAAGATTGTCAGCATTCTCGCCTTTTACAGGTTTACCTTTATATTGAAGATTTGGATTTTTCCCGGCTTCTGATACCATATCTGTAATTTGATCTGACAGAACATCTTCTCTAACAGATGGCACAACTGGCTGTGGCTTTGTACTCGACTGTGCGTTAACCTTGCGACATTCGTTTGCCAAATCAGCGCAATTAAGAGCTAGAGTGCCATCTTTGTTTTTAATTATACCCGGGTTTTTCCCAGATTTAATTGCAGCAGCAATTTGTTTTTTATCTGTGTTTGATAGTGGCTTACCTTTGTAGTTATAGTGCCCTTTTTTAAATCCAGAAATAATATTGTCGACCTTATTATCTTGTGCCGTTTTAGCGTGACGGGCACTTGTATCTGCCGTTGCTGGGGTGGTTTTTTCCGTCTGTGGTTTAGTTGCTGCCGCAGTAGGCTGCTTGCCTGTGTTACTCTGTTGGGTCACTGTTGTTTTAACGCCACTCGTCTTTGAGCCTTTGTTAGTAGACGTTGCCTTCGGCTTAGCTTTTGCGGCAGGGGGTTTCTTGTCTGTACTTTCTCTTTTTACAGTTATTGGTTTTGCACCTATTGATGTTGAGTCTTTGTCAGGTGATTTGGCTGGTGTTGCAGATTCAACTTTCGGCTCTTCTCTTGGCATCGTCGCTTGACGTATGGCACCATCAAGCGCACCTGTTGCACCGCCCATTGTCGCAGCTTGAGCCACACTGTCACACAACCTATCGTCTATTGGTCGTCCTTTCTTAACATTCTCAATTGCTGTTGTGGGGATTGCACCTGCTGCTGAGCCAACTGCTCCACCAACAGCACTTGTCACTATCTGGTGACTAACGCCAACTGCCCGAGTCAATCCTGTCCCAAGGACATTACCTGTATAACCAACGCCTGCCCCGACAAGACTGCTCGCCGTATCAATGGCTAATGTTTCTGGTGTTATGTCCTCCCCTTGTACCAATTTTTTGGTGGTTGCTCCTGCAAGATGTGAGATTCCTGTTGCAGCAGCTGTCCCTACTACACCTGTCCCAAGAGCAGCTCCAGCAATGGGTGCCGCCACAGACATGGCGGCAACACTCGCTCCTTCTTTGGCACTCGCTACTATTGCATCATCAAGCCTACCTATCTCATTACAAACAGATTTTTTGACTAAATTGGCGCCTACTGCCGCTACAGGCAAACCAAGAGGGGGCGCAACAGTTGCTACTAAAGTTCCCCCAAATGCAAGTATAGAACCAAAGACTGCTCCCAAAATTCTATCGTCGCTACCACCGCCTTTTAGGCCAGCCTCCGCAAAGATGATGACATCCTCACCGTTATGTTTCTGCACAGTAAAGCTATAGGGCCTATTAAGACGCCGGGTTATATAATCTCGCAGGTATTTGCTCTGTGCACGTTTACCCACTGGACGATTTTGTTCATACGATTTGTCAAAAATCACATACTTCGTGACATCTTGCTCGCCACCCCAGTTGTAACGCACCACAAAATTATTATTTGCGCCATGCGTTGGCTGACGATAGTCGATAATTAAACCCTGATGGTTCTTAATAGATGTGTGATGGTACATACTGCGATATCTCTATGAATTATTAGAGGCGTAATACTAAATGAAAAACAACGGGTGAAAACAGTCCGTAAATTTACGTAAACAAACTGCCACAGACCGTTGCTACGGTCAGCGGGCATTTGATTGTGGTTCCAGTGCTAAACGTCATATAGCTTAACCATAAACTCAGTCATTCACTTCCCAGTGACCACCTTTCTGGGGACCTATATACTTTAGCTTGCCAGCCCTAGCTAGCTTGGCGCTTGCTCGCTCAACAGCTCTCAGGGATTTTCCAATAGACTTCGCAACTTCTGCTAATGTCAATGTGGGGCTATCTTTTAAAAGCTGTAAAATCAGATCCGGTGTTTTCACCGGCGTTTTCACCGGCGTTTTCACCGGCGTTTTCACCGGCATTTCTAAGCCCTGCTCGACTACTTCACGGTGGATTGTCGCTGTAAATAGGCAACCTTCCTGGTCATCTATAAAATCAATCTTGGACCAAGCTTGCAAGGCTCGCTTTATTCCCGAGCCAAGCCCATGATATGGTAAAAGACCCTTTGCTACGTAGGAGACTAAAATCGGATTCCGAATATTAGAATTACCCGCTTGAATCTTAGGGACTGTAAGATTGTTCGGCAGATGGCCCGGGCTAATAATTTCAATACGATCATCAAAGATAAACAGACGTATAGGTGCATTCACTAGATAATCCCGATGTACAAGCGCATTTACCAGAAGTTCTTCGAAAACACTCTCTGGGATCTCAGATACACCCGGTGCATTCACTCCTCGTCCAGCTTGCACCTTATGTAAATTTCGCATAACAAAAGCCAGAGTATTATCAAATATTTGTCCTAATGGTCCAGAAAAGTCTTCTGTATCTACATAATCTGTCTCATGTATTCTGTTGCCAGGGTATCGAATAGCTTTCACGATAAATTGCGGCACAATCCATTCAGGTTGCTCTGAAAATATAAGCACCCCCGCTAAGTTTAGATAACCGCTTTCGCTGGCCAGATTCATATTCTTCAAGAGCTGAGTAAGCTCTTCAGCTGTTTCAGGATAAGGTTGTTTAAAATAATCCCGTAAAAAATCCCTAAAACGCAACGTATCCAATTTGTCTATATTTGCCTTTGTTGGCAATTCATCTGCATGAAACTGGCTGGATAACTGAAACAATCTTCGGAGTTCTTCCTTAGAGTTAATACGTCGCTTATCAGAACCAGACTTTAACCAAATTACGCCATTTTTATCAAAATACGGCTTATCAAGTCCTTTTGGTACTGACAAGGCAATTAGTAGGTGGCCGTTCTCTAAAGCAATGTTATGTGTTTGTACGGTCAAGGGACTACGTACCAATTGGCTAGCAGCATTACTAATAAGCTGATTAATTCTCTGAACATCCTGTTGTGTCAACCCTACTTGCTCACCATCATCTGCAATACCGATAAATATCATTCCACCTTGGCTGTTAGCAAAAGCTGCCATCTCAGAGGCCAAAGACTCCGCATTCTTAACATCTACTTTAAACTGCTGCTTGCTATCTTCACCAAGAGCAATTCTAGAAATTAGCTCGTCGGATAATGCTGTGGTTACAAATTCACTAAATATTGAATGTGTTATCAATTCCGCTTCATCTTGATCTGAAGCTACTTCAATATTGGTACCCATTATGAAAATCCTTCATCTTTAACTGTAGTATTCATCCTCTCTCACTAGAAAGAGGCCAATTGTAGCTGTTTAATAGTAATCCGAATAGTACTTTAAGTATACATATTATAATATAATATGCATAGTAGTTTGTAGCCTCTTTTGCGACGAGGTGTTGGTAACATGCCATTTGTCCGGTTTATGTAGCACGCCATCTGTCCGGTTCTCGACTATACCTATATCTGTTGTAAAACATGGAGTTAGGCATGAGT
>MDTG01393388.1_pt1 | contig 18128 bp, 13 predicted proteins | sample 811421 | NCBI WGS metagenome assembly MDTG01 (sample SAMN05326645, study PRJNA326480) | marine metagenome | isolation source: seawater | place: Pacific Ocean: South East | collected 2011 | reverse complement strand
GCTTTACAATTAATTTAGAAATGGCATCAGGTACCAATGAGGAAATAACTGAGAGGTATATTGATCAAATTCAGGAGGTTGTTTGGTCTTATAATGATTCTTTAGTCAAGGAAGGGCAGCCTGTGGTTACAGCAGTTACAAAAGGGTTGGGCCGAGGTACTAATATGGCAAGTTTAACGGTAATGCTTACTCGAAGTGAGGAGCGAACCCTAACATCTTCACAAATAACAACGGGAATTTTAAATAAAGTGGGATCCATTCCAAATGCTGAAAAACTAACAGCCAAATCGGGTATGCCCTTTGGACGCCCAATCTCTATTGCAATTTACTCCTCTGATAATGATGTTTTGGATGAATTTAAAGAAAAGTTGCTTAACGGAATGCGTGATATGGGAACACTAAAAAACATCGAGTCCTCTGACCAAAAAGGCATGTTAGAGTTGAATATCGAATTAAAGGATAAATCTTACGCATTAGGGTTAACATATGGAGAGCTTATTGATGAAATTAGAAGTGGGTTTTATGGGTACGAAGTTCAGCGGCTCCAGAGAGGTTTGGATGAGGTAAAAGTATGGGTTCGGTATGCTAAAGAAAACAGAAAATCAATTGGTGATTTTGAAAATAAAACAATAAAGTTGAGGGGTAGGGAATATTTAATTAAAGATTTGGTTGAAATTAATCAAGCTAGAGGTGTGGTTAAATATGAGCATTTGGATGGTAAACGGATGGTTAAAATTGAGGCTGATCTTATGGATCCTGAAAATTCAAGTCAGAGCGAACTATTATCTTATGTTAATAAAGATTTGTTAGGAGTATTATTAAAACAATATCCTCAGGTAAAAAAATCCGTAGAGGGCCAGGCAAGAGAGTTTGCTAAAGTAGGGGTGTCAGTTCAAAAGAGAGGCTGGATTATTCTTGTTTTTATGTTTGTCACGATTGTTTTGACATTCCGATCTTTTACCCAGGCTATTGCTGTTTTTGTAACTTCCATTTTTGGATTTTCTGGAGTGGTATTTGGGCACTTTATTCATGATTATCAACTTTCTATGTTCTCTTTTTTTGGAATGATAGCACTTGTTGGAATTATGGTAAATGATGCGCTTGTGTTAATAAGTGCGTTGAATATAAATTTGAAGAGAGGCATGTCTTATGAGGAAGCGTTAAAAAAAGCTGCTTTTTCAAGATTTAGGCCTATTGTATTAACTTCGGTAACCACTATTGCTGGATTAGCCCCTCTGATTTTTGAAAAAAGTATGCAAGCTCAATTTATAATTCCAATGGCAATAGCCATAGCTTATGGTTTGTTGGTGGCAACTTTTTTAACTTTGGTATTTTTGCCCATAACGTTGTATTCATTAAACTTTTTCAAAGTAATTGCCCATTGGTTAATAACAGGTGAAATATTTAAAAATAATTCTGAAAAATTAGAGTCCTCTGTTAAAGAATTAAAGTTTGAGCATTTAGTTAAAGGTGATAAAGAATCAAAATGAAAAAATTAGGAACCTTTTTATTTACTGCATTACTTTCGGTTGTTTTAAATGCACAAGAATTAAATTTGAATGAAGCTATTAGAGTTGCCTTATCAAATAATCACGGTATAATCATTGCTCAACAAGAAGAAGCTGCCTTCAAAACTAATATTCATCCTGGTGCTGTCGGTTTGTTGCCAACTTTAGATGCAAATGGCGGAGGTAATTATAGTTATTCCTTAACAAATCAGGAATTTAATGGAGGGATATTTCCAGCCATTGAAGGCATGGAGGCTTCTCAAAATAGTCAGTCGGCTAAGGTCTCGGCTTCTTATCTACTATTTAATGGAGGTTCTCGAATAAGGTTATACTCAAAGTTAAAGGCATCAGGTGATTTGTCTGAGATTCAAACAAAGATAACGATTGAAAGTACCTTAGTGCAGGTGGTAAATTCATTCTATGAAGTTGTTCGAGTTCAAAATCAATTAAAGTTTGTAAAATTCTCTTTGGATTTATCAAGAGACCGCTTAGAACGAATTGAGATCAATAATGAGTTTGGAGATGCAAGTAAAATTGATGTATTAAATGCTCAAGTTGATTTTAATGCGGATAGTTCCGATTATGTCACTACAGAATTAAAATTAAGACAATCTAAGAATGAGTTAAACTTTTTGCTTGGAAGAAAAATTGCCACTGACTTTTATGTGAATGAAGATGTTGAATTGCCCAATGTCAAAGAAGTTTCTAACTACATTAAAAATGCAAAGGAAAATAATACGCTAGTGCTGTTATCGAATATTCAATTAAACATGGCTGAACTGGATAAAAAAGTATCCGTGTCTAACTTTATGCCGATTTTATCAACTAAATTGGATATTGGATATTCTGGCTCTGCCAGTGATGTGGGAGTTTTTAAAAGCGCTTCATCCATTGGTTATACCGGATTTATTAGTTTAAAATGGAATTTATTTGATGGCTTTAAAAAACAAAGGGCACTTGAGAAAGCGAAAATTAATATTGAATTAAACACAAATAAGAAGCAGCAAACGCTTTTGAACATAGAGAGAGAAGTTCAAAATTATTATGATGCTTTATCTCATAGTCTCAAATTATTGAATCTTGAAAATCAAAATAAAGTTGTCGCAAAAATAAATTTAGAGCGTTCTAAGAAATTATTAAATGATGGATTAATAACAAGTTTACAATTTCGTCAAGCACAGTTAAGTTTACTAAAAGTCGAGAATCGAATAAACAATTTAAACTACGCAATAAAAGTATACGATTATCAACTATTAAGAATGACAAATCACCTTGTCAAATGATTTGCATTGAATTAACTTCGGAATGAATCATATATTTTTATGTAAGATATTGTAAATTCGCAAAAATTCGAGCTATGACAATTGATTTTTCAAAGGGAGACGGATTAGTTCCTGCAATCGTGCAAGATGCTTCAACTCAAAATGTTTTGATGTTGGGTTATATGAACGAAGAAGCATTTGAGGTAACTAATAAAACGGGAAAAGTAACTTTCTTTTCAAGAAGTAAAAAAAGACTATGGACAAAAGGGGAAGAGAGTGGTAATTTTTTAAATCTTGTATCCATTAAAAATGATTGTGATAAAGATGCACTATTAGTACTTGTTAATCCCGTTGGACCTGCTTGTCATAGGGGAACTGGAAACTGTTGGGGAGAAGATAATCAGGAAAATGTACTTAGTTTTATAAACCAATTAGAGTCAATTATAGAATCCCGAAAAAATGTCGACTCTGAGAAATCGTATGTTAAATCACTATTTGACTCGGGAATAAATAAAGTTGCTCAGAAAGTAGGAGAGGAGGCTGTGGAGATGGTTATAGAAGCAAAAGACGATAACGAAGAATTGTTTTTAAACGAAGCTGCGGATTTACTTTTTCATTATTTAGTTCTGTTACAAGCAAAAGGAAACAAGCTTGAAGATGTAGTCGAAATCCTCAGGGGTAGAGTCAAGTAGGGTCTTTTTATTTTAGACATCCATAAAAATAAATACGAGCGAACAGGTTCGCTCGTACTTTAACAGGTTAATTATTAATTTTCACAATAAATCATTAGCCAAATTTGCTAAATCAGAACGTTCTCCTTTTTCTAAGGCAACGTGAGTGTAAAGAGGATGTTCTTTAGCTCGCTCAATTAAATAAGACAACCCATTAGAGTAGGTGTCTAAATAAGGCGAATCAATTTGGAAAACATCTCCCGTAAATACTACTTTGGTATTTTCTCCGGCTCTAGAGATAATTGTTTTTACCTCATGCGGAGTAAGGTTTTGAGCCTCGTCAATAATAAAGAAGACATTAGATAAACTTCTTCCTCTAATGTAAGCAAGAGGGCAAACTACAATTTTTTCCATTCGTTGCATTTCCTCTATCTCAAGGTACTCCCTGTTATCAAATGAAAATTGATTTTTAATAAAGCTTAAATTATCCCAAAGTGGTTCCATGTAAGGGTTTAGTTTAGCTCCAGCATCTCCTGGAAGGTAACCTATATCCTTGTTGCTTAAGGGAACAACTGGTCTTGCTAAAAAAATATGATGATAATCATGATGTTGTGAAAGCGCTGTAGCGAGAGATAATAACGTTTTTCCAGTTCCTGCAACTCCCTGTATGGTCACTAACTTAATGTCAGGATTTGTTAAGGCATCCATTGCGAAAGCTTGTTCGGCATTTTTTGGTTTAATTCCAAAGCAGTTTATTTTTTCAACTCTAGTAAATAGGTCCTTTTCCTTATTGTAGAAGGTAAGCGCAGACTTTTTACCATTTTTTAAAACAAAGAATTGGTTGGATGTAATTTTCTTTTTAACAATACCCTCATTAATGGCTTCATTATGAGAGTATAATTTATCAATTATTTTTGTGTTTATATCATCAATTACTGATCTTCCTGTCGGAACAGTATCAGCTTGTATTTCAGAATCTTTTAATTTTCCAGTTTCGTAATCCTCCGAAATAATTTCTAATGATTTTGCTTTAATTCTTAAATTTATATCCTTGGACACCATAGTCACCTGACGATCAGGATATTTTGTTTTGACATAAAGAGCGGAATTTAAAATCCTATGGTCTCCTTTATCGTCCCCAAAGATTTCCACCGCATCGATTTTTGATTGCAAATCATTCATTACAATAGTAAAATTCCCCTTGTTTTTGCCGCCTATGGGAATCCAATCTTGAAGAGATTTTTTTCCAGAAGCCGCGTCTATGAATCGCGAGAACTCTCTTGCAGCAAAATTTTTCGTGTCGTTTCCTTTTTTGAAGTTGTCCAATTCTTCCAAAACAGTTATTGGAATAGCAATATCATGCTCCTCAAAGTTTTTTAGTGCATTATAATCATATATAATTACAGATGTGTCTAGTACAAATAGTTTTTTTGGCATTAAATTCGTGTTTTATTTAATATAACTTTAAAATTTCAAATAATGTTTTGATTTTCACATTTTAAAACTAACAGTTTCATGTTACTAAAATGAAACGTGAAACTAAACGATATTTTTCGTTTCACAGTTATTTATTTTTGTTTTTTAACACATACTAAATTTTATGAAAAAAACATTTAAATTATCGGTTCTAGTTGCTGTTGTCATGCTTAACTCATGCATGAGTTCAACAGTTTTAAACGTGATTAAGCCAGCGGATATCCATGTTCCATCTGAAATAACCACCTTTGCAGTTGTACAAAGAAACGAAGCAAGAAAAGGAGATAAATTAGCCAAACGAATAGAGGGAGTTTTATCTGGAGAAGGTATAGGGATGGATAAGAGGTCAGCAAATTATGCGCTTCGGGGTTTAATTTTGCAATTGAGTAAATCACCTCGTTTTATGGTCAAAGAGGCACATACAGCTGAGCAGTTGTATGGAACAGGAACTCGAAATATGGCAGAGCCTTTAGATTGGCCTTTGGTTCAAGAAATATGTGAGATTAATAAATCTGATGCCTTAATTGTTGTAGAAGCCTTTGATTCTGACGTAAGGAGAAATGTAAACTATAGAGATGTGACCAAAACAGTATCAGGTGGGCAGGTTACTGAAAGAGTGTATAATTCAAAATTGACAGTAAGCGTTGAAGTAGGTTGGCGAATTTATTATCCAAAGAGCCAGATAATTGTTGATAATTATAACCATGAAAAAACGAACTCAAGAAGTGCTTCAGGTTCTACTGAATTAATATCTAATGGAAATTTGCCAAGAAAAGAGGCTGTCGTTAAATTAACAGCTAGACAACTCGGCGAAGAATATGGGCGAAGAATATCTCCTTCCAGAGTAAGCCTCAGAAGATTTTATTACGGTTCTGGTAATTACGCATTCAAAAAAGGAAAGGAAAAAGTTGTTGATAAAAATTATGAAGCAGCCATTGATATTTGGCTGAACCAATTTGAAACAACCCTTAAGCAGCAGATAAAAGGGAAAAGCGCCTATAATTTAGCAGTAGCTTATGAGGTAAAGTCAGATTTTGAAAATGCTATTTATTGGGTAGAACAAGCTATTCAAAACCAAAATAGAAAAGCTAAAAAATATCACATCTTATTAAGAAAGAGAATTGAGGAGGAATTAAGGCTGGAAGAGCAGATGAAAGTTGAATGATATCTCCATGTATTAGATGGGTAATTTTTGTTGGGTTGAAAAATTAGATGAATTGATGGAATTATTAAAAATTTAATAATTTATTGCGGAAAATTTCGGATAGTTCTTGGACTTTAATTTAGAAACCTTATTTTTGGCGTGTTAGTAGGGTATTAATTTTAGAAAAAAAATCATGGCAATAGAATTAACAGATGCAAATTTTGAAGACTTAGCGGTAAAAAGCAAGAAACCTGTTGTGGTTGACTTTTGGGCTGAATGGTGTGGGCCATGTAGAATGGTAGCTCCAGTGGTTGAGGAGTTATCTAAAGATTACGAAGGTAAAGCTATTGTTGGAAAAGTTGATGTTGATGCAAACAATGAAATTTCAGCAAAATATGGAATAAGGAATATACCTACAATTTTATTTCTTAAGAATGGAGAAGTTGTTGACAAGCAAGTTGGAGCTGCGCCCAAAGCCGCTCTAGCTGAGAAGTTAGATAAATTGCTATAATAAACGTAATAAATTGAAAAGCCCTTTCGTTAAGAAAGGGCTTTTTTTTACACAAAAAGTTTATTTGTAAAATACACTAGCCAGTTGTTAAGTTAATCTTGCAAAATGCCTATTGAAAAGCAACATATAACTCATTTTTCGAAGTTTGGTATTATTGCTCAGCAGGTAGTTGAGGGTTTCCTTACAGGCCTGCATAAAAGCCCATTGCATGGTTTCTCTGTTGAATTTGCTGAGCATAAAATGTATAATACTGGCGATTCAACCAAAAACATTGATTGGAAACTTTACGCTCGAACAGAGAAACTTTTTTTAAAAGAATTTGAGGAAGAAACAAATGTAAGGTCAACTATCGTAATTGATGTTTCGAGATCAATGTGCTTCCCGGAAGCATCTAATTCAAGTCTTAGTAATTTAAATAAATTGGGATTTTCATTGTACTCAGCAGCTTCGATTTTATTTTTATTAAATAAACAAAGAGATGCTTCAGGTATTGTCTTATTTGATGAAAAGATTCGGTTTTCGTCAGAAATAAAAGGAAGTAAAACACATTTGTCTTTTCTTATTAAACATTTAGAGGAAGCTTTAGACGGAAAAATAAAAGGCGAAGGGGTGTCATGTTTATCGACTTCCTTGCACAATATAGCTGAACAGAGCCCAAATAGAGGTTTAATTATTTTATTTACAGACTTTTCTTTTCATTCAAATGTGGAAAATCTAGACTCTGTTTTGCAAAGTTTGCAACATCTTAAGCACAATAGAAATGAGGTTATTGTGTTTAATGTGCTAGATAATAAAATGGAAAAAGAATTTGATTTTGGGAATCGACCCCATCGATTTGTTGATTTGGAAACAGGAGATGAAATTAAAATGACTCCCTCTGAGTACAGAGAGAAGTTTCAAGTTTTGAAATCAAAACAGCTTGAAACTATTAAAACAAAACTTTTGAATTTTGGCGCTGATTACATCGAGGCTGATATTAAATCCGGTTTTAATAAGGTTCTTGAGACATATTTAATAAAAAGAAAAAAAATTTAGTTTTTTTTAAAATTAAATAACTGAATACTAGTCTTTAATAAGTTCAATCTTAACTATATAATTTAATTCTTTTTTTGTGTAGTAAGAAACCTTTATTGCTTGACCCTCTTCACAAATTAGTCCACCGTTTGCGCAAGCATGGTGGTAACCAGAAATACGATGGTAATCTGAATAAGCGAACTTAACTCCATTGAGAAGGAAAGACTCAAAAGATCCGTGATTTGATGTGTCAATGGGTTTGTAGTTCGAAATTTCTCCTTCTTCAGTATATACTTTCCCATTTTCAATTTGATTAACAATTTCCTTATACTCCATATATTGGGAAATACTTACTAGAAGAGATAATAGCATTGCACTACTTGTTATTATAATTGTAGCAGTTTTATACTTTTTTAGTCCTTTGTAGTAAATATAAATCAGAAGCAATGCTCCTCCCATTGGAATTAGCATATTATTAGCAAGAGAAAACGAATTAGGATCCAGGGTATAGTCGTATACTAATTTATAATTATTCAAAATCAATTTTTACTTGTGTATGTTTATCTTCATTGTCATCAACAGAGGCATTTTCCTCCTTAGTCCGAATATCATTTTCTGATACTGGCAGCGAGTCTAAAATATTAATCATTTTGACCTTTTCGGTTGTTAAACGTTTTCCTATTGCTCGCAAGCCTTTGATTGATATAAACTTTTCGATATCGACTTTTAAGGGTAATTTTTCCTTTCCTTTTGTTTTTCTAAAAACAATCTCAATCATAGGTTTCCATTCTGTTGAAATAATTTCGAGATAAGAGTTTTTATGCTCGGTTATGAATGACATGTCACGCTTAGTCGGTTCAACCAAGAATCTTTTGACGTTAAATTGTTCTTTATCGCCATCCCAATAAACGGCACTTACTGGATTTTCGAGATTTAGTTTTTCAATATGAATCATATCTTCACTAAAATGTGTGGAAAGGTCAAAACTAAGTAGCTTATAGGTTCCATCTGAATTAATAGTTAGTATTTGGTCTTCCCCTTTGAATTCGCCTAACAGTTGTCCACGCTGATCAGTGTTCAGTCTTCGTACGGTGTCGTCATACCAAATTTTTCGAGCTGATAGTGTACTTACGCCAGCCTCCTTTAAAACAACTTTTTTAACAAGGTACTTCGAAAGAATATTTCCTTGTGTTGTACGCGCTTTTATTCCCAATTGACTAAAATCATAATCAAAATTAAATTTCTTAATTCCTGGAATGGGTTTAAGATTTACATTTACAACCTCGGCTTCGCCATTAGGATTTGCAGTAAAGTAAAGTATTTTGGAACCTGGATTTCCTTTCGTGATATTGTATACTTTATCTCTAGTAATGGAGTTAACACAGAAACGCTTAACCATTACTTTTCCTTTTCTACCATCTTGATAAATTACGTTGTAAACTGTTCGGGCATCACCTTTTTTCCAAACGTTTACATGTATGATATTTTTTCCAAAGAAAGCTTTATTTTGAATTTTTGACACCATCATTGTACCATCCTTAGTAAATACAATAATATTATCAATGTCAGAGCAATCTGCTACAAACTCGTCTTTTTTCATTCCGAAACCTGCAAAACCCTCTTCTCGATTAACAAATAGTTTTTGATTAGCAACCACCACTTTTGATGCCACTATGTTCTCAAAAGTTCTAATTTCAGTTTTTCGTTTCTTTTCTTTCCCGTATTTTTTCTTTAAACTCTTGAAGTAATTCACAGCATAATCAATTATATTTTCTAAGTCATAATTGATTTGTGAAATTTCATCTTCAATTCTCTTTAAAGCCTCATCAGCCTTGAATGAGTCGAATTTTGAGATGCGCTTTATTTTAATTTCTGTTAGTCTTACAATATCCTCCTCAGTTATGACTCGCTGAAACATCTTTTTGTAAGGTTGTAAACCCCTGTCAATAGTCTCAATAACAGCCTCCCATGTTTCGCATTCTTCGATATCCCTGTATATCCTTTTTTCAATAAATATTTTTTCCAGTGAACTAAAGTGCCATTGTTCATTTAGTTCGCTTAAACGAATATTAAGTTCGTCAATTAAAAGCTTTTTAGTGCCTTCAGTATTCCTTTTCAAAATTTCAGAAATACCAATAAAAACAGGCTTTTCCTGTGATATTATTCCTGAATTCGGAGATATGCTGCTTTCGCAGTCCGTGAAAGCGTACAACGCATCAATCATTTTATCAGGAGAAATATTGGGGCCAAGGTGAATGATGATTTCAACATTAGCGGAAGTATTGTCTTCAACTTTTTTAATTTTTATCTTTCCCTTATCATTTGCTCTAAGAATACTATCTATTAATGAACCTGTTGTTGATCCAAATGGAATCTCCGTAATAATAAGCGTTTTTTTATCAACCTTATTTATTCTGGCTCTGCATCGAATTTTACCTCCACGTAAACCATCATTATAGTTACTTACGTCAATCATTCCAGCCGTTGGGAAATCAGGATAAATGACCATATTTCTGCCTCTTAAACGAGCAATTGAAGCGTCGATTAATTCGTTGAAGTTGTGAGGGAGGATTTTACAGGATAAGCCAACCGCTATTCCTTCCACACCTTGAGCTAAAAGAAGCGGAAATTTAACAGGGAGAGTTTCGGGTTCTTTATTCCTTCCATCATAAGAATCTCTCCATTTTGTTGTTTTAGGATTAAAAATGACCTCAAGAGCAAATTTAGTTAGTCGGGCCTCAATGTAACGAGCAGCAGCAGCACGGTCACCAGTTAAAACATTACCCCAGTTTCCTTGTGTATCAATTAACAAATCTTTCTGACCAATATGTACCATTGCATCAGTAATACTCATATCTCCATGTGGATGATATTTCATTGTGTTTCCCACCACATTGGCAACCTTATTGTACCTTCCGTCTTCCATTTCCTTCATGGAGTGAAGGATACGCCGTTGAACAGGTTTTAGTCCGTCATTTAGATGAGGAACGGCTCTTTCGAGTATTACATAGGAAGCATAATCTAAAAACCATTCTTTATAGAAACCCGAAATGAGGGTAGTATCTCCTAGTTCAGAACTTTCAGCTTCTTCACTCTTTCCTTCGTTTTTATAAAAATTCATGTTTTCTTCCGAATTATCCTCGTTAATTGTACTATCCTCACTCATGGCTCTTACTAATTATGCGGCTTCTTCTTTATTTTCTTTGTCAAGTATTTCAGCAAGATCTTCTTCAACTTTTAAATTGCCTATTATAAAATCTTGACGCTCTTTGGTGTTTTTACCCATGTAGAAAGTGAGCATATCATCAATTTTGGTGTCTTTGCCTATTAAAATGGGATCTAAACGTATCGAATCAGGCAATATAAATGCTCCAAATTCATCTGGACTAATTTCACCCAGTCCTTTAAATCTTGTTATTTCAGGTTTTTTTCCTAATTCATTGATTGCATTTAAACGCTCTAGATCAGAGTAGCAATATCGTGTTTCTTTTTTATTACGTACTCTATATAAAGGTGTTTGTAAAATATATAGGTGTCCTTTTTGAATTACTTCGGGGAAAAATTGAAGAAAGAATGTTATCAATAATAGTCGAATATGCATTCCATCAACATCTGCGTCTGTTGCAATTACGATTTTCTGATATCTCAAATCGTCTGCGCTATCTTCAATGTTTAAAGCAGCTTGTAAAAGGTTAAACTCTTCATTCTCATAAACCACCTTTTTTGTGAGACCGTAACTATTTAAGGGCTTCCCTCTGAGGCTAAAAACAGCTTGTGTATTTGCATTTCTTGATTTAGTAATTGAACCTGATGCAGAATCTCCTTCCGTAATAAAAAGCATAGTATTTTTTGAATCCTCTTTTCCGTCCTGTGCGTGTATCCTGCAATCTCTTAGCTTTTTGTTGTGAAGGGATGCCTTTTTTGATCGCTCTCTGGCTAATTTTCTAATGCCAGAGAGTTCTTTTCTCTCTTTTTCAGCTTGTTGAATTTTTCGTAGTATTTTGTCGGCAGTTTCTTGATTTTTGTGCAAATAGTTGTCAAGTTCTTTTTTCATAAAATCACCAACAAAAGCCTTCATGGATTGGCCTCCTGCTTCAATCTCATTAGAACCTAGTTTTGTTTTTGTTTGCGATTCAAAAACAGGTTCCATAACTTTTACAGATATCGCTGCAACAATACTTTGTCGAACGTCTTGGGCATCAAAATTTTTCCCGTAATATTCTCGTATTGTTCTTACTACCGATTCTCTAAAAGCCCCTTGATGAGTTCCTCCCTGAGTTGTGTGCTGTCCGTTAACAAAAGAATAGTATTCTTCTCCGTATTTTTTTGCATGCGTCAAAGCTACTTCAATGTCATGACCTTTTAAGTGAATGGTAGGGTATAAGGAATCGGCGGAAAGGTTGGATTCTAATAAATCTTTTAAACCATTTTCACTTTGAAACTTTTCTCCATTAAAATTTATTGTTAAACCAGGATTTAAGTAAACATAATTCCAAAGCATTGTTTCCACGTGCTGAGTATGGTATTTGTACTTTTTGAAGATTTTTTCGTCAGCAATAAAACTTGTTTTCGTTCCTTTTCGATTCGATGATTCTCTGATTTTTTGGTCTTCGGTAATTTCTCCATTTTCAAATACGACTACTTTTTGTTTCCCTTCTCTAAAGGAGATAACCTCAAACCAAGTTGATAAAGCATTAACTGCCTTAGTTCCTACACCGTTCAAACCTACCGATTTTTTAAATGCCCTTGAATCGTATTTACCTCCAGTGTTTATTTTTGAAACACAGTCCACCACTTTACCGAGTGGAATACCTCTTCCATAGTCACGAACAGTTACCTTGTGATCATGAATCTTTACATCAATTACCTTCCCATTGCCCATTACAAACTCATCTATTGAGTTGTCAAGAACTTCTTTTAAAAGAATGTATATACCATCATCAGGTTGCGTGCCATCACCAAGTTTTCCAATGTACATCCCTGGACGCAATCGAATGTGTTCTTTCCAATCCAACGATCGGATATTATCCTCAGTATACTCAGCCATAAAATCGGGTTTTACTAGTGACTCATAAAATTAACTAAAAACCAGTCATTAAAGTGCTCTGGAATACTGTATTTATTAACATTTTCCGTGTTATTTGTTAAGTTCGTACAAATAGTTTGAGTTTTTTCTTTGGAGCACGAGTATTATGATACTTTGGGAAGTTTATTCAGGACTATCAAGTATTTCGTTTTCTTTATAATTCTTTTTCCTGTATTCGAACATGAAAAAAATTAAACCTCCCAAAACAAAACCGATAAAAATTTTACTAAGTATGCCAATGTGGTAAATTAAACTGAAAAAAGAACTTTTGGTAGTTGTACTGAAATGGATGAAATCTCGATGAATTGATAATTTTATGAAAGCAAAAATTTCATACCAATAGCCAAAACTAATTGATAGAAGTGTAAGGAAAATCCACCTCGTTTTAGGTTTCTTTCTTTTGTAAAATAATAAGGGATAAAAGATTAGAGGGCTAACCATTTGAATACTAAAAATATACCAATATGTACCTGTTATTTTCGATTCTAAATGGAAAAGAGCACTTTTTGTTGTTAATATAAACCAAACAAGAAAAAGAGATGAAGTAAACCAAAATAGAATAATGTTGCTTTCTTTTCCCTTAGTTTTAAAGATTAGTCTTAGTAAAACAATAGAAATAACAACCCAGAGAGCGGGCAAATAAAAAAATTCTTTTATTAGTCCCCAAACTGTCTCCATTAATCAAAGAAACCTAATTTTTCTTAAACTAAATGAATTAAATTTTAAAAAGTCAATAAAAACAAAGTAAAGTATTAACTTCCTTGAGCTGTGGTATTTGTCAAATTATCATAATCTTGAACGTACCGAAACAAAAGCTTAAAAAAAGAGTTAAATTACCCTAGTCAACATAACTTATTAGCTACATTTATTGATAGGTATAAAAAAGAAGGTTTTGTTCTATGAAAATTGATTTAGAGGCTGAGAAGAAAGAGATTTTAAAACGATACAGAAAGCTTTTGAGATTAGCTAAAAAGTCACGTGATGACTTGGATAAAAAGCAAATAAGAAAAGCTTTTAATGTGGCTCTTGAGGCGCATAAAGAGATGCGTAGAAAGTCTGGTGAGCCCTATATTTACCATCCAATAGCAGTTGCTCAAATAGTTGCTGAAGAAATGGGTTTAGGTACAATTTCAATCGTTTCTGCCCTACTTCATGACACAGTAGAAGATACTGAAATTACTCTAGATGATGTTGATAATATGTTCGGTCAAAAAGTATGTCGAATTATAGATGGGCTAACGAAAATGAGGGGTGTTATTGATCATTCTGATCCCAACTACTCAATACAAGCCGAGAACTTTCGAAAAATGATGCTTTCCTTATCGGAAGATGTAAGAGTTATTTTAGTGAAGTTAGCAGATAGATTGCACAATATGCGAACTATGGAATTTATGCCAAGAAATAAGCAGTTAAAAATTTCATATGAAACGCTTTTTATCTATGCCCCGTTAGCTCATAGACTAGGACTTAACTCTATAAAAACAGAGTTGGAAAATTTAGCTTTTCAGTATACAGAAACCGAGCTCTTTGATGAGATAACCGCAAAGCTCAAGGAAAATCAGAGAAGATTAACGCGTTATATAAATAAGTTCAGTTTGCCCATAATAAATACACTTACTGAAAAGGGGTATGATTTTGAAGTTGATGGAAGGCATAAATCGCCTTACTCAATCGCTCAGAAAATGAAAAATAAAAATGTGCCTTTCGATGAGGTATATGATATCTTCGCGTTACGCATAATACTAAAATCAACTCCAGAAAAAGAAAAAGGAGATTGCTGGAATACTTATTCCGTAGTAACAGATATGTACACACCAAGGCCAGATCGACTTAGAGATTGGGTTTCAACTCCAAAGGCTAATGGCTATGAAGCACTACATACTACTGTTATGGGTCCTGAAGGACGATGGGTAGAGGTGCAGATTCGAACTAGGCGAATGCATGAGATTGCTGAAAAAGGGTTAGCCGCCCATTGGAAATATAAGGCAAAAGGAGACAGAATAGATAATAGTAACAATAATAACAACAAAGTTGATGAATGGATTGATAAAATCAGAAGTTTACTAGACAGTCCTCAAAATCAAGCTATCGATTTTATTGATGATGTAAAACTAAATTTATTTTCAGATGAGATATTTGTTTTTACACCTGTTGGAGATTTGAAAACTTTGCCTGCAGGCGCAACAGCTCTTGATTTTGCTTATGGAATTCACAGTAGACTTGGGGATTCATGCATCGGTGCTAAAGTAAATCATAAACTAGTTCCCCTGAATTATAAAATCAAGAGCGGAGAACAGCTTGAGGTGTTAACTTCTAAAAAACAAAAACCAAAGCTGGAATGGTTGCAAATAGTTACTACTGCTAAAGCAAAGCAAAGAATTAAAAATGGAGTAAGACGAGAAAGAAAATTAATTGCCATTGAAGGAAAACAGAAGTACGCAAGAATTGCAGATTCTCTACCTACTGAAAATCCTAAATTATTAAAGGAATTGGTTCGTCACTTTAATGTTCCAGATACAGTTGAGCTTTTTGTCAGGATTGCTGAAAAGAAAATTGAAAAAGGTGCTATAAAAAACTATCTGGATCAGCGAGAAAAACATAAAAAGGAGGCCGATGATCGTTTGTTAAAAAAACCATCAAGGGAAATTACAGCAAAGTCATTTGGTAAACAAGATATTCTTGTTTTAGGAGACGCTAAAGATAAATTTGAATACAAAATATCACCGTGTTGCAACCCTATTCCAGGTGATGAAGTTTTTGGATTTGTTACTGTTGGAGACGGAATAAAGATTCATAAAACCAATTGTCCCAATGCGATGCATCTACAGGCTAATTTTGCATACAGAACAATTAAAGCAGTCTGGGAGGATAAGTCTAAAAATGAATTCTTGACTGGTATTCGATTTACGGGGACAGATGATTTCGGCTTGGTTAGTAAAATTACGGCCATCATATCTCAGGAGTCAGAATTAAAAATAAAATCAATTAAGTTTGATGCAGATCATGGCGTATTTGAAGGTAAGGTAATGTTGTATGTTCAAGATACTGAGCAGCTTACAGAACTAAGTAAAAAGCTAAAAGTGGTTAAGGGGGTTCATAATATTAAGCGTATTCACACGAATTAAATCCTAGGGGAAGACATTCTGGTTTTTTAACTTTTTAATGAAAATATATTGTTTTAGTGGTTTAGGTGCAGATGAGAGAGTTTTTAGTGCATTGAAACTGAACCTTTCTTATAAATTGGTTCCTGTGGAATGGATACAACCACTACATAAAGAAAGTTTGGAAGATTATTCGAGAAGAATTTCGAAGAGTATAAATACAAAAAAACCATTTGGTATTTTGGGAGTAAGTTTTGGAGGTTTAGTTGCTCAAGAAGTTTCAAGTATTCTAAAACCTAAGTTTACAATAGTGATTTCATCGATACATAAAAAATCTGAGATTCCTTTACTTTTGAAAATCACACCCAACTTTGTGCTAAATGGTATTCCATCGAATTTTTTCAAATTATCAAGACCAATTGCTAGTTATATTTTTGGTGCTCGAAATAAAAAATTATTGCATCAAATTTTGAAGGATACAGACCATACTTTTGTTAAATGGGCTTTGTTTGCTTTTAGGAACTGGAAGTCAGAAAATGAGGTCTTAAATAGTTATTTTATTTGTGGGCAAAAGGATAAAATACTCAAACCAACGGAGGAGTGCACAGAAATTGCGAACGGTGGACACTTTATGATTATTGATTTAGCAAAGGAAGTTAGCTACGAAATAAATGATTTTCTGGAGAATTCAACGATTTAATAAAAAGTAAAACAAAATAGTTTAGCATCGTGCTCAGAATAAGATAAACGCAAAACATTATGGATGTAAATAGGTTAAGGGTCTAGAATTTGTGCTACATGGGCACATATTCCAAACCCTTAAATAAAAATTTTCATTTAGAGAGAGTGCAATTACATATTAATAAAAATCTACTCCTTTGATACAGTGGATAGGTATTATAGCTCCTCCTTTTAATGATACAAACTTTTCTGTAGTAGCCCAAACAGTTGTTTCAACTTTGAAAATTCCATCCAAACTTTTAAATAAAATTTTAGATTTTGTCTTGTAAGAATTTCCCAATTGTTCTGCTCTTTTTAGTCTTCTTCTTCTTTGAATCTTGAGTTGTTCATCCATTAGAACATCAGACGAACCGAATGCTAATTGGTGAATATTTTCTTTTTCAATTACGTTGGATTTGGGTGTGGTAATCATGCTAGTTGGGGTTTTAAAATTGTAAGCGGTGTCTTTTATTTACGACCGTAATGGTGACGTGTTTCGTGTGGAAACCGAATTTTAGATGAATAGTAAATAAAAGCGACGGGAGATGTGTTTAAGGGGATGAGGTGTTAAAATAAAAACTCACAGATTTGAGACTTGATGAAACCCTCATTAAATGAATTTATAGAGATGCCAAAGGATTCTGTAATCCCGCCAATAATCGTTTGCGGGCCCGCCATAGGCCTTCTTGAGCTTTTCCCTAAATAAAGTTGTCCTAAAGTTTCTCAAGCTTTAATCTGTGAGGTTTATTTTAAAGAACTAAATTTTTCTTGTACTTATCTTAAATGTACAATCTAAAACGTTTACTGGCAAGAAAGTTTTTCGTTAATATACGTTACTGTGATATTCGATAAGTTTTCCTACGGGCTCTTTGATTACAATGCCTATTCTTGAATCAAATTCCTGACCAACCTCTTGGAGTTGAGTTTTAAAATGATGCGCAATAGACCCAACAAAATTTATAGGCAATTTTTTATAGTTTTCATAGGTTGTAATATGACGGCTAAAAAATTCTCTAAATGAATTTTTTACCAAATCATTAATGCATTTCTCCTCTATGTTTCGAGTGAGGAAAGGTGTTAAAGCTGCACAGAACGCGTTTGGTTTATCCGTGCTGTATACATTTCCAAGTAATGATGCCTTGTCAACATTAAATTGCTGTTCAAATTTTTTATCAAGGTCTGAATTGAGTTCACCGTAATAATAGGCCTTAATTAGCTCCCGCCCGAGGTCTCCACCTGATCCTTCGTCACCTAGAATAAACCCTAAGGAGGGGTTATTAGCAATGATATGCATTCCATCGAATAAGCAAGTGTTTGATCCTGTTCCAAGTATGCAAGCAATCCCGGGAGATTTTCCGCACAAAGCTCTTGCCGAGGCTAATAAATCATGATTAACTTCGATAGAGGCATAAGGGAAATATATTTTTAAAGCATGTTCGACTGTTCTGACTTTTTCCTCTGTACTACAGCCAGCCCCATAAAAATGAACTTGCTCGATATTACTAAAATCTTCGTTTAAAAATTCTGGACGAAGTAAATCCACTATTTCACCAGTTGTATGAAAATATGGGTTGAATCCTTTGGTTTTTATATTTTTAATTACTGTAGAACCCTCAGTAAAACTCCAGTCAGTTT
>MDTG01177824.1_pt1 | contig 18129 bp, 11 predicted proteins | sample 811421 | NCBI WGS metagenome assembly MDTG01 (sample SAMN05326645, study PRJNA326480) | marine metagenome | isolation source: seawater | place: Pacific Ocean: South East | collected 2011 | reverse complement strand
TAGGCTGCGTGCAATGGCAAATGAGGCCGTTTAATTCGGTTGACGAATTAATTCAACAGGTTGAATTCTTTATTGATGCGTTATCAGATTATCAGTGTGATTTGGCTTTGTTTCCCGAGTTTTTTAATGCGCCTTTAATGGGTATTGGGAATCATAAAAATTCTATTGATTCGATTAAGGCGTTAACTGAATACAGTGATGAAATTGTAGAAGCAATTTCTAAGCTTGCAGTTTCTTACAATATTAATGTTATTGCAGGCTCTATGCCGGTATTAGAAGATGATGAACTATTGAACGTTTCTTATTTATGCCGTCGCGATGGAACAGTAGAGGCTCAGTATAAAATTCATCCGACACCTTATGAAAAACGTGCTTGGATTATGCAAGGTGGTAATGAGTTAAAAGTATTTGATACAGATTTTGGTCGAATAGGTGTACTGATTTGTTACGACGTTGAATTTCCAGAACTTGCGCGTTTGCAGTCAGAGCAGGGTATGCAAATGTTATTCGTTCCTTTCTGGACGGATACGAAAAATGGCTATTTGCGAGTTCGGTGCTGTGCACAAGCACGAGCAATTGAAAATGAATGTTATGTGGCAATTGCAGGCAGTGTCGGTAACTTACCAAAAGTTGATGGCGCTGATATTCAATACGCACAAACAGCGGTATTTTCACCTTCAGACTTTTCATTTCCTCATGATGCCATCATGGCAGAAACAACCCCTAATACAGAGATGACATTGATTGTTGATCTGGATTTAGAAAAATTAAACAAATTACAAAATCAAGGTTCTGTACGCAACTATTTAGATCGTCGCAGAGATCTTTATAAGGTGGAGTGGTTAGGAAAGAAATCTAAAGAAAACTAAGAGTAAGAGTAAAGCATAAAAAAAACCGGCATTCTAAATTAGAATGCCGGTTTTTTATTGGTTATCAATCAGATCGATTAAAGATCTTTCATTGCACCAATTGTATCTTGCAATACTTGCTTAGCATCGCCCGTTACCATTAACGCATTGTCACGGATGAACAATTCGTTTGGAATGCCGGCAAAACCTGGTGACAACCCACGCTTAACAACCACAACAGTTTTTGCATTGTGAACATTAAGAATTGGCATACCAAAAATCGGCGAGTTAGGGTCCTCAGCAGCACCTGGGTTAACAACGTCATTAGCACCTAGTACGATGGCAACGTCAGTTTGAGAGAACTCAGGGTTAATCGTATCCATTTCAACCAATTGATCGTAAGGCACTTCTGCTTCAGCAAGCAATACGTTCATATGACCCGGCATACGACCTGCCACAGGGTGGATGGCGTATTTAACTTCTGCACCATTTTTCTCAAGCATACTTGCTAGCTCACGAGTGGCATGCTGTGCTTGAGCTACTGCTAAACCATAACCAGGAACAAAGACAACTTTTTGTGCGCTGTCTAACAACATAGCCAATTCGTCAGCGTTTGAGAACTTAACCTTTCCTTCGTAGAATGCATCGTTTTCTGATTTAGTCACGCCACTCTGAGCAGACATAGAACCACCGAACAATACGTTCGTTAGAGAACGGTTCATCGCTTTACACATGATGCTGGTTAAGATGATGCCAGAAGCACCTACCAAAGAACCAACGATAATTAAGCCGTTATTGCCTAAAACAAAACCAGCTGCTGCGCCAGCTAAACCAGAGTAAGAGTTTAGAAGAGAAACAACTACTGGCATGTCAGCACCGCCAATTGGCATTACCAAGCATACGCCCAGAATCAAACACACAACGATCAAACCAAGAATCAATAGATCAGAATTTAGTTGGCTGTAAGCAGAGAAATAAACTGCGCCGGCTATCAAAGTTAAGAAGCACAATTTAACAATCCACTTGTACAAACTTACTTTATTTGAATCGCCAATTTTACCTTTCAATTTACCCACTGCTACAAATGAACCAGTCAGTGTCACAGCACCAATTAAGATTGAAAGAATGACGGCTACTGACCAGTCATAAGTTACTGAGAAGTGGCCCAGTTCTGCAAGCTTTTGGCTTTCTAAGTAGTTTGCTGCGGCAACTAATAAAGAAGCTCCGCCACCAATACCATTAAGTGTTGCAACCATTTCTGGCATGTCGGTCATGGCTACTTTTTTAGCAATGAATGCACCGATAGCCCCACCAATTAATACACCTAGAATAATGTATTCATAAGTGATTACGTTGCTATCAAGTAAGGCTGCGATAACAGCAATCAACATTGCAGAAGCAGACATCCTGTTGCCATTTAAGGCGGTTTTTGGAGAAGTTAATCCCTTTACACCCAAGATGAATAATACAGCGGCCACTAGGTAACCTAGATTAATTAATACGTCCATTAGTCTGTTACCTTATTTTCTTTTAAACATGTTCAACATGCGGTCGGTTACCATATAACCGGCGACAATGTTAATGGTTGCAAGTGCGATGGCGATAACGCCAAGTACCGTTGATAGAACAGTTGTATGTTCTGAGCCGCCTGAGCTGATAATTGCACCAACTACTACGATGCCAGAGATCGCGTTAGTTCCGCTCATCAAAGGTGTATGTAACGTAGGTGGTACTTTGTTAATCACTTCTACACCGACGAAAATCGCAAGTACAAAAATGGTTAAGGACATGATAAACATTTCCATAATTTTAGTTCCTTATATTTCTAAGCTTTCGCAGCTTCAGCTTTTAAGCCTTCGTGTTTGATTTCGCCTGCTTCAGTAACAAGAGTCGCGGCAACAATGTCATCTTCCATATCAACGTTAAGCTGGCCATCGCCTGCCATATTCAATAAGAACGTTGTGATATTTTTAGTCAAAAGCTGAGATGCGTGGACAGGTACGCGGCCAGGATGATCGGTATAACCAATAATTGTAATGCCATCAATATAAGCTTTATGGCCTGCAACAGTACCTTCGACGTTGCCTCCGCGTTCAGCTGCAAGGTCGACAATTACCGAGCCCTTTTTCATGTAATGCAACATGTCTTTAGTGATTAAACGTGGAGACATTTTTCCTGGAATTGCCGCTGTTGTAATCACAAGATCAGCTTGGGCGACTTTCGCTTGCATTTGTTCACGTTGCTTTTTGTAGAACTCTTCAGATTTTTCAGTCGCGTAACCACCAGTTGCGCCACCTTCTTCTTGTGGTAAATCAAACTCAACAAATTTAGCGCCTAACGATTCAACCTGTTCACGTACTTCTGCACGAGTATCGTAGGCTTCTACAACCGCACCTAAACGGCGCGCAGTAGAAATTGCCATCAAGCCAGCAACGCCTGCACCTACGATAAATACTTTAGCAGGGTGAATAGTTCCCGCTGCTGTCATTAACATAGGGAAGTACTGTGGTAGTTCCATCGCGCCGGATAATACTGAGCGGTAACCACTGATAGCGCCCATAGAACTGAGTACATCCATGCTTTGTGCACGAGTTGTGCGTGGAATGAATTCCAAAGCAAACGAACGTACATTACGCTCAGCTAATTGTTTAACGAGTGGCAAATTGAACCATGCATCTAACAAACAGATTAATGTGCTATCTGCTTTTAGCAGCGAAACTTCTTCATCGAGTGGTTGACGTACTTTTAGTACGATATCAGCCTGTTCATATAAAGATTTCGCAGTTGGTGCAATGCTTGCGCCGCAGTTACGATAGGTATCATCATCATAGTGTGATTTATCACCAGCACCTTCTTGAATAACAACTTCGAAACCCGCAGACAATAATGCATCGATACCCGTAGGTATTAATGCAACGCGGTTTTCCCCAGGATATATTTCCTTAGGTACTCCGATTAACATAGTTAATGCTCCTAAAACGTTTTTTAATTTTTAAGGTTTGAATTTATATAAAATGATTCGTTTTTATGACTTGGCTAAACCAAGAACACTTAGCGTATTTTTACGGGTGCGTTTAAGCAGTTCACCGTTTTCAATTAGCGACTCGCCGTAAGAAGGGATCCATTCTTTTAGCTGCGTTTTCCAATCGGCATTTAGGCGTTCAGACATACAGCGTTCAATAACTTCTATCATTGCCTGTGCTGCAACCGATGCTCCTGGCGATGCGCCAAGTAATGCTGCCAATGAGCCATCTTTGGCTGCAACCAATTCGGTTCCAAATTCTAACTTGCCGCCATTAGAACCATCTTTTTTGATGATCTGCACACGTTGGCCTGCATCTGCTAACTTCCATTTTTCAGAAATGGCTTGTGGAAAGTATTCGCGCAATGAATTCATACGGTCTTCGTGAGACTGCATCACTTCACTGATTAAATATTTAGTTAGATCCATGTTGTTCATGCCAACATTCATCATTGGCAATAAGTTGTTACCGCGCACCGATTTAAATAAATCTAACTTAGAACCTGCTTTCAAAAATTTGGTGGTAAATCCAGCATAAGGGCCGAATAGTAGGGCAGGCTTGCCGTTGATTATGCGAGTATCCAAGTGAGGTACTGACATAGGTGGCGCGCCAATCGCTGCTTTACCATAGACTTTTGCATGGTGTTGTTTAATTGTTTCTTCGTCTTGGCAAACTAACCATTGGCCAGAAACAGGGAAACCACCGTAGCCTTTACTTTCATCGATGTTTGATTTCTGCAATAAAGGTAGTGCGCCACCACCGGCACCTAAGAACACAAAGCCAGCATTAATTATTTTGCTTGCGCGAGTGATGCGGTTTTTTAACGTAACGTTCCAGCGACCATCTTTTGTCTTAGTTAGCTCAGAGACTTCATGGCTTAGTAATAATTCAAACTGTTCACGTTCTTCTAATGAGGAAACTAGATTACGTGTTAACGACCCAAAATCGACATCGCTGCCAAAAGGAATTCTGGTTGCTGCGATTTTTTCATTGGCATCACGGTCCTTCATGACCAATGGCATCCATTTACGAAGCACATCGTGATCTTCGCTGTATTCCATGCCTTCAAATAAATGGTGAGCTGATAACTTTTCAAAACGTTCGCGTAAAAATGCAACGTTTTCTTCGCCCCAAACAAAACTAATGTGCGGAGTGGTATTAATAAAATTTTCTGGGGCTGGTAAATCACCACTACCAATCAACGTGCTCCACAATTGAAGAGATATTTCAAAATTGGCATTAATTGCTAAGGCACGGTCGATTTCTACTTCGCCTTGAGCATTTTGCGGGGTGTAGTTCAGCTCACAGTAGCCTGCATGTCCTGTTCCGGCATTATTCCAGCCATCGGTGCTTTCATGAGCCACCTGATCCAGACGCTCAACCATAGTAAGTTTAAGCGAAGGGTCTAATTTGTTTAATAATGTGCCAAGAGTTGCACTCATAACACCGCCGCCAACAAGCAGCACATCGATTTCTGTAATAGTCATATAGATTTCGCCTGTAGGTAAAAATCTGAATCCAATCGGCACCGGTCAGCGCCTGTTCAGTGTCAGCTTTTGGCTGATTATGTCCACTGATTAAATTTAAACGAGCGTTTTATACATTCCTTCATGCAATATGACAATATTGACAAACAAAATAATCCTGACCTATTTACTAGGGATATTTTATAAGTTATTGATTATAAAGGGAATGTTTAGTTATTTTGATATTATTTATAGTTACTGAAATATGAACATTTTTAAGATTCCAAGATTGATTCAAACAAAAGGGTTAAGTTAATCGTAATAGGTTGATTGTTTTTTAAGCAGTCCGAATTAATTAAAAAGACATTATTTATCAATAAATTGTCGTTATTCGACTAGCTGAAATAAGTGACTATTTGGTGGTAAAGGGGTATTCCTACTATGGCATTAAATGGAAAGGTAATTCCTAATGACATGAGCATTGCTAAACCAATATCTGCTTTTGGGATTGCGGTTTTAATGGCTGCAGGTGCTGCTATATACGACGCACTGGCGGTAAGTGTCGCTAATATTATTACCGAGCCCGTTGATAGCCCCAGTGCCAGACCTGCTCCTAAGCCGATTAAAGAAAGGAAAAACGGAGCGATTAATGCAAAAGTAAGTAGCTTCCATTTATTCCAAGGCATTGGAGTCAAAGTCGTTGCGGCTGTTAGTCCCATTTCTAATAGAAATAATGCCAATACAGCTTTAAAAGCATGGGTGAATAAATCCGTTACAGCGGCACCTTCGCTTGGGCCGTACATGAAACCAATAATTACACCACCTACCAATAACACGACGCCTCGGTTAGTGAATGTCTCATGCCACAATTCGCTTTTGTTGTGTTGGTTGTTGGCGTCATTGCGGCTATGTCTGCGGTAAAAGGCCAGAGCAACTAAAATGGCAGGAAGCTCTAGCATCACTAAGTACAGAGTTACTTGAGGTTCTATGGGTAAGTTCATTGTTTCGACATAAGCTAGTGCAACCGCAAAGGTTCCAGCACTTACAGAGCCATAATGTGCAGCAAGGCTAGCGGCATTTGCATAATCTGCTTTGGCAACTTTTAACAAAATAGGAATGACAATTAGGGGAATAAACGCCCCTAAAGAAGCAATAACCAATAGTTCAAAAACCAATGCCCATTCGATAGATCCGTATAGTGCCATACCGCCTTTTAGACCAATGGTTAACATTAGTAGCAGGCTAAGGGTATCGTAAGCGGCTTTAGGAACTTTCAAATCCGATTTTAATAAACCGGCAACCAGCCCCAAAAGGAAAAACATAACGACGATATCAGGCATGATTTCTTCTCAACTCTTTTGTTCAGATCTACTGGCTTACCAGCTTTATTCTGTGGATCATAAATGTCTTGAGTATAATGTAAAATTGATATTATTTTGATTATCTATAAGCTAAGACTTATAGATAACCTCAAGTGACTCAATTTATGCCATTATCCGTACAAGGTCTTGTCAGCAGGCTAACCTTTAGACAGCTACAAGTATTTATGAGCGTTTATCACACCGCGAGTTATTCCAAAGCTGGCGATCAGCTTGGATTAACTCAACCTGCGGTTAGCAGCCAAATTCGTCAGTTAGAGGCAGCGCTAGATGTTCCTGTTTTTGAATACGTGGGACGTAAACTCTACTCCACGGCTGCAGGTGAGACTTTAGCAAAAAGTATTAATGTGATGTTTGACGAGCTAAGATTTTTACAATCTGAACTCGGGGTTATGAAAGGACAGGTCGCAGGGGATCTAAATATTGTTGCCGTTAATACCGCGCAATATGTAGTACCTTATTTACTGAAGCCGTTTTGTGAACAACATCCTGCGTTGAATGTGAATGTAAAAGTGGTTAATCGCTCAGAAGCAATTAAGCGCTTGAACGATAATCTTGATCATTTAGTGATTATGGGAATTGTGCCCGAAGAGAAGCCGCTGGCGTCATTACCATTTTTAGATAATGAACTGGTAGCGGTTGCTAATCGTGATCATCCCATTCATTTAGAGAAAAATACATCAGTTGAGTCTTTTTTAGAAGCAGGTCTCTTAAGCCGAGAATCGGGTTCAGGAAGTCGATTAGCGCTGGAACTATTTGCTCAAGAGCACCGGATTTCGATTTCACCTATTATGCAATTGGGATCAAATGACGCGGTTAAGCATGGTGTATTGGCTGGATTGGGTGTCGCCGTTTTACCTAAGTTAAGTATTTTGCCTGAATTAAAATTAGGTCTACTTAAAATCGTACCTCTTAAGGAATTTCCATTAAAACGCTCATGGTGTGTGGTGTATCCAAAAGGAAAGCACCCAACACCCTCGATGCGTGCTTTTTTAGAATTTATTCAGGATACTTTGGGTGATTTAGATACCTTTTTTCCTGACGTGAATTTATAGGTTCATTCTTAGTAGTGTTTAAACAGCAGTGCTTGATGGCTAATCAAGCATTGCTTTGGGGATATCCCATCGGGCTATTAGTACGTTACCATCCCAGTTTTCTATCGTTAACCAAATATTATCGTCAGTCGTTATTTTAGGTTTTGCAATCGCATGAACATGTTGGCCGTGTTTACTGCCATGTAAAAATCCTTCACCACCTCTGGTTGTTTGTATATCTGATAAAGGAATGGCTTGGTCATCAATGTTTAGATATGCTTGGCGAATATCATCAATATCTCCAGCGGTAAACGTTAGTAAAAAGTCCTTCACATAGACACCGTCATGCTGATAAGCAGGAGCTAAATCAAAAGGCATAGGTGTAACCGTATAATTGCCGATCGTTACTGTAGGTAATGGATCAGGAAAAACGGGATTGAGTGATTTATATAAAAATATAAAAGGTAAAATTAACACTAATCCACTAAGTAGGAATTTGTTTTTATTCCAAATTGTTGCTTCTATTCGAGCCATTATTTTTCATCCTTAGATTCAACTAGACGGTAGCGCCAAATCATAAATCCAGCAACCGACATACCACTTAAAATCAGTCCAAAAACAAACCAAATTATTTTGGTCCAAATGCCTCCAATTGTGCCGTAGTGAATAGGGTCTGTAATATGTGAAATGGTTTGCAATACAGTCATATTGTCGGGATCTTGTTGTGCTTCTATATTTCCTTGCCATGGGTTTATACTGAGTTTATAGCTCGTATCGTCATATAAAATGAAGTCACCTTTACCAACCAGTTTGTAAGTATCTCGATTGTGCTCCGGTAGCATTATGAAAGTAGGTGTGAAATCTGCGTATGTTTGCTCTGCAACTTCTAAGGCTTGATCGAGATCTATCGAAAAATCGGGTACTTTGGCTTGATAAGTAGGCACTGCTTTGTTATCGAGAAGTGGAGCGTGAGGCTCAATTTCAACATCGTTATGCCACAATACTGCTTGTGTAAGATACCAGAGCCCCGTGATGCTGATGATGAATAAAAACCACATAGACCAAACACCACTGAAGCGATGAGCATCTTGTAAAAAAATACGTAGGCCTTTATGTACCCTTAGCTGGGGCTTAAAAAATGCTCTCCAAAACTTTTTATAAACGACTAGGCCAGTCACTAAAGCACCCATCATTACGATTGCCATTAAAGAAACTAGGTAATAACCTACGCTGAAATTATGGTGCCATGGAAATAGTAACCAGCCATGTAGAGAACGCATAAAGCCGATGAACGTCATTCCCTGAAAAACTTCCTGTATCTCTCCCGTATATTGGTTTACGTAAGCCTGAGCGGCGGGCTTATTCGTATCAGTGAAACTAATAACATAACTAAGGTATGGTTCGCGTGTCATTACCCAGCTTACATCAGATGTTGGAAACTTCTGTTCAACAGTTTTAATGAGATCATTAATAGGCTTGGCTATTAAGTGTTCAGGATTATTGGCTCTAGAGTCTGGGTTCACCAGCCATGTTATTTCATGGCTTAACACTGAAATAGTGCCCGTTAAACAAACGAAACTAAATATCACCCAAATAGGTAAAGAGAACCAACCATGTAATTGAAACCAAAATCGTCTATTAATTTTACTCATTATTAAAACCTTACTCTCCAGATGATGAGAAACAAACCGAGCTAATAACCTTCATAACCTAGCTATCCGTTTTTAGTGGGGGATGATAGTGGTGCTATCTAAAATTTCCGAAGGGTACTACATTTTTAAATTCAGCAAAAGCAAATAATAATAATTATTATTTATATTCGTAATTGATTGCTTGATGGTTGGCTTTGTATATAATGCGAATAATTATCATTTGGTTTAGGGGTTGAGATTTAATGCTTTTTAAAAATTCTGCTTTGGCGACGGCTATTTCTTTAGCGTTTGTATCGAGTTACGCATCCAGTGAGAGTGAGGCAGTTGAGCTAAATAATGCGAATGCGGTAGATCTAAGTAATGTGACGGTTTCAGGTCAATATTCAGTTAATAAAGTAATTGATACGGCTACGGGTTTAGGGCTAACACTGAAAGAAACTCCGCAGTCGGTCAGCGTGATGACAGAGCAGCGCATACAAGACCAAGGTTTAGATACGGTCGTCGACACGATTAAAAATACGATTGGTGTTTCTCATTCTGCTTGGGATAATGTGCGCAATGAATTACAAGCACGAGGCTTCAAAATTGAAAACTATCAAATTGATGGTGTTCCAATGGCCTGGAGTATATTAGGTGACTCAGGAGAGACAATTGCTGATGTATCTATTTATGAGCGAGTCGAATTTGTTCGAGGGTCAACAGGGCTGTTAACGGGAACAGGTGATCCTTCTGGTTCTATCAATTTAGTTCGTAAGCAAGCTGATAGTGTTGACTTTAACGGACACGTCAGTGCTGTGACAGGTAGTTGGAATCGCAAAGAGTTAAACGCGGATATTGCATCAGGTTTGAGCGAAGATGGATCATTGCGCGGTCGAGTTGTGGCAAAAGCAGTTAATGGCGATTCTTATACAGACTTGTTTGAACAAAACACTCAGGTTTTTTATGGCGTTATTGAGAAGGATTTATCACCAAACACTTTAGTTCGAGTGGGGGTTAGTTATCAGCATGATGACCCTATTGCTCCTGTATGGGGCGGACTGCAAGCTAAGTATAGCAATGGCAATGATACCGACTTCAATAGATCTGTTACCACCGCTGCTGATTGGACTCGCTGGGAAACGAGTAACACGAATGTTTTTACAAATGTGAATCATCTGTTTAATAACGGCTGGGAATTAGCGGTTAATTATAATTACATGAAATATGAATCAGACAGTAAGTTGCTTTATATGTACGACGCAGCGAACAGTTTTGATGAGAGTACAGGTGATGGCCTGACCTCTTGGCCTTACAAAAGTGATGGTGAATCAACACAACACAGCTTAGACGTTCAATTGCGCGGTCAAGCAAATGCTTTTGACACAGACGCTGATATCGTGATTGGCGCCATATATAGTGAGCAAAAGTCTAAAGCTTACAGCTATGCTGCTTTGACAAATGCATTTTTGCCAGTAACAAACTTTGATGATTGGAATGGGGATTTTCCGGAACCAGAGTGGTCAACTGATGGTAGTTTAGATAAAGATATTGAGGTAACAAATAAAGGTGTGTATGCCGCGACGCGTTTGCATTTAACGGATGATCTAAAGGTTATTCTAGGTGGACGAGTGACGAGTTGGAACCGCAAAGGAGATTCATACTCAGATACGGGTGATTACGGCAATGATAATGTATTCGTCCCTTATAGTGGTGTTTTATACGACTTAACCGATGATCACCGTGTTTATGTGAGCTACGCAGAAACCTTTAACCCACAAAATAAACAAGATGCAAATGACGAGTTGCTAGATCCTTTAGAAGGTAAAACATACGAGGTGGGTTTGAAAAGTAGTTACTTAAATAACATGCTACAAACGTCTGTTGCTATTTTTAAAGTTGACCAAGATAACGTTGCAGTGCAAACAGGGGTTCACCCTGATGATGCCACGCGTGCTGTGTATGAAGCAGCAGAGAATGTTAACAGTGAAGGTTATGAACTAGAAGTTATTGGTCAACCAATCAAAGGTTTAAACCTTAGTGCAGGATACTCTGAATTCAAACTGACTGCAGATGATAGTGTCTCACTTGATGTCAATACTAATCATCCACGTAAACAAGCCAACATTTATTCTTCCTACAACTTTGTTGATTTAATGCCTGAGCTGACTCTTGGTGGCGGTATTAACTGGCAAGACAAAATATATGAAAATGACATTGTTCAAGATTCGTATCAGCTAGTGAGTTTAATGGGACGTTATGACGTGAACAATAATGTGAAAGTACAGCTTAATATTGAGAATCTTTTAGATGAGAAATATTATAGCTATATCAATAGCGGTCAGGTTCGTTACGGTGCCCCTGCTAATTGGAAGCTTGCGGTATCTTATAACTTTTAATAGTTAACGATAATAATTAAGAAATAGAAACGAGCCTATGTTCGTTTTTATTTCTTTTATAAACGACGGAAGCGTATTTTTAAAAATAGAACTGCAACAATAACAATTCCCGATGTATTCGCAACGATATCCGCAATTGACATAAATCGTGATGGAACAAACGATTGAAATATTTCCATTAACGCGCCATATAAAATAATGAAAATACTGAGCCAAATAAAAGTTTTTCTTTGTGTCGTGCAACCAGCGGCAATAATTGTAAATAGCCCATAAAAAGTAAAGTGCATAACCTTATCAAAATGTTCAATCGGTTGTGGGCCTCCACTTGGTTTTAACGACGCCCACACAACCAATAAGCCATACAATACAAAAGCTATGCGAAATGCAACAGGGTGAGATAGCCATTTTTTAATGAAAGTCATATTAAATTGTCGTATTGATTTTAAAAGGTAGGTGTTCAGTTGCTTGAGCTGCATAGTGCTGAATGTCTAATTTTTCTTCCGTTAAAAATTCATTAATAGCATGGCTAAATTCAGGGTGTGCAATCCAGTGTTGGCTATGGCAAATAGTGGGTTCAAAACCGCGGCTTATTTTATGTTCGCCTTGAGTACCTGGGTCAAAGTGGCTTAAGTTATTCTTAATACAATATTCAATACCTTGATAGTAACAGCACTCAAAATGCAGGCTATAAAACTCTTCTAAGCATCCCCAATAACGTCCATATAAATTATCACTGTCTTTGAAATATAAGGCGTTGGCAACAATTCTGCTTTCATTATCACTGCTTTCATTCTTGTTGTGATAACGAGCTTGAACTAAAAGTAATTGTTCGGGCATGGTTTTTAACAGTTGTTTAAAAAAAGCTAGGGTAAGGTAGCCTCTGGAATTTCGCTTAGCATAAGTAAGCTGATAACAATGGTAGAAATTTTCAATGTCACTATGACTGATTTCAGTACCTGATTTTCTGTGGAAAGAGAAGCCTGATTCAAGTAATCGAGAGCGTTCTTTCTTGATGTTTTTACGTTTGCGGCTTATGAACTTTTCTAAGTAATGCTCGAAATCAGCAAAATTGTTATTTGATGCATCACTATTAAACCAATGAAACTGACAACTGGTTCTGCTCATAGAACCTTTTACTGGGCCTATTGCTTTTTGAGCTTGGCTATTCGGAAATAAACAATGCCAGCCTGAATAGTGATCTTGTTGGCAGTAAGCGGTTAAACCCTCTGCTATTTGTTGGTGATACTTTAGCTTTTGAGCTTGGTCACCTTGGCTAATAATTCTTGGTCCAGTGGATGGCGTAAAAGGGATCGCCCAAACGAGCTTAGGGTAATATTGTAATCCATGTCGCTGGTAAGCATCAGCCCAAGCCCAATCAAATACGTATTCACCATAAGAGTGTAACTTTTCAAATACAGGGGCGATCGCTAGTACGACTTTCTCTTCATTTTCCAGCAGTGCATAGCTTGGAATCCAGCCACTATCTATGGGAGTTGTCTTTAAGAGTGGAGTCTGTTTCTCGGAATCAATGCAGTTGCAATCTTCTAAAGCTGCTAGAAATTCAAAGCGCAAAAAAGGATTATCAGTAGTTGATAGGCTATTCCATTGTTGCTGCCCAATGTGATGGATTGAGCGAACGAAGCGAATAGTGTTCATGATAAAATCGTCGTCATAAATGGATTGTTATTTGATGGTCATGAAAATAATTAAGTATCAGTGTGCAGAATATTTACTTTGTTTTCAATGACTCTACTGTTATTCTTCAGCTTTCAGGTGCCTATATTTATTGATTTATCAATGATGATAGGATAATCGGGAAACAGGTGAAATGCCTGTGCTGCCCCCGCAACGGTAAGGATTTCTTTTTATTAAGTGAATCTGAGTCCGGAGACCGGCCTGTTAAAACATGATATATCAGGCGGGGTGATCCTGAAACGCATGACAAAATAGAAGTTTTTGGTTGATGGGCTTCCATTAATAATGACTGCGTCTATTTTTCACGCTATTTCCTCGTTTAAGTATTGTTTTAATATGTTCGAGGAATACCATGCGTCTCTTTTTTAGTGCATTTTTCAGTGCCTTTTTAATATTATTTTCTACTGTCAGTTTTTCAGCTGATCAAAGTAAGAGCATTTTAGCTCTGGTCTCTGATCGCTCTAGCGGAAGTTTAGTCGTCGCTGCGCATCGGTATCTTAATTTACACCCAAAACATCAAGTTCAAATACGTTCTGTTAGTCAAATTAATTTAATGGCTGATCACGAGCTGGGTAAGCTTGTTAACCAAGCAGATGCGATTTTAATGGCTGCAATATTTGCAGAGCCTGTTGAGCGTTTGTTAAACATTAAATACCCTCAGAAACAAACTCGCATAGTCATTAATGGGGATCGTCGTTTATTATCATTAAACAGTGATGCTACCAATCAGTTCCAAGCAGATCTTTTTAGTATCTTGACGAATAAACAAAAAACGTCTCTCTTTAAGCGTTTAACCAATAAGAATGACGGGACTTATGTTGAACAGTTGTCTGTACAGCAGCAGAAGTGGCCACAGTTTTCATATTGGTTACAAGCACGTGCCTATTGGCAGAATCGAAATGATGAAAATCGCCTTAGCTTACTGTCGCTATTAAGCCTTGATAGTAAATCAAGCAAAAATTCGAATAACTGGCCGGCCATTCATTCAGCTGAGACTCTGCGTTTTTATCTAGATGCACAGCAAAAGGTATCATCGCAAGTACTGTCCAGTAATCTAAAACAACATAAGAAACCAAGTGTCTTTATTCTTGATCACGATACTGGTGATCGACCAGGTGATTGGCAACTGCATCAAGCTTTGTGCGAAGCGTTAAAGCCTGCGATTAACTGTATCTCTGTCTTATCTGCATGGGGCGACGCGAGTATCAACGCCGTAAAAGCAGTTAAAGAGATTACTCAAAGCAGTAAGCAACCTTTCGTTATTCTGTCTCTACAAGACTTTGTTGTCGGTGGTGGTGATGGACGTAAGCAGGTAAGTGATGTTTTTTCTGAACTTAATGTGCCTGTATTCAAAGGTATTCGTGTGACTGAATTAAATAGTGCGCTGTATGATTTATCGAGCCAAGGTTTACCTGCAGACAGTGTGCATTATCGAATTGCTATGCCTGAACTACAGGGTATCGGCCAAGCTCATGTTCTGGCACTCGCTGCGGCAAAAGATATTGATGCATTAACCGGAGCTCAGGTCTCTAAGACTGAACCCGTAAAAATTGAAATTTCTCGCTTAACCAGTCGTATGGAAAAGTGGTTTGCATTACAAACAAAAGAGAATAAAGACAAAAAAGTAGGCATTGTTTTTTATAATCATCCTCCTGGTCGTCACAATATTGGTGCTGATAACTTAAATGTTCCTGAATCATTGTGGGAAATGTTGAATGCGTTAAAAGAGCAGGGCTATGATTTAGGCCCAGAAGACCAATTGCCAAACAGTGCAGAAGCTTTATTGGATTTATTACAGCAAAAAGCCGTTAATCTTCCGGAAGATGCAAAAGCATTACAAGGCATGTCTGGGCTTATTCATAATATGAGCGCAGAAAGCTATCAGTCTTGGTTTTCGACATTGCCGCAGCCTGTGCAGAAAGAAATGCAGCAAGGTCCATTAGGTTTCATGCATGAGCGTATTGAGCACTTCTTATTTGGTGAAGGCCATGATTATTTATTGAGCCTTTCTCAGCCTGAACGCCTACGTATTTTAGTTGAATTGTATGAAATGATGGATTCAACCATGCACGATTTGCATCACGCTTTAGATGGTATTCGCCATAAAGGCCGTGAACGCGCATTGAATTTATTAGAGCAGTTAGAAGAAGAGTATGTCGTATTAATCGAAGCGCAAAAAGCGGATATTAGTATTCATAAAAATAGCCAGAAGGATACGGCAAGCTGGCAACAGGCGGGCAAGCTACAGCAAGCTATTTTAGATATGAACATTGAAGGTGTTCGTGGTTGGGGTGAAGCGCCGGGTAAAACCATGGTGTGGAATAATAAATTGCTTATTCCTGGTATCCAATTAGGTAATGTATTTCTAGGGCCGCAGCCTCCGCGTGGCTGGGAATTGAATGAAGAGTTATTGCACGCCAATATGTCATTTCCTCCACCGCATCAGTATTTGGCATTTTATAAATATTTAGCCAAAGACTTTAAGGCGGATGCGCTTATTCATGTGGGTCGCCATTCAACGTATGAATTTTTACCTAAACGAGGTGTTGGGCTAACAGCAATGGATTATCCATCTATTGTTGTGCAAGACATTCCGAGTATTTACCCGTACATCGTTGATGGTGTCGGCGAAGGTATTCAAGCTAAGCGTCGGGGAGTGGCGATTATGGTCGATCACTTAACGCCGCCGTTAGCAATTACAGAATTGTATGATGGTCTATTACAGCTTCGTCAGTTAATTGAAAGTGCTGAAGCGGCGAGTGATGACAGTACTCAGAAAAAAGCCATTAAAGCGCTGCGCCATAAGATCGATGTATTGAATCTGCGTGACGAACTAATTGCCAGTATGGATGAAGAGTTGGTTGTGCGTGGTGTTGGTTTCAGTGACGTTGATGATGATTTCTTGTTGCACGAAGTAGGGCACTATTTAACGCATTTACAAGAAGAGTTTATGCCGCTTGGGTTGCATGTTTTTGGCCGCGACTGGGAAAAGCAATCAATTGATACCATGATGACTTCAATGGCTGATGGTGACAATTTAAAAGATAAGGACCCGTCCTTTATTCGTTCCGCATTAAGTGCCTCACCTAAAGCAGAAATGACGGCGTTGATCAATGCATTAAACGGTGGCTTTGTTGCACCGGGTAAAGGTAATGATCCAATTCGAACGCCTGAAGCATTGCCTACAGGTCGTAATTTTTATGCCCTCGATGGCAGCTTGTTACCGACGCAATTGGGGGTGGAAATTGGTCAGCAGTTAGCGCAAAAAGCTCGGGCCGACAATGAAGTCGTTATTAAAGCAAATGATGCAGGTGCTGAAAAAGAAGCGATTATTTTATGGGCTTCTGATGCGGTTCGTGATGAAGGCGCAATGATTGCTTTTGGTTTAGATATGCTGGGGGTGAAGCCAGTGTGGAATAGTCGCGGCATTATTAAAAGTCTTGAATTATTACCGCTTGATGAGAATCGTAAGAATCGACGTGACGTTTTATTTACTAGCTCGGGCTTATTTCGTGACCTTTATGGTTCGCAGTTAGAGTTGTTGGATAAAGCTGTTTTATTGGGGCTTGCGGCTAGCCGTGAAACGATTAATCAACAATATCCTGCGCTAACGTTAATGCTTATTCAAGCATTAAACCCTGTGGCTGATTTAGCCGATACACTGGATATTGAAGTGGCCGAAAACGAGCAAAAAATCCCTTGGGATAACGAAAGTCTTGATCAAAACTTAATTGCTCGTAACTGGGTTTATGAAGCTAAAGCATTGTTAATCGCTCACCCTGATGTTGATCAAAATATCTTAGCTCGAAGAGCAAGTTTGCGCGTATTTGGTACAGCGCCAGGTGCTTATGGTGCGGGAGTGAATCGTTTGGCTGAACGTTCGGGTGCTTGGGATGATCGTAAGCAACTAGGACAGGCTTTCATTAAACGTATGGGTCACGCTTATGGTGTTGATTCAGAGAACTTTAATAGTGGTGCGGGCGCACAGGATCTATTTAAAGCGCAACTTAATAGTGTGGGTAATACGTATTTAGGCCGTGCAAGTAACTTATATGGTTTGATCGATAATAACGATGCCTTTGATTATCTGGGTGGTTTAAATTTGGCCATTGAAACGGTTACTGGTGAGCAGCCTGATAGCTTTGTGATTTCTCATGCGAATAATCAGAATTTGAAAATGGATCCTCTGCAAGTGGCTTTATTAGGTGAACTACGTGGTCGCTTCTTAAACCGCCAATGGATTGAGCCATTGATGAAAGAAGGTTATGCCGGTGCTCGAACTATGGGCAGTGAGTTTGTGGAATATTTATGGGGTTGGCAGGTGACTAGCCCTGAGATTATTCAATCTTGGGTCTGGGAAGAAGTTAAGTCGATTTATGTAGATGATTCATTAAATATCGGTTTGGATGAGTTCTTAAAAGACAATCATAACGTGCACGTGCAAACCAATATTCTAGCGGTGATGCTGGTGGCGATTGATAAAGACTTTTGGCAAACCGATGACGCGACAAAACTGCAATTAGCTGAGGCATTTGCAAAAAATATTATCGAAAAAGGAATCCCTGGTAGTGGTCATACCCATGCGAATCACCCAGTTTACGATTTTGTGAAACCGTTATTAGATTCAGAACAGGCTAATAAACTAGAGCAAACCCTT
>MDTG01207344.1_pt1 | contig 18131 bp, 14 predicted proteins | sample 811421 | NCBI WGS metagenome assembly MDTG01 (sample SAMN05326645, study PRJNA326480) | marine metagenome | isolation source: seawater | place: Pacific Ocean: South East | collected 2011 | reverse complement strand
GTCGGGACAACTCGGTGCCGCAACCGACGGCGGCTACTTTCGCCAGCAATTCGATGCCGTCGGCGGCACCGGATGGCAGGGCGGCGGACTTATGCTCGCATATGATTACGCCCATAATTCATCGATCAGGGCCGATCAGCGTTCATACGCCGCGACGCTCGATCCTGAAGTGACCCTCTATCCGGACATCCGTCGTCATGCCTTGACCTTGTCGGCGCATCAGGATTTGACACCGGGCATCCGCGCAACCATCGACGGCTTCTACTCCCGGCGCACTACCAGGGCTACGAATGGTGCGCCCGCGTTTCGCATTACCCAAAACCCGAAGCTGGAGGGCTATGCGATCGCGCCAGCGCTTGCGTTCGATATCGGAAAGGGCTGGGAGGCGAAGATTGCCGGTGTCTACGGCAGCGATCAGACCCGTCTTGACGGCGCCTTTGCAATCGCTGGATCGGATCCGATTGACGCGAGTGGTCAATATTTCAATGAAACCACCACGCTTGAGGCGAGTGTGGAAGGCCCCCTTTTCGTCCTACCGGGCGGCAGCGTGCGCTTGGCCATGGGCGCGGGCTTTCGGGACAACAGTCTGGCTTACGAGCGCAATGATGGCACCATAAGCACGACTTTCGATGTGAAGCGCCAAGCCCGCTTCGCTTTCGGCGAACTCTATCTGCCCCTTGTTTCCCCGCAAAACGACGTGGCCGGGATCGCCGAACTCACCGTGACCGCAGCGGTTCGCTACGAGGACTATCTGGGCCTTGACCAGCAGGCAACGCCAAGGATCGCCGTGCGCTACGCTCCTGTTGACAGCATTACCTTGCGCGCGAGCTGGGCTCGTTCGTTCAAGGCCCCAACGCTCTACCAGCAGTATGTCTTCTACCAGGCAATCGCGGTCCCGGCATCATTTGTCGGCACGGGAACGGGTTCGGATACGATCATTGCCTCAGCTGGCGGCAATCCCGACGTCGAGGCCGAACGCGCAAGAAGCTGGACAGCCGGCTTCGACTTTTCTCCCTCCAGCATCCCGGAGATCACGATCTCAGGTACCTGGTTCGATACTCGGTTCACCGACCGGGTCGTCGCTCCTATCTCGGGGTCAGTATTTGCCGCCTACGGTGATCCCGCATACGCCAGCATAATCAATTTCACGCCCACCCTTGGCGCGATTAACGAGCTCATCAATGGAGCGCAGTTTGGCCTTGAGAATTTCACCGGCGCGCCGTTCGACCCGGCGAGCGTGATCGCAATCATTGACAATCGTAGTATCAACGTCGCGACATGGTCCATCCACGGCGTCGATGCGCGTATCGATTGGAACCATAAGCTCGGCGACAGGCGATCGGTCGGGTTCGACCTCTCGGGCAGCTGGCTCGAGAGTGAGCAGCGGATCGTCGACTCATTACCGATCGTTCCACTCGCCGGGACGGTCTTCAATCCACCCAAGTACCGGCTGCGCGGAACAGCGCGTCTCGGATTAGATCGCTTCCTGACAAGTGTTGCCTTGGACTACACAGGGGCGCTTTTGGATCGTCGGTTCGAAAATAAAAGGCGCCTGGCTCCGAGCGCGACGCTTGATGTTGCAGCAACTTACACGCTGGATCAGGGTGACGGTCGCGAGCCAGGCCTTGAGCTATCTCTTTCGATCCAGAACCTCTTCGATCAGGCACCACGAGGCATCGAGCAGGTCGGACCCTACGACACTCCCTATGATTCGACGAACTGACCTGCTCCCCGAGAAGTGGTCCGTATTGAGAGTTAGGATTTCGGCTATTTACGGCTTGAAAGGAGCTGATGAATGGCACGGAAGAGATACACGCCAGAACAGATTATCGGGATGCTGCGCGAGGCCGAGGTTCGGCTATCGCAAGGAGAGAAGGTTGGCGAGATCAGCCGGTCGCTGGGGATTTCGGAGCAGAGCTATTACCGCTGGCGCAAGGAATATGGCGGGCTGAAGGTCAGCCAGGCTCGGCGTTTGAAGGATCTAGAGAAGGAGAACCAGCGGCTGAGGAAGGCGGTGTCTGATCTCACGCTCGATGCTCTGATCCTGAAGGAGGTTGTCGAGGGAAAGTACTGAGCCCTTCGCGCTGTCGGCTGGCCATCGATCATGTGCAGGAGGTGTTGGATGTATCCGAGCGCCGCGCCTGCAGGGTCGTTGGCCAGCACCGCTCGACCCAGCGCAAGCTGCCTACACCACCAGCCGATGAGAAGCCGCTGACCGCTGCGATCATCCGGCTGGCACAGCAATATGGTCGCTATGGCTATCGCCGGATCACGGCGCTGCTGAGGAATGAAGGTTGGCTGGTCAATGCCAAGCGGGTCGAGCGGATCTGGCGTCGCGAAGGGCTCAAGGTACCGCAGAGGCAGCCCAAGCGCAGCCGACTGTGGTTCAACGATGGATCATGCGTGCGGCTGCGTCCGCAATACAGTGGTCACGTGTGGAGCTATGACTTTGTTATGGACCGCACCCATGACGGCAAGGCGTTCCGCATGCTCACCGTGATCGATGAGCACTCTCGCCGATGCCTGGCGATCCACGTCCAGCGCAAGCTCAAGAGCGATGATGTCCTGGCTGTTCTCACTGAGCTGTTCCAGCTCCATGGTCCGCCCGATCACATCCGTTCGGACAATGGTGCTGAGTTCACAGCGCATGCCGTCCGCGACTGGCTCGGCCGGATCGGCGTGAAGACGCTCTACATCGAACCCGGATCACCATGGGAGAATGGTTACAACGAGTCCTTCAACGGCAAGCTGAGGGACGAGCTGCTCAACGGGGAGATCTTCTACACCCTCAAGGAAGCGGTCATCCTGATCGAGCGCTGGCGCATCCATTACAACACCATCCGACCGCACTCATCGCTCGGCTACCAGCCGCCGGCACCACAAACGATCTTGCCTCGCCCTGCTGGACTGCCTTACGCTACGCTTCAGGCCGCCCAGCAGGGCGACCATAACCGCCGGAACTCTAACTTAACCGGTGGACCACCCTAATGGGGCAGGTCAAGGCCTTCTCGATCTGATTCAAAGACTGGGCGATCAGAAAGGCCTTGATGCCGTAGCCCGCCATGAAGGCGAGCGCGCTTTCGAAAAAGTCGAGCCTACCCAAGGCAGGGAACTCGTCGAGCATAAGGAGAAGCCGCTCGCGATCGTCACCTTCCTGCAGGTCCTCGGTCAGACGTCTTCCGAGCTGGTTGAGGATGAGCCGGATGAGCGGCTTGGTGCGGCTGATGTCTGACGGCGGGACGACGAGATAGAGTGTGACCGGTCGGTCCTGTGCCACTAGGTCCGCGATGCGCCATTCGCAATGCCGCGTGACCTTGGCGATGACCGGATCGCGGTACAGCCCGAGGAACGACATGGCAGTCGAGAGCACGCCCGAGCGTTCGTTCTCCGACTTGTTGAGCAATTCTCTCGCCGCGCTCGCGACAACCGGATGGACGCCGTCTTCCCCCAGATGCGGCGTGTGCATCATTGCGGTCAGTGTCGCCTCGATTGATCGGCGCGGATCGGACAGGAAGTTCGCCACCCCGGCAAGCGTCTTGTCAGGCTCGGCATAAAGCACATGCAGAATGGCCCCGACGAGCAGCGCATGGCTGGTCTTCTCCCAGTGGTTGCGCCGTTCAAGCGAGCCTTCGGGATCGACCAGCACATCGGCGATGTTCTGCACGTCGCGCACCTCGTTGATGCCGCGTCGCACTTCCATCAGCGGGTTGTAGGCCGCCGATGCCTCATTGGTCGGATCGAACAGAAGCGTGCGGCTAAAGCGGGAGCGGAAGCCTGCGGTCAGCTCCCAGTTCTCACCTTTGATATCGTGCACGATTGCCGAATGCGGCCAGGTCAGCAGCGTCGGGACGACAAGGCCAACACCTTTGCCGCTGCGGGTCGGCGCGAAGCAGAGCACATGTTCGGGGCCGTCGTGGCGAAGGTAGAGTTTGGCATTCTGGCCGATAATGACGCCCTTGCCTGCCAGAAGGCCCGCGCGTGATATTTCGGAACGGGTCGCCCAGCGCGCTGAGCCATAGGTCGCGCTGTTCCTGATCTCTCGGGCGCGCCAGACCGACATGCCGATCGCGACCACGACCGAAACGAGACCGCCCGATACGGCGATCATTCCGCCGGTCTCGAAGATGCGCGGCGCATAGGCTTCGTAGCTGAACCACCACCAGAAGATGGCATAAGGCGGATAAACAGGCGTTCCGGAGACACTGAACCACGGCGCACCCAGTTCCACCTGATAGCCAAGCGCGCACGCCGTCCACTGTGTGCCCGCCCAGACGCCTCCAAGCGTCAAGGCAATCACAGCTAGGATCTGACCCCACAAAATTCTTGTCGCAGACACGCCGCCCTCCTTTTGCCGGAGCAGGTCGACGTAGGGATCACTGATATGCAAGGTGCGAATTCGTGGATCGCACAGCGGCGTAGCATCAGAAGGCTTGGGGTATGGCCCAATGCACTCGCGTTTCAGGGCACGACGGAAGCCCCTCTTCTATCGAGAAGCTTCGATAATCTGACTACTCATTGGAGACAAACACTGTTCTGATACTGCCCACGCCGACCTCCGCTTCGTCTCGACAGAATCGAGAGCGATCGATCACTGGTTTCCGATCAAGACCGCCAACGTAGAAAAGTTACCAAACTGAGAAGAGCAAACTACGTTGCCCTTTCGATCTCCGACCGGAGTTGTGCGCGGTTTAAGAAATTCGATCGACGTTTGACTTTCTGCATTGATAACTCTGCAATCCCCTTGTGACCCACGCAGACTTTATGGGGTCATTGGGATTGGCGCCATCTTAAAATGGAGCGGGGCTGGAGCGGCGCTCTGTCCCGTAGGCGGTGCCGGCCTGCTCCTGAGGACGCGGCTCTTTCGTTTGTTGCGCCCCGCGCGTACGCCGAAACGGCGCTAGACGTTGACCAGCACGGGTGCTCAAAGCCGACAGGTTCTGGTTTCGGTGCAGCGCTCAGTTATGCAATCGGGCGCCTTGTTTCGGGCTGCGGTCATTCTCTTTCGCGATGCTGGTGCCGGGCTGTCACTTGATTTGAGGAGAAAGCCAAGCTCTATTTCCGATCGAAACTCTTCTGCATACCCTGTACACCTGCCGACGGGCACAGTTCAATTGAGTACGACAATTGAATTCAAATATTAACAGAGCAGCACTGTCTCTTAGTTTATTCGGCGCCTACATCCGCGGCTACAATTACTTACGTGAGCGAGCGATACATATGACAATGGGTCACATAAGAGCACCTGCCAATGTGCCATCTGATCATCCAACTTAACGAAACCTAGCAGTGAAAGTGCTGGTTCAGCATCCGACGCGGCTCTCGCACAAGGTCTCTGCAGCGTCTGACGAGGGATGGTTTATTTCGCACTTTCCGTTACCCTCCAATCTAGCAATGGCGGTCGAGGGATGGCAGATCGCTTGGCCCGTAGTTCTCGTAATTTACGCCACCGGCGAAATTGCTCCAGCTTACCGACACCCTCCCCTTCGTGGTCGTTGAGCCAAAAATCAAACCAGTCGACCATCATCTCTCCACCCACTTTTCGATGGGATATTTTTGTAAGATCATGGGTGCCATCCGGAAAATGCCAATACTCGACCGGATTGCCAAGTCGGCGCAAGCCTTCATAGATATCCCACAGGTCGAGTACGTCTTCGCCAGCTGACCACATGAGCATAGGAGCCCTCCAACGGTCGAGACTGAACGAAGGCGCTAGTTCAAGCATTGCTTCCAACCCCTTGCCAAATGGTGGCGAACCAAGGTCGACGTCCATCTCGTCCATCGCTCCGAGATTCAAGTAACTCCACCAGCCAATATCGGCGCCGTCAGTGATCATCATTGCCGCAATGGGATAATCCGAGTGGGTTGCCATGTAGTTCGCGTACCAGGCTGTTCTGCTCCAGCCCACAATTCCTACCCGATTGCGGTCGATTAGCTCGCGCCTGTCGAGTTCATCGATCGCACTCTCGTAACCTTCTCGGCTGCGCGGCAATTCTTGCGGCGTCAGAAGAACATCGTCGACGCCGGTTTCGTTGACCTGCAATACAACCATGCCGCGGGCTGCAATGGGCTGTGCGGCATAGTTCCTTCCGTAACCTGCCGGCGAAAACGATTCCTTCTCGACGCCATGCGTAAGGATAACCATTGGATACCTCTCGCCTTCAACGTAGTCTGGCGGAAAATAGAGGACTCCTTCCCACTCGCTTCCATTAGGACTGGTCCAGTCAATAGCCTCCACCTGACCGAGTTCGAAATTATCGAGCCACGGATTGGGATCTAGAATTTCGGTCATGGCACCAGAGGATCTGTCGAAAAGATTCAACGTCGGTCTTGCGTTCGGTCCCTCGACGAGCCGCAGGTCGATTGCACGATCCGCTGCTGTTGATGTAGCCGGAACAAGCTTCTCCCAACCATTCCTGTTTCTTCGATAGTGTAGTGCCTCTTCCGTGCTCCCTTGGGATTTGACTAGCGTGAACGAGAGGATTTGCTCTGTGGCATTCCAAGCGACATCCTTGACCCGCTGAAGGTCCGAGTGATTGATCGTTATTTCGAACGAGGTCTCCCCTGTTAGAGGATCGACTTCTATCACCCCAAGCCGTGCTGTTCGCGTCTTCTTCTGGTCCCCGTCGACGTTCGCTAACGGCTCGACGGCCCCCACCAGAAGAACTTTTTTACCCCCGTCGATCCAGACGGGGCCGTCGATCTGCATCGAACGCAGAAACGGCGCTGAAGTGAGCGGCCGTAGTTCGTTCCGCAGCGTGTCGATCAGGATGTATTGATGCGCGTAGTCGGCGTTGCCGATGGCCATCATTTCCGAAAAGCGCTCATTAACGGAATAATTGCCCCACCAATCCGGCCATATCTCTACTGAGCAGAAAAAGAGGGCGAACCTTCCGTTAGGCGAAAGGCCTCCGGGAATAAAGTCATTGGGGGCGCAGTCGCGGACGATGTCCTGTGAATAAAGAGATCTGAGCTCTCGCCGCTCACCATTGGCATAGAAGGACAGATTGCCAGGGTAGAGCACGCTCTCGCCCCCTCCATTGATTACGTCGGTGAGCCTGCCGCCCGAAACTAAACAGCCTTTACGGAGACATTCCGGGTCTTCTTTCGCTGGGCGCTGATCTCCAAAGGTCAAGGTTAGCAACGACTTTCCGTCGTCCGAGGTGGCAAAGGCTGCGACTGATTTTTCTTCTCTGCTGATTTGGGCGAGGTCGCCCGTTTCGACATCCAGCCTGTATACCTGCATAGGCTTCTCACCTTCAACGGCAGCGAAGAGAAGCGTGTTGGAGTCGACCCATCGCACCGCGGCGATCGGCTGGAAGTTTGTTCTTGATCGGAAGGACGCAAGGATTTTCGGCGTCGTGGCTTTAGGATCGGATAAAAGAGATCGAGTGTCGTATAGGAGCAGCGAACCTTCTAATTCTCCTTCACGGGCGTGTCCGCGCTGCAGAACCAGCACCACTCTACGTCCGTCGGGCGACAGGTGCGAGACTCTATCGGGACTGCCGCGCCAGCCGAGCAACTCGGAATCACCGATAGTGGCAATGTTCAACATGTCGTCCACGCCAAGGTAATCTTGTTCTGCAAAGGCAGAGCCAGAACACAAAGTTCCTAGTAGACCGGCAGTGGCAGCGATGAGCCGAGCAGCTTGTTGCGAAAGAATGCGCATTACACTCTCATGATTGGAGGAGTTTGAGCGTCGAGGCTCGCGTCAGAACTTTCTTGAGAGTTCGACCGACACGAAGCGACCAAGAGGAGAGGCGTTGGTCGGATCGTAACCGTCAACGCCGATATCCGCGAACAAGGGAATTGTCGGCGGGTCGTTGTCGAATAGGTTAGTGATCGAAACCCTGATCGCAGTATTCCGCAGGATTGGCGCACTTGAGTCCGGAGATTTCAGAGCAAGCGTCAGGTCCACCGTTGTCCAAGACGAGATTTTCTCGGATTGATCAGTATCGTTCGTGCGATAGCTGTCTACATAATTGACGAAGCTTGAGACCGAGAAGTTTTTTCTAACGAATGACGTTCTTGCTCTCATCTTCAAATCGACCGGATTGAAGACGGTGTTGACCTGTTCGACGACGGGGGTCGAACTGGCTGCCTGCTGTTTGAAATTCTTCAGATAAGTTCCGTCGAGGCCGAACTCGACCCGGCCATTGGTAATATCGTGTTGATACGCAACTCCGAAATCGAGGCCTCTGGCGACGCTTCGGCTAGTGTTGGTTACAACGAGCAGCCGGCTGATGAAAAAGGTATCGTACGGATCCAATCCAAACGGATTACCCAAGGGTGTTTCGAGCGAGGTGAGAACCTCATCGATTTCCTCCCTGCTTGGCGCGAATGTGTAGGAGCCGACTGGGAAGGCCGATGGATTGTCAAAAGCGAGATTGATCGCATCGAAGTGAATTACATTTCCGGGTATCGGAATGCTGCCGAGCCGGTTCTTGAAGTTGATATCGAACCAAGTGAGCGAGGCGGAAAGCGTGTCCGAACCCCATTTTTTTCGTAGATCTGCACCCAGAGTGAAAGCGCGAGATGTTTCCGGATCAAGATCATTGTCGGTCCCTGCGACCGTCAGCTGCACGACATCTGCTAGAGAAGGATCCGCAGGAGTTAGTCCGAAGATCGAAAACAGTAGCGAAGTCGGGAGAATAGAAGCTCCGAAGTCTTGGGCGCCTACATATCCAAGCGCCGGAGCCTTGAAGGAGGTGCTATACGTACCGCGCAGATTCAGGCCTTCAAGCGGGGAAAGCAGAAGTCCAACCTTGGGATCGAAGCTTGAGCCGAAATCGCTATAGTGCGAATAGCGCCCCGAAAGATTAAGCTCTAGTTTGCGGATTCCAGGGATGTCGTTATCCGGCGCAATCACCGGGACAAAGGCTTCGCCAAATCCAGCATAAACCTTTCGATCCACCGACTGCGGGATCGGGTTGAGCGTTACCCCGCTTGAGTCGAGCGATTCTTTACGAAATTGCGTGCCCAATGCGATCCTCACGTCGCCAGCAGGGAGGGCGAATAGCGATCCCTCAAGCTTTGTTTCCCCGCCCCAAATTTCCGAGCGGGAGTCGCGAACATCGATAAACGATATGCTCGTCTCATTGACGGTATCGACAAAACCAAAGGTACCCGAGGTGTCCAGAAACCATCCGCCGCCGAGTTCCAGCGATCCCGTCAGCGAAAGACTCAGGCCCTCCGTTTCGGCTTCAAACATTGTGGTCCGCCCTGTTCGATCAGTCCTGAGCTGGGTGGAATTGCGACCCGAATAGAGGCCGTCTGCAGAAATAGTCGCATTGCTGCCGACATCCTGCGTGATCGAGGCGAAAACGCTGTTTCTTTTTTGACTTGGTAGGAGAAAACTCGGAGCGAAATCCTGCCGAGCGAATGACCGATCTTCGACAGCAAGTTCGTCCTGCTGAAAGAACTCGTAGGCAATCAAGGCGTTTCCCGAGCTCCAAGTCTTGCCGCCCAAAAGGCTTGCGCGATACTGTGGCGGCTCAGCCCCTTGCGTCGAGGTGCCGTAGCGGACCGATGCTTCAAGTCCTTCAAAGTCATCGCGCAGAATGAAATTGATCACGCCGGCCACGGCATCGCTTCCATAAATCGAGGAAGCCCCATCGGTCAGCGTTTCAACCCGCTCGATTGCCGAGGCAGGTATCAGCGAGATGTCGGCAAAGTTTGCGGTGATTGAGGAAGGTGCCAAGCGGTGCCCATTGACGAGCACCAGCGTACTACCTGATCCCAGACCTCTGAGGTTGACGCTCGATCCATAGGAACCGAACCCTCCGGAGTTCGCGCCGACAGTAATGTCGTTGGGAACACCTCCCGGGATTGCCGGATTGGAACCACCTCCGAAATTTTCCGGTAGCTTGCTGATGAACTCCTGCGCTGTGGCGGCGCCAGATGCCTCGATGTCGTTGCGATCGTAAGTTTTTGTCGGTGAACTGTCAGGCGCAATGCCGCGAATGTTTGTGCCGGTAACCACGATAAGATTATTCTCTCGTAGTGGTTCTGTCTCATTAGCGGCGACGGGCTCGTTTCCCATCTTCACAATCGCGATGAGGCTGCCTTCAGTTCGCGTGGTGAACCCGCTGCCGGCCAGGATGGTTGCGAGCGCATCCTGTGCGTCGAATGATCCGCGCGCGCCATTCGATCTGGCGGACTTGACCTCATCGGCGCGGTAGACCACCTGTCGTCCCGACTGTTTGACATAGGCGTCGAGCGCTTGCTTCAGTGATCCCGCCGGGATGTTGTATTCACGGTCCTGCGCGGCTGCCGGCGTGGCATAGGCGATGATGCAGGTGGTGGTGGCCAGCGTGGCTGCGAGTGTCCGGATCATATTACCCCCATTTTCAGGCAGGATTTCTGCCCCATGGGAAAGAGCGACAAACGAGGCACGGATATGGGTAACGCTATGGACTCGAAATCTTCACCATATTGTCATCACGCTCAATTCTGAGCCCGTAGGCATCGTGCAGTAAGCGCACGAAGGATTCCGCGCTCGATACCTCGAACGAGCCGCCGATCGGTATCCGCGCCGCCTCCGCATCGGTCAAGACCAGCCGAGAATTGCTGTAGCGATTGAACTCGGCGACCACTTGCGCAAGCGGCGCTTGGTCGAAACTCAGCAAGCCTTCGCGCCATGCCAAGGCAGCATCGATCCTCTTTTCGGCCTGTCGCGTGATGAGCGTCGAGGTGCCGCGTGACATTGCGATGTCGCCTGCCGTGATGATCGCGGCGCGGTCCTGTATCGCCTCTTCGTCGTCGACCCTGACCCGTCCTTCCAGGACATTGACCGTTACGCGCCCGTCCTCGTCCCGGCGCACCGAAAACTTGGTGCCCAATACAGTGATCGTCTTGCGTCCGGCATGAACCACGAACGGCTCGTCGTCGCGATGCGCGATTTCGAAGAAGGCCTCGCCCGCATCGAGCCACACTTCACGCTTGGTCTCGTCTACCGCGACGCGGATGACGGTCTGAGTGTTAAGTTCGACCGTGCTGCCGTCTTCGAGCGGAATTGTCTTCTGCCCGCCCACCGGTGTGTCGAATTTCGCCTGTTGCACGACGGGCACCGGCCCGTCCGTGACTTGCGGTGCAAGTACGAATGTGCCGATCCCGATCGCAGCGATAAGGCTGGCTGCGATTGCCACCGCCCACCATCTGCGCCGTATCGGTTGGTCCTCTGTCCAGACGTAATCGTCGAATCCGAGCGAGCGGATGCGGTCGGCTTGCCGCCAACCATGGTCGGCGCGCCAGAACGCCGCCTTGTGCGCCATGGATTCGTCGAGCCACGCATCGAGTTCGGCCTCCTCTTCCGCGTTCCAGTCCGGACCGCTGCGCCGCAGCAGCCAGTCGAGCGCCTCGTCCTCGATGGCTTCCTGCCGCCTCATGACCGAGACTCCCGGTCGGAGCTGCGGCGATAATTCTTGCGCACGATCTTGCCCGATCCGCCGAGCATGTGGTCGATCAGCGCCTTCATCCCCAGCTTGACCTGGCGCCGCACCGTCTCGACCGAGACGCCGAGCGTCTCGGCCGCTTCGCGGTCGGTCAGCCCATCTACCTTGTGCAGTATGACGATCTCGCGGCATTTGGGCGGCAGTTTGTCGATGCCTTCCTTCGCACGGCGCAATTCATCGCGCGCACTCAGCTCCCGCTCGGCCTCGAACATGTCGATCTCGCGCGGGACCGTGTCGAGATCGGCGATCGTATCAATTGGCACGATCCGCGCGCGCTTGGCCTGATTGATGAGATGGTTGCGCGCGACCGTGAAGACGAAGGCGCGCGTGTTCTGCGGCAAGCCGCGGCGCGCGCCGGTCAATGTGTTCTCGTAGATATCCTGCCTCAGTTCGAACACGTCTTCGGGAACCCTCCAGTTGCGTCGGACATAGAGCGTCAGCGCCCGCTCGAGAGGAAGCACCTCCCTTACGAACCAGTCATTGAGCTCTTCGTCTTCAACCATTTTCGGGCGGGGTGATCCTCGCTACAATTGTCCAAGAGAAGGAAGACAATCTTCCCTGTGACAATTGGTAACGCGAATTTTCGTCCCGCGCATTTGTTTCCGAATTACGCATTTCATTGCATCGCTTCGGACAAGTGACTCTAGACCAGCGACGGGCCCGAATGGGTAACGTCAGTCACTCGAGCACATGAGCCCTTCGCGAGAGCCTAAATTGCGCTATACAACTCCAATCAATTAGTGGATGACCCAGTTCGATCTTTCGATCATGGCTCACAGAAATCTGACTGACCGCCATTTTGTGATCAGCGGAGTGACCACTCTCTGCGTTTCTACAGGGGAAACCAGACAGTCCGTTCCCAACCCAAGTCTCGCCATTGGCCAAATGCTCGTCCTTTCGCACGAGAATATAAGCGCCACCGGTTAGCATCCCACTTGGCTGAAGAATCTTTGGGCTCGATAAATCATCTCAACCAGATAATTCGGCCAGATCGCTTGCCTTAAACGTTCGACTCATAGGCAACATTTCTCGTGATGGTCATTCTCCTGGTAGATTGCTTCCCAACTATAATCCGGATTGCCGGACCAGGTCAGACGGTACATCGCCCCTTGCACGACCGATTGCACGACATTGGGCCAGAGGGCCGCGATACAAGTTCCCTCCGCATGGCGCACAGAGGGATAGATAATGCCGTTATGGCCGGCGGCGCGTGCCTGCGCCGCTAGAGCATTGCCTACCGGATAGCCTTTCGTCTCGTCCGGATCGAGGGCCGGGTGTCCAGGGTTGTCGCGCAGATCGATAAAGACACCCGCCATGCTGGCGATCATCTCGCCATACTCAACGACGGCATCGAAATCGCCGGCATCGGCGAGCGCCTGTGTCAGGTGATGGCCGACCTCGGCGATACAGGTCTCGACATCAAGTGCGGCATACCATGCGCCGCGGTTCGCGGGATTGAAGCGATTGGGCTCGCGCGGTTTGGCGTAAGCAAAGCTCGCATTGATGAACCTGGCATGCGGCACGCCGTGAACCAGTTCGTCGGCTGTCAGACCGCCAAACCCGCGCTCTTCGGCGATCAGGCGCGAACTTGTCGCCCCCTCGATTTCAGCGAGCAGCGCAAGCTCTTCATCATTGTCGGTCAGCGGAGCCATGACTGCTTCGCGCAAACGCGCGCTGGAAACGAGCCGGACAGTCCGCTCGAACGCTTCGCGAATCTGCGGCGGCTCGCCTGCCTCCTCAGAGCCCGCCACGAAGCGCGTCGATGTATTGTCTGGTCTCCAGCATGCGCGGAATGCCGCCTTCGATCATTGCCCGGATGGGCGAGCGGCGATCGAACACCGGTGCCCTGTTTTCGAGCTTCGGCCAGCGATCGGCCATGTCGTTGGCGAACAGCAGGTGCAGTCCCTTGAAAAGGCCGATCAGCGCAGACGCGCGGGTCAGTTGGTCCTGACCGAGCGAGCCCTCCCAGGTTCCGGCTTTCATCCGATCCCAGGTGCTTTCGGACACACCGAGCAACGCGGCGCCTTCGGCGTTGCTCGCACCCCAGGCCTCGGCAAGGCGCAAGACGGCTTTGACCGCAGCGCCAGTGAGGCGACTGCGGTCACCGTCGCCTGCAAAGGTCTGAAGCCCCGTGGGAGCTCTGGCATGCTCAACTGCTGCAATGGCCATATCGCATCTCCTGACGCTTTTATAAGCATCAGGTGACGATTTTGTCAAGTTCGCTTGCGACCGCAACGAGCTTAATCGGTAAAGATGACAGACGACACAGCTCCAGTGGTTTCACCATATCCGCCCCGCGAATGCAGCCGGGCATCTGTATGACGCGGAGGCTTTCAGCTCACGTTGGCGTAAAGAACAGCCATTGGCCGACAATAAATATTCCAACCGCGATGATCGTGTACGAAAACACGCGGGTAAGTGCCTGCTTGCTGTCACCTAGGCGACGAGACGCCAGTGAGCCCAGGAAACCGCCGATTGCTCCTCCAAGGATAAAGCTCGCCGCGATCTGCCAGTCGACCAGGCCGTCGAGCGCGTAATTGGCGGCGGTTGTCGCGCCCAGTGCTGAGACCGAGACAAGAGAGGATCCGATCGCGTTCAGGATCGGCATCGCCGTTGCAGCGACAAGGCCGGGGACCACCAGAAACCCGCCACCGATACCGAAAAAACCAGCGAGAGCGCCGACCAACACGCCGCCCAGCGCGAGGCGCGGAGTAAGTCGAAGCGCTGTTTGAGATGTCAGCTTCACGTCGGGATCGCTGCCACCCTTGCGATCGCGCAACATTGCAATGCCGACGGCGACCATTACCAGACCGAACAGTCCAAGCAGGAGATCCCCCGACGTCAATTTACCGAGGGTCGATCCAATCGCCGCACCGATGACGCCGAAGAAGGCGAAAGTTCCGGCGCAGCGCCATTTCACCGTCCCGTTTCTGGCATGAAACACCAGATTGAATAAGGCGCTTGCCGTCACTGCCGCAGCGGAGGTCGCAATAGCGACGTGCATATCCCGCACCCCCACGACATACAGTAGCAGGGGAACGGCAAGGATCGAACCGCCGCCGCCGATCAGGCCGAGCGCGAAGCCGACCAGTCCGCCCGAACCTATCGACAGCATATACTGCAGGAACGATGCTTCCATCACTCAGGCGGCATCTCAGAGGCCGGCGGCAAGGTCTTTCCGGGCTCCTTGCAATAAAGTTCATAGAGCGTTTCGAGCACTCGGCGCGGCGCATCTCCGGCAAGCGAGTAGTAGATGGTTCGCCCTTCGCGTCGCGGGGTGACCAGACCATCCTTGCGCAGCAGCGCAAGCTGCTGCGACGCAGCGGCCTCTCGGATGCCCAGCCGATCGGCGAGATCACCTACGCTGCGCTCGCCTTCGACCAGCTGGCAGGCAATCATCAGCCTGTTGTGACTGCCCAGTGCCTTGAGAAGGGCAAGTGCTTTGCCAGCCTGCTCATACATGTCTTCAGGTTTCATAGTTGCATATATGCGAAGGTATGCATATATAGTCAAGTCTCACGGCGCTAAGTTGCGCCATTGCAGAACGAAGGCGAGAATATGAACGAGGTAAAAAAGATCGGTGACCGCTATACAGTCGGCATGGCTCGTCCCTCGAGCGAAGACCTGTCGCAGCTGGCCCGGACCGGCTACAAGTCAGTGGTAAACCTGCGCTGCGAAAACGAGCCCGACGCACCCATGACTCCCCAGCTCGAGGGTGAGAAAGCCGCTGCGTTTGGCTTGGAATACCGCAACATTCCGGTCGCAGGCGATGTGCTGACGGATGACCTCGTCGACCGCTTCCGCGAGTGCGTCAAATCACTACCGGGCCCGCTCTTTATACATTGCGCGTCCGGAAAACGAGCGGGCGCTTTCACGATGATGCATGTCGCGGCTGAAAATGACCTCAGCGGCGAGGCCGCGCTCGCGCAAGCAGAAGAAATGGGCCTTGCCTGCGATCAACCTGCGCTCGCGGAATTCGTGCGCAATTATATCGACGCCCAGCGTAGCTGAGCGAGCGACCAATACTTCCTCCTGCACATGAAGAAAACCAACATGCACCCCCAGATCCAGCCATTCTTCGACGAGTTTACGAACACGATAAGCTATGTCGTGCGCGACCCGGAATCGACAGCCTGCGCCATTATTGACCCCGTGCTGGACTTTGATCCGGCCTCTGCTCGTACAGATACGAAATCCGCAGACGCAGTGATCGACTACGTGAAGACTCACGGGCTGGACTGCCAATGGATACTTGAAACGCACGTGCATGCGGATCACCTCTCGGCGGCCCCTTACATTCGCGAACGCCTCGGCGGGAAGCTCGCAATAGGCAACCGTATTTCCGTAACACAGGAAACATTCGGTCCGATCTTCAATGCCGCGCAGGACCTTGCCAGCGATGGCAGCCAGTTCGACCACCTTTTCGAAGATGGCGATCAATTCTCGGTTGGGGGGCTATCGGCCCGCGCGATCCATACGCCTGGCCACACGCCCGCCTGCATGACGTATCTGATCGGCGATGCGGCATTCGTGGGAGACACGCTCTTCATGCCCGACTTCGGCACTGCGCGGGCAGATTTTCCCGGCGGTGACGCGCGCACGCTCTATCGCTCGATCCGCAAAATCTATGCGCTGGACCCGGAGACCCGCCTGTTCATGTGCCACGACTATTTGCCAGAAGGCCGAACCGAACATCGTTGGGAAACGACTGTTGGAGAGCAACGACGCAGCAACGTCCACATGCGCGACGGTGTTACCGAGGACGAGTTTGTCGCGATGCGCGAAGCGAGGGATAGCCAGCTCGGAATGCCCAAGCTGATCCTGCCTTCGATCCAGGTGAATATAAGAGCCGGAAGGATGCCGCCAGCCGAAGACAATGGCACCATATATCTCAAGTTGCCCGTCAATGTGCTGGGCACTCCCCATTCGCCTGAAGAAGCTGGCCCCCGGACGCAGTAGTCCCGGTCGCTCCGGATTTGCCCCTAGTCGAACGCCAACAGCAGGATGAAAGAATAGGCATGCTCAGGAAGCTGGACAACGCGCTTGCCCGAATGGCCGAGAAGGTCACAATAGTCGATCCGGTTTTCCGTCTATCGATCAGCCTGATCTTCATGATCGGTGGCCTTGGGCATTTCTTCGCTCACCAGCACATGCTCGGCAGAATGCATCTCTCGCCGTGGAGGTCCTACGTCGAGTTGGTCGGCAACCCCTCAGTCCTTTTGTGGCTTTCCGGTGCGATTTTCATAGCAGCAGGGATCACACTGGCCCTGGGTTGGATGACGCGGATTTCGGCAGCAGTCCTTTTTCTGACACTCGTGCCGATTACCGTCGCCATTCACGTTGCCCCCGGACACACCGGGCCATTGTTCAAAAACGTCGCGATCCTGGGATCACTAATCTTTCTATTCGTTCGCGGGCCCGGTCGCTGGGCGCTGGCCCGTCAGCCTCAGCCATTCAATACACCCCTCGACAGGTAAGTCCGACCGCCCTCGTGACGTTGGTCCAGCTTCGCTGGCGCCTCGCCGATATGCGCAACTATCGTGTTGCTTCGAAATGAAGGTACGAATTGGGCCTCCTTTAGATTCCCTTTTGGGGAGAGCGCGCAAAGCTCCAATCAATGCCGCCGCGCGCATTGGCCTTGCCGGTGATCTCTTCTCCCAGATGCCGCTCAAGGTCGCGTCTCCAGGGCACAAGCTGAAAACATAGCCCGTCATCGATCATCGCAAAACGGCCCGAAGCGAGTGTGATGCGCTCGCGGTAGGTGCCGGAAACATGTTCGCCCTCCGCCACCGGATCTGCCAGACGACCGTAACGCACGGCCAGCACTTCACCCGCAGCATTCAGCTCCCGCTTGCGGAGCGTACCCAGCAGATTGCGGGCTATGGTCACATTCTTACCATGCCGCTTCGCCAGACCTTCATCGACGAGCCAGTCGCGGCGCTCGTCAAGAGCCTGCCGGACTTCACTGCCGAAGCCCCCTCCCATCGACCCGGCCCGGGGCGACAGCAGCTGCCGGTCGAGCCAGGTCGCCCCGCGCGCGTCAATCTGCCGCTCGAGTGGCAGGTCCGAACGCACCAGCAGGCTGCTGCGCCGTCGCCCGTTGCGGTCGGTCCATTCGCCTGTCTCGACGATGGCGCCGGGTGCTGCATCGCTTGTCTGGTCCAGATCGGGAAAACGCAGATAATGCGCACGCCCGTCCACTCCTTCGACGATCGCATAAGCCTCGCCTGTCAGCTCGTTATGGAGACCGCGCTCGACCAACCTGCCGATGACTCGGCGGTTCTCGTCTTCGCCATGCAGTGCGAAGGCTGCAGGGGCGCCTTGTGCGCCGCGTCCACTCATCGCCTTGTGCAAGGTCTTGATGATGTCGCCGCGCTCGCCAAGCGCGCGCAAGGTCGGTTCGAGGTCTGCGGCCAAGGTCCAGCACGCCGCCCCGATCCGCTCGGCCAATCCCATGCGTTCGAGCGTTCGTGCGCGGCCGATAAGGAATGCGCGGTTGCTGCGCCGTGTCGCATCGACTTCGGGGGACAAATCGACCACGCCGAGATCGTCGCGTTGCTTTTGCAGCCGGCGGTCGAGTGAGGTCCAGCGCTCGGCATCGACCTCGCGGCGAAGCGCTAGCTGAATATCGCGCTCGCTGCGCGGCCCGAGTTCGATAGTGACGCGCTCCTGGGCACGGGC
>MDTG01388563.1_pt1 | contig 18134 bp, 13 predicted proteins | sample 811421 | NCBI WGS metagenome assembly MDTG01 (sample SAMN05326645, study PRJNA326480) | marine metagenome | isolation source: seawater | place: Pacific Ocean: South East | collected 2011 | reverse complement strand
TTGCTTTGCCATGAACAAGCGAAGAGTCATCCTCATATCAGCCCACCCCTTCGAGTGTTCATGGTCGAATCGTATCGAGCAACCATAGAATGGGTTGGCCCTGCTACCCTTGGGACTGTTTTACTTGCGGCAGCATCTCGACCTGGGTGTTCGGCTAATTTAATCGAAACTGGCGAAGATGTGAAATTGGTCATCGTTGTACAAAAAAATTCGATTCAAGACCTACGAGATAGTGTTGATGATTTGATGGTTGCATTATCGGATATTGAAGAAAATTATCAATAATTGAGATCCAAGATAACTGGGGCATGATCTGATATTTCCAATCCGCCCTGCCGCTCAATTCTAATATCTGCAACAAAATTATTGGCTGCTTCATTTAGTAAAAAATAGTCTATTCTCCAGCCCCTATCTTTAGCTCTTGCTTGCCCTCGATTTGACCACCAACTGTATTTCTTGACTCCGCTGCCATGTTTTTCTCTGAAAACATCGTGCCAACCATCCTCAAGTAAACTGGTAAACCACTCTCGCTCTTGTGGAAGAAAGCCGCTCATCTTAGCGTTACCTTTTGGATTCCAAATATCATCCTCGGTATGGGCTACATTTAGATCGCCACAAACAATTACTGGGGAAGAAGATTGGAGGTAGGGCTGCAAAAATTTACGCCATTCATCCATCCATGTTTCCTTGTATAGTTGCCTTTCTTCGCCACTTGAACCGCTTGGCAAATAGGTGTTAATACAAGTGATTTCATCGTGTTTTGTAACGATTATTCTGCCCTCTGAGTCATTGGGATCTATTGCTGAAGGTTTTCCTGTTTGAACTACTTCCATTGGTAAACGAGACAATGTTGTAACGCCTGAATAACCCTTTTTCTCTGCAGCATGGAGGTGGACTTCAAAACCATCTGGCCAATTCCAGTCTTTGGGCAATTGCTCAGGTAACGCTCTTACTTCTTGGAGCATCCATATATCGGCATCAATCGAAGAAAAATAACCATCGATGCCTTTTCTAATCGCTGCTCGAATTCCATTAACATTCCAAGAGACTAGGCGCATGGATTTTTGTAACGGCCGACAGTGAATAACATTTCACAATTAGATTAGTAACTTCAATCCCTTTGCCGCTTGTTTGCCTGTTTCCGCCGCTGCATCAGACAATAGATAGTTGGATTTAATCCAAGGCCCTGCCAATAATATTCGGTGTTTTGAAAATAAATCATAATCCATACAATTAGAATATCCTACAACAATCTTTGATTGTCTTAAATCTGTTACTATATGCTTTTTCCAACCAGAAACTTGTTGATCAAGAAATGATTCAAGACGTTCAAGTCTACCTTCATCGGTACCGCCAGTCATAATTGCAGATAGATGTGAGCCAACAATGCCTAAACGGGGCTGTATTGCGGTATAATCAATTATCGCTGCATTGTTTTCATAATCTACTATGCACTGTTTTCCTGCCATTGGTTTAGATGACAGTCCAACTTCAATGCTGCTGGCAAAGGTTGTCTTAATATTAGCAAAATTACTCTCGGTAATATCTTCATCAACTGTTTGTAAAATTCTCCTTGTACCACCAATTCCACATGCTAAAATTATTGCATCGCATTCTACCTGTCGGCCATCTTTCAGAATCACTTGTTGTCCTTCGATAGCAGTGACTTCACATTGTGTCTCGATCAAAACCCCAACCTCGTCAAGTGCCGCTCCTAATCTGCCAATTAACCCAATCCAACCTTCATTTGAAACGCTCAATTTTGACTTCAAAAGCGATTTTATCCGACCCTGATTCTCATCAACACCCCATGATGATAGAAATTTAATCGACTCAAAATATGGATTCCCTACTTGTTTGGCTCGAATTGCTTGTTTATTCAAGGCTGCTTGCTTGATATTTCCAACAGGCCTTATCGGCCCAAACCCTACGACTTCGATTTTATCAAGCCGCATTGATTTGATTGCAGGTTTAATCCGGCTTAACTTCCTGCACATCTTGTAAAATGGTCCTGATTTATCGAATAAATGTGGGCCATAATGTAGCGAAAAACCGTCAACATTTTGTGATGTTCCACGGCCGCCAATTTTCGATTTTTTCTCGAGAACTACAACATGATGTCCTTCAGATACTGCGTGTATAGCTGCGCTTAATCCGGCAATGCCAGCACCAATGATTACAACACGCGCCACGCTTAAGCCAGTTTAGTATTAGGCATGAAACCATTGATTGAAAATCAATCTCAACCTTGTCGGCCTTCAATGGCTGAATTTAGTAAGGTAATTGCCGCTACCATCCTTCTATCCATAGGGTGCCCTGGAGGAATTGTAAGTAGTGATTTCTTGATTATCGGATTGAATTGTTGATGGATGGTGATCCCTTCGTGGCCTGGGATTTCAAAATGAAATTTGGCTGGAATAAGTGGAATGAATCGGCGTAGAATAGCAATACTGTCCTCAATTAACTCGCCATATTGATTGCCTTCAATATCGAGTAATTTCCAACTATCTTTGATGATTGATTTTAGGAATTTACGCTTTACTGAGCCAATGTGTTGATTGGTAGTAAGGTCGATTACATCGTAAGTTGCAGCCAAATCCATCATTTGTCTTGCTTTGACTTGTAGTAGTGGTTGTGTGCATTCTAAATCTGCATATAGTACGATATCTTCTTTCAATTTGAAGCGTTTTTGCTTGGAATATGCGATAACATTTCCCTCTAAGTCTTTAAACCAATAGGCTCCACCAAAAATTCTCAAAAATTTGGTTTGAATTATGTAATTATCCATTTCAAACAGGGGGTGCATACATTCTGCTGATAGCGATTTTTGATAATATTATCGCCTACTCTTCTTGATTTGAAGTGTTATTTGAGTAAATAAATGCCAAGCAAGTGGCAAGAAGTACCGATATCAAAATAGTTACTGAAAGTAGAATTCCCGTACTTTTTGCCGGCGGGAATTGGCTAAATGATACAGCAAAGAAAACTATTCCTGATGTAATTGCTGCACCCCATCTAGCATAATTATCAAATCTCCAAGAAGTCATTTTCTTACTTGCGTGAGATAAATAATCGGCAGCAAATCCCATCCCAATAAGTACTGCTGGAGCAGTATTAACTCCGCGACCACCAAAATGGCTCGCTAGTCCATCAACGGCAATGCCAACAGCAATAGTTCCTATCGCAATTCTAATCGATTTGTCGAATGAGCGAGTCATGCTTGATGCAATAATTAAGACTACAAGTCCTGCAGCCAAAATTTGAATTATTCTTGTTTGTTCAAATGATTTTGCCAAAGATATACCGGTAACCAAGTCTCCACCTATCTCGCCTGACAAATTATTATCTTGAATGAGATTATGAGTATCAACTGAAAACTGATATGCGGATTCTGAATCTTCACCATCGATAATTGCGATTACAAGGCCGCCGACTATTTCGCCATTGGCTCTCAACCAAGGGTCTAGTAAAATCACCGATTCAGTTGTGTTTTCTACTAGCGCTGAAAAATTCGAGGATCTACTATCGCCAACCCCAAGAATCAACTTTTGCTGTATAATTCCGGTATCATAAGAGATAATGTTTGGATGTTGTTCAAACTGAGACTTGAATCGTAAAATATCATTGACATTGGTTTCATTATTTGGATCTATGTCCAATGTAATAAGTACAATCGTGCCAGATGCGATGACATAAATATCTCTTAATTCGCTCAACTCATCAAGTGCATCACTATCTTCAGGGAGGAATTGTTCAATATCTAGAGTTTCGACCCCTGGTGGCGATGTTGCTGCAATCAATACTAACAAAATTAAACCACAAGGCCAAAGCCATTTTTTAGCATCTCCTTGCATGAAATTTTCTTCCTTGAATTCCAGTACTGCTTTTCGAGATTCAAGATAAAAATCTTCCAACACATACCGAGTTAAAATCCAATCAACTACAATTCCTGTAATCATTACAAGAGCAAGTCCTCGTTGTGCTTTAATTGGGGAAAATAATGCTAAAGATATCGCTGCTACTGTCGTGGCCATAGCTAATAACAAAATTTCGCGAACTTCATGTTTGGATTTACTCGATGATTTATACCAAAATGCTCCGTCAACTGCAACTCCCATAATTATTGGAATTGCAATTCCATCGATAACTGAAAATTGATAGCCAAATATTTGTAAAAATCCTATCACTGCCGTGATCACTAAAATTACTGAGCCAAGTGTTACCATTGTAACCTTTAAATCTCTAAAAAATAGTAGCATTAAACCAAATAAAATGATTGCAGTGATGGGTAAAATGTTACTCAAATCTTGTTTAGCAATTTGCTCTGATTCTTTGAATAACATGTTTACTCCAGCAGGCTCAAAATTATATTCTGAATTCTCACTTAATTTCTTACACCAATCATTAAGCACTAACCAATCAACTGGAGTTTCACTTGAATCTAACCACACCAGCCAAAGAAATTCGTTGGCTTGAGGAGCCTGAGATGCTGAAGCCCCCGCAAATTCTGGGCAGGCGATACCTATGTTGGAAGTCTTTGGAAGCATCAATAATGTCGCTTGTAAGGCATTACTTTCTGCTGAATTCGCATCTTCGCCGCACCATCCTTGTTCGTTGATAGGTTGAAGTATATCTCCCCAACTTGAAGAATTGGCAATTGATTTATTTCTAGTCCTAAAAGCACTATCCCATGACGATAATGGAGATTCTAATCGTTTTAAGAAAACGGTTTCATGGTCTAAAGAAAAATTTGATTCTTGATTATTTTTTGCCATCGATTCGATATTCAATAATTGTTGAACTCGGGTAAAATTACCCGTAAGTGGGCCTTTGTCTTCATGTGAAATTCTAACAATTAATTGATTTGAAGTTGTTGAGTCATTACTTTGTTCGTCCAAGCGTTGAATTACTGGATCATCAAATATTTTTTCTGTTGACATCGTGGCATCCGGAGGGGAAAATAAAACTGGAATTGTTAGAATAATTAGCACGCTAATTATTGCTATTTTCGCCTTTTTTGACATGCTCATACCCATTAGATGGATTAGCGCCATTCAACCCAAGAGCCTGATTCGGGATCTCTGTAAAACCAGTTTCCGCTTCCTGCTGGGTACTCCATTCCTTCATAGCCATCATACATCTCCCCTCTTGCTGTAATTGGGGGGCTGGAAGGACCTGTTGGGGTCGTAGTGCTAATCGCTACACTTTCAAACAATTCTTCTTGCCTCACAAATTGTTTTTCGTCGATTTCATCGCGTCTATTTCTCAATAGAATTAGTGATGCAACAACAACTAAGACAATTACTAAGCCAATGGAACCGCCAATTAATAACATTGAATTAGAGGTTGAATCTGAAGAACCTGAATCTTGTTGGCTATCTTGAGTGCCATTTGTTTGATTATCCTCGTTGGTTAAATTATCATCAATGGGGTCAACATCTGGATTCAATTGCGCATCTGAACAGCCGGCTTGATTTACAACATCTTCAGCAAGAGTGTTTGGACATTGATCGCCATTATCGCCAACACCATCACTATCTGAATCTGACCATTCTGAGGAGTCGATTGGGAAAGCATCACCACCAACACAGAATCCGAATACATCGATACTACCGTCACAATATCCATCATTATCGGTGTCTGGTTTCAATGGATTGGTTTGAGGATTGGAAATAATTTCTTCATCATCTAACAACCCATCAGAGTCATCATCTAAATCAGCATTGTCACCAATGCTATCTTGATCGGTATCTAGCCATTCATTAGGATCATTCGGGAATGCGTCCAGTAGGTCTCCATAGCCATCGCCGTCTCTATCGCCGGGAAGACTGTCATCATCATCTATGCCTTCAGCAGTTACCGATATGTTAAGTTCAATTGGATAATACTGGCCACCAGAAATCCGAATGGTAATCTCTCCCTCTGGAATCGAGAAGGAGTTCTGTCCGTTCTGATTTGATAAGAGGCTGGTTAGTGTCTCTTCACCTCTAACTACTGTTATTGAAAGCCCTTCAACTGGCTCATTCGATTCATCAGTAACAGTGAGAAGAACTATATCTCCTGGAAGAGGATTTGAAGGAGTAAATACGGCAGTAAGATTTTCCATAGTTGGTGGTTCTGGATTAGGTGCTGATAGCGTGGTGCTAATTGCCGACACTATGGTTGCTGATGCGCCACTGCCTTGCTGGGCAACGGCAATAACAGTATATTCAGATACAGGTGATGAAAGATATGGGAGTTGTAAATCTGCACTAGATCCTTGGCCCCATGCAATGGTGCTGAATCTTGTCACATATTTGTCAAAGATATCGAAACTCTCTTCGTCTGTTAAATCTAAATTGTTTTCACATTCTTCTTGATTATTCTCTGTCTCGCCATCTGGGCCATATCGGTCGTTTAACTGAATTTCTACCGAAGAACCTAATGCTGTGCCAGTAGTAAACAGATATTTGCCTTCAGGCATATCAGATGTGGGATAATTAAGATGGACTGTTTCCGCGAGCTCATAGTTATCAATTGGTAAGTGATCGTAACTATCACCTGTCTCTTCGTGAACTAAATCATGATTTGTCATTGACATACTATAGCCCTCATAATTACCAAATCTGATTGCGTCTGATTCATGTCCTACATTTATGTGAAGCATCGGCTCATGATTTTCTGACTCCCAATTCCATGAATGGTCCCAACCTACATCAATTTGTTCACAAACCGAAGTTATTTGTTCTTCAACGCCGGACCAATCCGTTGCTGGCCTCAATACTTCATTTGAAATCAATTCAGTAATTGTTGAGAAATCAACTGTCGCTGGGTCAAAACCATGACTTGGAGATGCTACTGCCAATATTCGAGTTGCTTGGTCGATGTTTTCTGACAGCGCGATATTGGTAGTTTGCCCAGGCCCTAGAGCCCCTGTGATAGACAACTCATTGGGGTTGTGTAGAATTAAACCGAAGTGAACTGCTAGCGGAGCTAGGGTTTGATCTATGGAGCTTTCACCATTTGAATCAGATTCTGTTGTGAAAATTCCAATTAACGACAACGGTGCTCCGTGTGTTAATTCAATACTACGACTGGTTTCGCCTGGATTAAAAATAATGTCTTGTATACTCGGTTCTGCAGACCAATCCACATCATCAAATGCGATTGAAAGATCTAGTGGAATATGCCCAATAATTGCTTTATGATGAGTGTCAGAAATTCCACTTGCTTCAATAATTACTGATTGTGTTGATTGGCTTGTATTGGCTGCATAAACTGGCAATCCGGAGAAGTGATCAATGATATCTAAGTTGGCTACTCCAATGCTTCCCTGGGTTGCAATACCAAAATTAAGGCCTATTCCCGTCAATGTTTCTCCGTCAACTGCTCGAATTATTTCTGATTGAACAATTGAAACATATGCGCCGGCATGGGGTGGAGTAACGGTTAGGGACGTTTTACCATCTGCATCAGAAGAGTCTAGTTGTTGAGTCATAACTTCAAACGGGCCATTGGTAATGAATTCATTGATAATCGGTGGACTTGGTAATGCTGATTTATCGGGCTCCTGCAATCTACAGTAAAACCATTCCTCGTTAGACTGGAACGAACTATCATAGTGAGTATTGCCATCATCATCATCGTGTTCAAACCCGTGATTTTCTTTCCAAACTGCGCTATGATAGTAGTGAACTCCATGCTCAAATTCATGATCGATTACAATGTTGTAGGATTCTTGCCCGGAAGGTGATGCGGCATAAGTATGAGTTTCTTCCACCTGATATCGGTCTTCCATTCCTGAAATTGCAGAAGGATCAGGAGTTACTTCCGTAGTTTGGCCGTCGCCCCAATCTATCGATATCGAGGTTGCTTCTGTAGGGTCAAAATAATGTCTACCTTCGTCTGTCTCATAATAATAATCTTGGTATACCATATTGAGATGGATTTCATTAGCAACCCACCCGCGCTCTTCACCTCTACTAATTGTGCACGGAGGCGTACTTGGTAATGGCATCTCATTAGTGAAACTAAATTGTAAGCCTTCAGCGTTTTCGCCATTAGTTGTTATTACTGCAACTCCACGGTCTGATTGTGAATGCTGTCCACCTAATGTTGATGATAGATCCCAGCCAGTTGTACTATCTCCAGAGTAGTCAATATTACCTGAAAATGATGCTTGATCATCGGACAAATCGCGACCTTCAGAATCTTCCGAGCGGGGTTCAACCTTAACTGATAGAACATCGATTGCGTCGCTGCCATCATAATTAGCGACTAGTGTTGACGGTTCAGCGCTAGTGATTGTTAAACCTCCTTCTGCTGATAGTGTAGAGATTGCAGAAGCGCCTAGGCCTGGAGATACTCTAAGTACAGCAGTATCAACATTAGCCCCAAATAGCGCTCCATCGACTGCGTCATAAGTCGTTGATTCTACTTCATATGGTTGGTCAATCAAGACGGTTTCATCTTGGTCAACAATCACTCCTACAGCAGAAACCATGAATATTTCATCCATGACTTCGAGAGGCATTGATTCGATGAGGCTAGGTTGTAGAGTTTCGATTCTAAGTTCAGCGCGGTCTAATGTACATCCATCGTCAACACAAGGTGGTCGGAAGGTTTCCAATGGTTGGCTAAATGTGTAGGTATCAACTCCTATATCATCTGCAGTAAATCGGCCAAAGTATCCTTCCCGGTCATTAGGGCTGCGAACTAATAAAACATTAGAAATATCGCCATCTGAATCGGTTACAGTCATATTAAAATCGTCAGGATAGTCAGTATTCTGGTCCCACAATCCATGGAGTCTTAATTCAAATCCAATGTCAAGGATGTACTTGTTAAGTTCAAATGTTTGAAGTGTATTTAGGTCGTCAAATATCACGTATTGATGTCTGTCTGAGTCGCCATCTTCATCGCCACCTTCATCGCCACCTTCATCGCCATCGTCTTCTTCTGACTCCCAATCATATTCCCATTCCAAATCACGGGATACTGTAGCGTTGGCTGCCCACTCACCAAAATCTTGTAATGCTTCACCAGCATTCTCCCAAATTGGATCTTCAATCGTATCTCGTAGAATCGTCAAAAGTTCAATGTCGAAATTATTGAAGTCATCAAAGCCATCGACAATGTATTGGTGGTCTGCCTCCATTTTTGCTTGCCATTGTAGGCCTTCGGTTGTGTTTAACAATAATTCATATTCCCACACTATGCTGTCAGGGAAATCATCACCATCTAAGTCTTGGATAGTAACGTCCATTTCCGACCAACTAACTACAAATTTTTGGAATGGTGTCATACTGTCATAATCCCCATTTGCCAAAGGTTCAACCCATGCCTCAAAACCTGCAATCAAAGCGTCGGGGTGCGTAGAAACTGACAATAAAGCAACATTATGTAACAGCGTTTGGAAGGATTCGAAAATCATAGTATTGTTGGCTAAATTATCAAGTGCCTGCTCTACTGCTTGCCACTCATTACTACCAAGCATCGCATCATAAGCAACAGAAAAATCTTCAGTTCCAGCAAATCGAGTGAAGTTTTCAATCGGATCGAAGCTCGAAATATAATCTGCAACTTGGTCAAAATCATTCACACTTCTAGGTAATGGGAATTCATTACCATACACGAATAATCCAGTAAGAAACGCCATTCCTGCATCGAGGTCTGTCGACTCCAAGAATTCCATCAAAGCTTCGAGGAATTTTGCACCTTCATTCATATCATAGCCTGGATTGTTGTAGCCTGCGGCAATCATATTATTCCATAATTGGGCACTGCCGCCTAAACCAGTGCCACGTGTTGCATCATCGACGAAACCAACCCAATCACCGCCACCATGAGAGTTCAGATTGTCAAATACTGCTTTCATATCCATGGTTGGGTTTGCACTATCCCAAGTATCATCGATAGTTTGCAGCAATTGCTCTATCTCTGAAATCAATTTATCGGGAATTTGTGTTGGGTTGTCAGTAGCAAATCTACCATTATCTTCCATTGTTATACTGGCACCATAAACTCCACCCAATGAATTAATTGGCACTGTATATGACCCTTCCCAAATCATAATTGAATTGTCATCTTCATGGTATTCCAGTGGTTGCATAACAACTGTTTCGATGGTCACTGGGTTTTGAGGTGTGTCCCCTTGGACGATAATCCCAAGCGGATCATTATCGGGGAAATGTAGAATATCTGCAGTTACAATCGTTGAAGGGTTACTAAGGGTTCCAGAATGGCCTTTGGTATTGGCAAAGATTTCTATTGTATCCCCTACACTGGTAAATTTAGTTGTTATGAATGCATCAATGCTGATTATTTCTCCAGTCTGAGTATTTTCATCATTTGGTGCAACGCTGTCGGCAATGATAGGTTGCAATGAAAGTGTGAACATTAAAAAAATTAGAAGATTTGCTGCTTTTCGCATGATGAAGTTACAAATCATGTCGTATAAATAACCATCTCAATACATGATTATCAATAAATCACTAAGCCAACTTTCATAGCGCCGTCAGAGTCCAAAATATTGTAAACGCTATATGATTCATTTTTCATGTAAACTACGCTTTGACCGAAAAGATCGATTTGTATAGGAGTTAAATCAATTGAATTAAACCAGATTGAAAGTGGAAGAATTCTGGTATCCTCATCTTCGAGAAGATATGTGGAGGCATTAACTAATTCTGGCTCAGGCCAGGGGGTAAATCCATGTTGATTAGGAATTGAATCGCCCAAAGGTAAGATCTCATCAGCAAAGCTGTCCGTAATATTTGTATGTGAATAATCGCTTAGATTATGAAAGTGCCATTCAATCGAATCAGAAACAAGTATTTCTTCTTGCGCGGTATCATAACTCGCTATTAGCAAAGCATCCGGTGAAGAGCTTTTACAAAGGAAACTATCTGGTAAACAAGCATGAATTATTCTTTGGTTGGTGCTTGGACTTTTTATCAACAGTTCAGGGCCGGCCCGTGATTCTAGACCAAAATCTGTTTCGATAAATAAGGTGTTTATGTCATATTTAGGCAACCACCTTGGGGGGTCATGATTTAAGGTTAATTTCCAAGATGATTCTATGTCTCCGGCAGACCAATGAAAGTGAACTTGTTCAGCAATAACATATTGTGAAGTCGAAAAAGTCAGTAAATGAGTGAAATTTAGATTGCCTTCCACTCTGCCAAGGCGGTTTTCGAAGTCAAACAATTCAGTGATAATTACCTCGCCGTATAGCGTATTTCCTGATGTAGTGGTTGTACATGTTGTGCATTTTGGCACTTGAATTGAATTTGCTGACAAATTTAGAGTAGCCATTGCACCGGTTTTAAAATTCTGTAAACCAAAAGTATCCATTGATTCTCTAGTCGATAATTCTATGCTGCCAGTTAACGAAACCAATTCCAATTCGTTTGGTTCTTGGATGGATTCTTCAAAATACAATGATGTGGCAGTAAAAATTACCGCTGCTATTACCAAGTATTCAATCAAAAAATACCTGCCTTTGGGTTCTGCCATGTTAGTTAACTCCTTACTCATAACCATATTTTCATTCTAACAGGTATGCAAAAATTAGTGGTGCAACAATAGTCGCGTCGCTTTCAATGACAAATTTAGGAGTTTCTTTGGCCAGTTTTCCCCAAGTTATTTTCTCATTTGGCGGGGCACCTGAATAGCCTCCATACGATGGTTTCGATTCACTGATTTGACAAAACCATGACCAGAGGGGCACTTGGCGCTGTAAATCTTGATTCAACATCGGCACTACACATATTGGGAAATCTCCGGCAATGCCTCCGCCGATTTGAAAAAAGGCTAGCTGTGTTGTTTGTGACTCATACCATTTTGCTAGCTCAGTCATATAGTGTATCCCACCCTTAACAACTGAAGGATCGATGTCCGATTGTATTACATGAGATGCAAAAATATTACCAAGGGTTGAGTCTTCCCATCCTGGAACAAATAGTGGAAGATTGTGCTTAGCAGCAGCCAAAACCCAACTATCATCTGGATTGCCGTCAATTGTTAACTGATTATTCAGTAGCATTTGGTAAAAAAATTCATGCGGCAATGCTGAGTTTTGTGTAGTCGAATATTCTTGCCAGCGTGAAAGTATGATTTTTTCAATCGCCCTAATTGCTTGGTCTTCGGGTATGCATACGTCGGTTACTCTATTGAGCTTTTTTTCTAATAAATTAACATCATCATCTGCAGATAGGCTGCGCCAATCTTCTATCGCTTGATAATGTGAATTAGCAGCAAGGAGAAAAATATCTTCTTCTAAATTAGCACCCGTACATGAAATACCAGCAATATAGCCGGAATTGATCATTGGAGATAGTACTTTTCCGAGTCTTGCTGTGCTCATTGCGCCGGCTAAAGTTAGGAAAATTTTGCCGCCATCAGCAAGAAATTGAGCGAGTGATTGAGCAGCTTTCCTAACCTGTCCAGCATTGAAATGATGGAAGTATGTATCAACAAAATCTCGAATTGTCATTATGCTCGCCCGTTGGTAAATCTTGTTTCTGTTTTGCGTTTCTCGAGTTTTATACTGGGTGAAATTTCTTGAATTGCTAAATGCATAGCATCGATAATTACGCCTGGATTGGTTGAGCCACAAGTAAAACAATCGATTGAAAGCCAACCTTTCTCTGAATAACAATGGGCAGTTAGGTGACTTTCATCCAATAAAACTACGGCAGCAAAACCTAGAGGAGATGATGAACCGTCAAATTCCTCAATGTGGGAATGGACTCGATTTGCTGTACTTTCATCAATGACTCGTTCCATCAAAGAAAGTATCCATTCTCCGGTTTTATCGAGTTTTGGAAAAAAACCAGTATAGTCGACTAGAATATGAACTCCATGAGCATTAGTCATACTATTCCCTTCCTGTTACCTTGATTACCACCGATTGGATTTTCTTTTATTTATGTGGTGGACTATGCCTTTTGTAGCAAGCATTGCTGCGGTAAATTGTGTCAGTGGAGTATCTTTTTGCGGCACTATCTCATTGACGTCCATGCTGATAATCTTTGCATTGGGCGCAGAAAATAATACTTCAATTATTTCTACCGCTTGCCAAAAACTTAGCCCACCTGGAACTGGCGTGCCCGTGGAAGGTACTATACTGCCATCAAGACCATCGATGTCAATTGTCAAATGAACAGGCCCCTCTATTGCTCTAAGCACATCAAGGCATTTTTGCCATTTAGTATTATTCCGAAGTATTTCTGCAGCGAAAAAAGTCGTTATTTTTTCATCCCCATTGATCCGTTCATATTCCTCCTTAGAAAAGGCGCGGATGCCAATTTGATAGAGATGCTTGAGGCCAAAATCCATGGCTCTTGAGGCGGCACAAGCATGAGAAAATGGCTCGCCATCTAATTCCTCGCGCAAATCGGCATGGGCGTCGATTTGAACAATATTCAACTTAGAATAATCTCCACCTATTGCTGGATGATTGGTAAGCGATTTGATGATTGGCGACAATATACCGTGCTCTCCGCCCAATATTACTGGAAATGTCGCTCCATTATTCCATTTAGCAAGATAGTTAGAGATATTTGCTAATTGTTGTTCTAGTGTGTTGCCTTCACCATTCCACTCAGGAGCTGTGTGAATATTATATCCGGCTGGCAAATCTTCACCGAGCATTGGATCAAATAATTCGACCTGCCCGCTTGCCATAACACAGGCTGCTGGGCCTTGTGCTGTTCCTTGGCCATAAGAGGTGGTCAATTCGTATGGGACTTGTAAAATAACGACATCTGCATTACCGGGATTGCTTGGTAAACCCAAGAAATTGCCTTCAACGAACTCCTCTGCCACGAACCTTGGCAGGACTTTGTGGTATTGAGCGTTTGGTGTCATTTTTCGGACAAGTTTTGCCGGATGTCAGTAAAAAATAGCCATTTTTACCGATGATTTAATATGGGTCGGCTTACAATAAGTAATAGTGTTCTAAGACTGAAAGTCCGGGCCGGGGGTATTTTGATGGGAATGACATTAGGAGAATTAACCAGAGCAATTCAGCAACATATCGATTTGGAAATGGATAGCGAGGTTGCTCAGGGTATGGCTGAACATGCGTTAGGATTTTTTGGTTTTTACAATCGAATTATTGATAACGCTCTAGAACCAACTGATAGAAACCTGTTTTACATGTTCCAAGATTACAATCTATTGACTACTGAAAGTGAAGAGACTACTTTGTGGGATGGCCGGGAGTGGCGTATCCACTACTGGAAGTTTAAGCCAGACTTGCGCGAGAGTGTTGAGGCTTACATGCAACGCAGTAAGAAAACTGAAGAAATCGATCCTTTCGGCGATGTTTATTCAAGTGGTGACGCTGGACAGATTTGGACTAGGGAGTCTGAAAAAGTCGTCAATCCAAACGCTTTCACCAGCGATTGGTGAATTTGCGTAACATCAAAGCGTTTTTGTTGTGCAATAAGTAGGGAATATCATGCGAGTGGCTGTTGGTCTTGTCTTATCCATGCTGCTCGCATCGATTCCTGTAGCAACTGCGCAGACTGAATCTAATGAAGAAAATATGTGGCCTGGCGACCCAATCGATAGTCACGTCCACATGACATGGGCGGCTATGACTCTGGAGGTCAATGGATGGGCTGATGACTATCCAGAGATTGTTGACTTGATGAGTGCTGGTGAGTCTGAGCTTGGTAAGGCTTTGTGGGTGGTTAGATTGTCGGATTGGTCTTTTGAGACCAAGGAAGATGGGAGTCCAAAAGAAATCATCTACATTGATGGAGGACATCATGGAAATGAATACCTAGGAACTGCGTTAGCATGGTTATCTGCAAAGTGGTACATAGATGGGTGGGCTGAAGGAAATGAAGAAGCGATTAATGTGTTAAGAAATACCGAAGTCCATGTCCTAATTATGCTAAATCCTGATGGCAATGACATAGATACCCGCTGGAATATCAATCAAGTAGACTTGAATAGGAATTACGATCACTACTGGAATACTTGTCCGACTACACAACCAGGTAGTAGTGCATTTAGCGAATCTGAAACAATGCATAATTCAATTTACATGAATGAATATGTTTCTGATGCCGACCTCTATGTTACTATGCACACGGGTGTTTGGATTATGCTATACCCTTGGGGCAAGTGGGCTCATCAACCTGCTGATTGGGAGTTATTTTGGCAAATACGAGATGATGTTCAAGCCAATATATCGAGTATTCCAATTCAAAATGCCAACCAAGGGCTGTATCCAAATTGTGGAACAAGTAGAGATTATGGATATGGAGTAATGGGTTTTCCAACATTTACCTTTGAAACAGATGATGAACAGTTTGTTCCTGGCTCCTTTGAAAATCTTAACGATAGATTGGAAGAAGAAATGGATGTTATGAGATATTTGATCAACAATGTTTGGTACTGGAGAGCCAGACTTGATGTTCGCTCGCTAGAAGTGTCAAGTAATTCAGTAACTCTAGATGTGGTTAATCATGGCCAAGCATCAACCTCCAATGCTACTTTACAATATGTTGGTGCTGACGGCGAAGTCGCTTGGACTTCCGATGCTTTCACAGTCAATGCAACCAACAGCACGATTGTTGATTTTGATATTTCTGCACTTTCTGTTGCCTCTGACGGTGCGTGGCAAATGTATTATCAGAAGCGCGTAATAAATTCTTCAACATGGGTTACTGAGTCAATTAATTCTACTGTTGTTAAAGCCGGTTCCGGCAAAGATTCTGAAGGATTATTTGGGTATGGGGTTTTCAACCCGTTAACAGTAATCGCTTCTGTTGTTGGATTGGCGGCAATACTGCGTCCCGAAGATGAAGATATCGAACAATTCTGTCAATCTGATGCACACGATAATTGAAATGCTGTCGGTCATACGCCAGCACAGGCGATAACATGGAAATGGCTGTAAGTGTAAATGATAACATCAACGGAACTCTAATTTTACCTCTTGTTGAGGGTACAGAATCTATACCTGATGATTGTGAAAGAGGTTTGCCTCAATCAATGAAGACTCAAATTAACCGGGTGCTTGGTGATGGTGATTTCAAAGGCAAAGCTAAGTCGACTATGTCGTTAGTTGGTGGTGAAGATGGAAAAATTATTCTTGCTGGCTTGGGCAAAGGCGACGACGTATCTGTTCACGACTACAGAAAAGCGGGTGCTGCGGTATTTGCCAGCATTAAAAAAATTCACGGCAATGATTTCACTGTAAGATTCTCGAGCGCTGGCGTTGCGCATATGGCTGCGTTTGCTGAGGGTATGATGCTTAGAGATTATTCATATGACCATTACAAGATGAAAGATGAAGATGACAAAGATCACGAGGTTGTTAAGCAGATTCGTTTAGCATGTAGTGAAAAGGAAGCGGAAGAATTGACCTCGATGGTAGAAAATTACCGAGGTATTACTAAGGGCGTGCATCTTTCTAGAGATCTTGGAAACTGCCCTCCAAATGATATGTATCCTGAAGAGTTCGCTGATCGGGCTTGGGAATGGGCTAAGCAATACGACAATGTTGATGTGACTATAATCAATTATGATCAGGCTTTGAAGGCAGGCATGGGAGGTTTGGTTGCTGTTGGTAAGGGTTCATCTCGCAAACCATGTATGGTCATCTTTGAAATGAATAAAGATGTCAAAGGGAAGTGTCCAGTGCTTGTAGGTAAAGGAATTACTTTTGATACTGGTGGAATTTCACTAAAGCCTGGCGCTAATATGGATGAAATGAAGTATGATATGGGTGGTTCAGCAACTGTATTTGGAACTATGGAGGCTTTAGCACAAACCGGACATAAGGGCAAAGTTGTCGCTATAACTTGCATGGCAGAGAATATGCCTGCTGCGAATGCAACAAGGCCTGGGGACGTCATTAAGGGCCTCTCTGGTAAGACGATAGAGGTGCTGAATACTGATGCTGAAGGGCGTTTGGTACTTTCTGATGGACTTTGGAAAGCGGGGGAATTTAATCCTGAGTATATTATTGACTTTGCTACTTTAACTGGCGCTTGCGTTGTTGCACTTGGCCATGAAGCAACTGGGCTGTGGTCGAATAATGACGAGTTTAGAACTCGTATCCATGATGCTGGTAATGCAGTAGATGAGTTAGCATGGCCAATGCCTCTACTGCCAGCATTCGAAAAGGAAATGACTGATTCAAAAATTGCCGATACCAGAAACCTTGGTGCTGGCCGCTGGGGTGGAGCGAATACTGCTGCTGCATTCTTGAAGCAATTCGTACCGAATGTCGATTATGACAAAGATGGTGAACAAATTACTTGGGCGCACATGGATATCGCGGGAACCTATTGGGGTGCTAAGACCAACACTATGGTCAAGAATGGTGCAACTGGAATTCATGTTAGGACCATGCACCATTTGATTACTCAATGATCATTTCATGACCTTTTGACTAATAGTACAATCAGCATGATTGAACCTAATGCTGAAGTTGCAGCCAATAACAATAGTAATTGTTTCTTGCCGTCGTCGTCGTTATCATCATCGCTACTTGATATGTCTTGATTATCAAACGAGCCAAAGCTGCTACCGATTGCTGGCCCGGTAACTTCCTCAATATGCTCAATGACGGTTATAGTTCCGTTTTGAATATCTCCATTTGATGAAATCGCCTGATAGTTGTATTCTCCTACGCCCCATGTGCCGTTAAACCAAACTGTGAATGATTCTTTACAACCTGAAGATGAATTGTTTGATGAGGCGGCGCAATCTTGGTAAATTTCTCCGGAATCCCAATCTTCAGAACCGTTATACAAGCCATCGCCATCTGCATCGAAAACGACCCTTTGCGTTACATTTTCTCTAGAATCTGCATTATACCACATTATGGTGTCATTGTATTCGATTTGTGTAGTGCCTGGTTGTAAATCGTTTTGCTTTATTATTACATTAAAGGTACTAGCGGAGTGAGCTTGGGTGATTCCTGGAACTGCAATCAAGGAAAATAAAACCACTGCTATAACTCCATACTTGCGCCCCATATTTTGCCCCAATCTAAATTCCTAAATAAAGCAAATTAAAGTTATATGATTATTTTACCCGTTAATTGAAATAGAACAGATATTAGCGAGCGTCATGCTTCGAAGGCAACTTAACGATGATGATAGTGCAGCGGACAAGATTATTGT
>MDTG01130193.1_pt1 | contig 18134 bp, 24 predicted proteins | sample 811421 | NCBI WGS metagenome assembly MDTG01 (sample SAMN05326645, study PRJNA326480) | marine metagenome | isolation source: seawater | place: Pacific Ocean: South East | collected 2011 | reverse complement strand
CTTATGAACTTCTTCTATTACTGCAATCTTATGCATAATTTCTTATATTTTATGGCGGTCCCAAGGGGAATCGAACCCCTCTTTGTTGGATGAAAACCAACTGTCCTAACCGATAGACGATGGGACCATATTTTTTTCTGTCTTATTAACAGAAATATCATCGATAATAAACTCTACATTTGATTGCCCTTTCCATTCATTTAGAGATAATTTACCAGCTATATTAAACGTTTTATTATTTTTTTTAAGCAAATAACCACTAAGCTCATTTTCAACGGCATTAAAAGCGATTGTTTTAATAGAAGATCCATCTAGCCCGATCAAGACTGACTTAATATGTTTTTCACCAACAATTTTTCCATTAACAGTTTTTAAATTTTCCATAGAAAATTTTGGCTCAGGGTTTCCAGACCCAAATGGAGATAGTTTGTTAACCTTATTATAAAAATCTAAATTTATTGCTGTTGGACTTATTACACTATCTAGATACAAAGGTTTTTCACTTGTTAAATCTTGATTGATACTTCTAAATTTATTAAATATAAATATTTTAAATTTTTCTATGTTTTCCTTATTAATAGAAAAACCACCAGCCATTTTGTGGCCTCCGCCTTTTATTAAAATCTTTTTTTGAGTAGCAGCGATAATCATTGAACCTATATCAAATCCAAAGATAGACCTTGCTGAAGCTTTACCTATTTTTCCGTTTAAAGAAATAATTATTACTGGTTTATTAAATTTATCTTTTATTCTAGAAGCTACTATTCCTATAATACCCTCATGCCAATTATTTCCACTTAAAACTAAAACAGGATCTTTTGTAGAATTTTTTGTATCATCCAATATCTTCTGAAGAAGGTCTTTTTCTAACATTTGTCTTTCTTTATTAAATTGATTTAATTCAGAAGCTAAATTAAAAGCTTTTTTAGGATCTGTATTTAAAAGTAAATTTGCTCCATGAGAACATTTTCCCACTCTACCTCCTGCATTAATTCTAGGACCTAACATAAAGCCCAAGTGATAAATTGAAGGATTTGTCTCAATTTTACAAATATCAATTAATGTTTTTAAGCCTAAATTATTTTTTGTTTTAAATATTTTTAATCCTTGTTTAACAATAGCTCTATTTAATCCAATTAAAGGAACTACATCACAAACTGTTCCAAGTGAAACTAAATCTAAATAGTGAATTAAATCAGGTTCTATTCTTTTATTTTGATTGAACCAGTTATTTATTCTTAATTTTCTATTAACTGATACAAGAAACATAAAAGTTACACCTGCGGCGCAAAGATAATGTAGACCTGATTTATCATCTAATCTATTAGGATTGATAACTGAAAAAGCCTTAGGTAATTTAATTTCAGATTGATGATGATCTAAAACAATTACATCGATATCATTTTTATTTGCATAATCTATTGCTTCGAAAGATAATGTTCCACAATCCACAGTAAAAATTATCTTTACACCTTTATTGATCAATTCTTTAAAACTTTGTATTGTAGGTCCATATCCTTCTGTTTTTCGATCAGGGATGTAAATTTCAAATGATAAGCCCAATTCAGAAAAAAATTTACCAAGTAAAGCTGTAGATGTTGCTCCATCCACATCATAGTCTCCAAAAATTCCAATTTTATCTTTTTTATTAATTGTAATAATAGTTCTTTCGGTAGCTTTATCCATATCAATTAAATTTTCTGGATTAGGTAAAAAATTTTTTATAGAAGGATTAAGAAAAGATTTAATGTCTTCTTTTTTAATTTTTCTTATTGATAATAATTTAGATGTAATTTCATCAAGATGAAAATTATTCTTTAAAAAAGAAACATCTTCTTGATTGTAATTTTTTAACTTCCATTTTTTACCACTTACAGAATGTCCATTCATTTATTATAGATGTTGGATACAGTTTTAATAATTTTTTTACTTTTATGTAGAGCAAATGTTGTTACTTTGAATTCATTTCCTAAGTCTTCAACACCGTTAGCTAAATCTCCTTTCGTAACTCCTGTGGCACAAAAAATCACATCACCTTTTACCATTTCCTCAATATTATATTTTTTATCATAGTTTATAATGCCAAGTTTTTTTGCTCTAATTTTTTCATTGTCATCAAGAATCAACCGACCTTGAAATTGACCATTGTAACAAGATAGTGCTGCCGCTACAATTACTCCCTCTGGAGCACCGCCAGTGCTATAATAAATATCATTCTTAGGGTCGTTTCCAATAACCGTTAAGGCACCAGCTATATCTCCGTCTGTAATATAATTTATTTTTACATTCATTTTTGTTAATTCTTTAACAATGTGATCGTGTCGCGATCTTTTTAAAACGCATGCTCTTATATCAGACACCTTTTTTTTTTTTGCATCAGCCAATAAATTAATATTTTTTTCTACACTATTATCTAAGTCTAATAAATTTTTTGGTAAATTTGATCCGATTGCAATTTTTTCCATGTAGGTGTCTGGAGCAGAAAGTAAATCTCCTTTTTTAGCTATTGCTAAAACAGAAAATGCATTCGGTTGATTGTTTGCAGTAAATTTTGTACCTTCTAAAGGGTCTACAGCTATATCAAATTTAGGACCGTTTAAAGTACCGAGTTTTTCACCTATATAAAGCATGGGGGCTTCGTCCATTTCACCTTCTCCTATAACTACTGTCCCTTCCATATTAATTTGATTTAATTCTTTTCTCATTTGGTCAACCGCTCCCTTATCAGCTGCAATTTTATTTTTCTTTCCAATAAATTTTGATGCGCCAATCGCGGCCTTCTCTGTTGCTTTTATAAATAAATTTAAATATTTTGAGTCAATTGACATTAGTTAATTATCAATACGAATTAATTTTGGCATTTTCTTTATATACTTCTTTTTTGAGATTTCTTTAACAATTCTATTTAAAAACTTTTCTTTCACACTATGTGTTATTATTATGATAGATGAAGATTTTTTTCCTTTGTTAGGGTCTTGTACAAGTCTTTTTATTGAAACTTTATTTTTAGAGAAAACATTAGTTATGTCCGATAAAACACCTGGTTTATCAACTACTTCAAATCTTATATATGCAGAAAATAATCTATTTGAAATATTATTAAAATTTAATTTTTTTCTTTCTTTATTTGATAAAGAAAATGGAAATTTGACATTTCCTCTTAAAATAGAAGAAATATCAGAGACCAATGCAGAAGTAGTGGCTGATGGACCAGCCCCTTCTCCTTGTATTGTGCTTTGACCAACAGGAGATCCATCTATGATAACAGTATTTAATACACCATCAATTCTAGCAACGTAGGAACTTTTTTTAATTAATGTTGGGTGTACTCTTTGATAAATTTTGTTATTTATTAATTCAGAATATCCTAGTAATTTGATCTTATAACCAAGTTTATTTGCATTATCTATGTCACTTTTCTCAATTCCTTTAATCCCTTCAACATAAATCTTGTGATTTAAGAAAGAATTAAAACATAAAGAAGAAAGAATTTTTAGTTTGGCAGCTACATCATCTCCATTTAAATCTGCAGATGGATTTGTTTCTGCATATCCTAATTTTTTTGCATAATTTAAAGCTTCATCAAAATTTTTATTTTTTTTATCCATAGTTGAAAGTATATAATTAGAAGTTCCATTAAAAATTCCGTAAATTCTAGATATTTTATTTGCTATCAAACCTTCTTTTAAAGATCTGATAATTGGAACACCGCCACAAACAGCAGCTTCAAATTCTAAATTAACTTTATTTTTTTCAGCAATTTTAGCTAGTTGATCACCATACTTGGCAATTAATGCTTTATTTGCTGTTACTACATGTTTTTTATTTTTTAAAGCGTTAAAAACTAATTTTTTTGCTGGACCTTCAGCGCCACCAATTAACTCAACAATTAAATCTACATTTTTATTTTTTGTTGTTTCAAGATAATTTTTTATCCATAGTTTTTTTCTGATATTTATATTTCTTTTTTTTTTGGATTTCTTGCTGATACAAATGTAACAATCGGAATGCAATTATTTTTTTCCGTCAAAATTCTTTTATTTTCATTAAGGTATTTAAATAAATATGATCCAATATTACCTAAACCAACTATTGCAATGTTTAATTTTTTCATAAATTTTATTCCCTAGTTGTTATGTCTGGAAATTTTTTGGTTTGTCCTTGTTTCAGCAAATATTTAGATATTTCATCTATATTACATTTTTTAATAATTAAGCAAACATCTGCAACATCTCTGTTTTTTTTATCTCTATTTTTAAAACTTGTTGTATTTTGAGATGATTTGTTATTACTTGTAATTTTTTTAGCTAAATTTTGTTTTTTTCTTTTTTTTTTAATTTCGTTTTTAAGGATTTTAATTTCATCATTAGATAAGATTTTAATTTCATTATTTGTTTCAGTTTTTTCTTTTATATTTATCTCCTTATTATTGTCAGAGTTTTCAATTAGATTTAATTCCACTAAATTTATCTCTTTTTTTTTTTTCTTATCAATAATTTTAACTTCTATAGAAAGGTTTTCTTCAAAATACTGTTCAGCTTCATTTTTATTAATACATACGTGGTCTCCACAAATTAAAACAGTTTTTGGTTTACTGCAATTATTGAGTAGTATTAAAAATAATATTATTAAAAAATATTTCATCTTAATCCAAGATTTTCTGAAAAATTATACAGCAGATTCATATTTTGTATAGCTTGTCCAGATGCACCTTTAACTAAATTATCTAAAGAAGAAAAAATTACATATTTATATTTTATTCTTGTTTCACAAATAGAAATTTCACAATTATTTGTATTTAATACATTTCCTGAGCCCAAAGGCGTATTTAATTTTAACACTTTAACAAACTTGTCTTTTTTATAAAATTTATTCAAAGTTTTTATTAAATTTATCGCTGAATTTTTTTTGTTTGCGTTTATATATATACTGGATAAAATTCCTCTAAATGTCGGTAATAAATGTGGGTTAAAAGTATATTTAACTTTTTTTTTGGTTAATTTAAACAACTCCTGATCAATTTCTGCTATGTGCCTGTGATTTTTAGTACTGTATGCAAAAGTTGAATGATATAGATTTTTGTGTGTAAATTTTTTTTCTAAATTTTTTCCTGCTCCAGAATAACCTGATTTAGAGTCTATTGTTATATTTTTAAGATTAATCAAATTTTTTTTAAGCAAAGGCACTAGCGGTAATTGTATAGACGTAGGATAACATCCTGGATTCGAAATTATTCTATATTTTTTAATATTTGTTTTATTAAATTCACTAATTGAATAAATAGAATGTTTAATTAAATTTGGTGCTTTGTGTTTAATGTTATAAATTTTTGAATATGATTTATGATCGGTAATTCTAAAATCAGCTGATAAATCTATATATTTTAGTTTTTTAAATTTATTAAATGTTTTGCTGATTAATTTTTGCGCTTCTCCATTTGGTAATGAAAGAAAAACAAGATCTAAATTCTCCCAATTTATATTTTTTACTTTAGAAATTTTTGGTAATTTTTTTTTTATTCTTTTATCAAAAAAAGAAATATTTTTTCCTATATTTTTAGTAGCACACAAAAATACAATGTTAACTTTAGGATGTTTCGATAACATATATATTAAATCTAAACCCGTGAAACCTGTTGCGCCAATAACAGCTATGTTAATCTTTTTAGACATGGTCATTGTGCCTTATATCACTGTATTTGTAATAATTAAATTTAAATGATTATCTTTTAGAAAATTGGAAGCTTCTTCTTGCTTTTCTATGACCGTATTTTTTTCTTTCCACTACTCTGGAATCTCTTGTTGTAAGTTTATCTTTTTTTAGATTTTTCTTTAAATTTTCATCATGAGAAATTAAAGCTTTAGAAATACCCAAGATGATGGCCCCTGCTTGACCTGATAACCCACCTCCGGTCACAGAACATTTGACATCATAGCTAGTAACTACATCAGAAATCTCCAACGGTCTTGTTACAATTATTTGATGAACAGGACGTTTAAAATATTCACTCATTTTCAAACCGTTAACATGTATATTTCCTGAGCCTTTTTTTACCCAAACTTTGGCAATAGATCTTTTTCTACGACCAGTAGCATATTTGCTATCTTTAAAATCTAGTTTAATTTTTTTAGCTTTTAAAGTTGAGTGATTAGCTTGATTCATTATTTAACAATATTTCTTTTATTTAATTTTGAAAATTCAATTATTTTTGGTTTTTGAACATCATGCGGATGAGTATCACCATTGTAAATTTTTAATTTTGTAAGTTGTTTTTTTGCTAAAGTTCCTCCTGGCAACATTCTTTTTACAGCTAATTTCAGAATATCCTCAGTCTTATTTTTTTTTTTAAGAGTAGCTGGTGTAGTTTCCTTGATACCACCTGGGTGTCCAGTATGTCTGTAGTACTTTTTATTAGCAAATTTTTTTCCAGTAAATTTTATTTTTTCAATGTTAGTTACTACAACAAAATCTCCATTATCAATATGTGGGTTGTAAGTTGTTTTATTTTTACCTCTCAGAACTTTAGAAATAAATGCTGCTAATCTACCAACAGCAGCGTTTTGTGCATTTATTATATACCAATCTTTTTTAATATTTTTCTTTTTAATAAAAGGTGTCATGACTATGGGCGATAAATACAAAGAATGTTAGATAAAGTCAATTTATTTAGCTCTATAAAAGTATAAATTTATGGTGCTAAATACTAATAACAAGCTGCTTATTTGATGGGCTGAAGCTAAATAAATGTTAAGTCCACTTAATAAAGTGAAAATACCTAAAACTATTTGTGACAATAACAACAAAAAGACTAATTTTGTAGAATTGTATAACTCTTTAAGTTTTTTCTGAAAAATAAAAAAACTTAATAATATTATATATAAGGCTATAATGTAAGCAAGGCATCTATGATAAAATTGAACTAAAGAATGATTATTGAAATTAAAGATATCTTTAATATTAAAAAAATTTATATCATCAGGTACAAAAGTATAACCCATCATGGGCCATGTTTGATAAATTCTACCAGCATCTAATCCCGATACTAGAGCACCACAGATGATTTGTATAAATAGAAGTATGATTAAGATCAAAAAAGGAATATTTTTTTTCTTTAAATTAAAAAAAATTACGTTATTTTTATTTAGAAAGTTTTTAATTAACCAAAAAATTGATGATATTATTAAAAAAGCTAAACTTAAATGTAATGATAATCTATAATGACTTACAGTCACAACATTTACTAGGCCACTTTTTACCATAAACCAACCTATAAATCCTTGTAATAAAATTAATACAAAAATAATATTACATATTTTTATATATTTTTTATTAATTTTCTTTGAAAAATAAAAATAAATAAGAGGTATCAAGAAAAATAAACCAATTAATCTTGCTAAAAGTCTATGTATATATTCCCAATAAAAAATTATTTTAAATTCAGCCAAATTCATTTGTGAATTTAATAATTTAAATTGAGGAATTTGTTTATAAAGATAAAAATATTCATCCCAATCGGCTTGTGTCAACGGGGGAAAAACACCCTTAAACAATTCCCACTGAGTGATAGATAAACCTGAATTTGTTAAACGTGTTAGACCGCCTATAATTATGATTAAAAAAACTAAGGCTAAGCAAAAAATTAACCAATATAGGAATAAAACGTTAATCTTTTTATCATATGAATTCATATTTTTTAATATATATTTATTTGTAAATTCTTAAATTTTAATATTGTCGCTATGATAAACAAAAACATAATCAAAATACGTAAAAAATTAGATAAATTAGATAACTCACTATTGGACTTAATAAAGAGAAGATCACAACTTGTTGATTTAGTAATAAAAAATAAAAAATTCAAGAAAGATATAGTCGATAAAAAGAGAATTAATATTATTCTTAAAAATATTTCCAAGAAATCAAAACAAAAAAAAATAAATCAACAAATTACAAAAAAAATTTGGAAGTCTATGATAAAGGCTTTTATTGATTACGAATATCTAAAATTTAAAAAATAGTTTTTTACTTACTATGTGGTGGTAATTTTTTTTCTACAAAATACTCGTGTTTTCTTGTGTTAGGATTATATTTTTTTAATCTTAATTTGTCTTTCACTTTTTCACCTTTAGTAGGTTTTTTTGCATAATAAATAAATTTGCTATCTGGTTTACCTTCAGGAACCATTCTAACTTTTAAATGAGTTTTTTTTGCCATATTTTTTTAACTCTTTAATTCTTTTTAATATATTTTTGCTTTTATCTTTAAAATTTTTTAAATAATAATGAGCTTTTAAACCATCTGAATCATGGGCGTCAAGTTTATTTATTTTAGAATTTAACAGTTTTTTAACACCAGCTATAGTCATTCCATTATTTTTGAGTAAAAATTTAATCATTTTTATTAATTCTACTTGATCTGTTGAATAATATCTTCGATTGTTAATTTTCTTAGGTTTTATGTGATTAAATTCTTTCTCCCAATATCTAATAATATGATTAAGGGGCCTTTGACTTTTTGGGTGTACTAATTTTAGAATTTCCGATAATTCAGAAATTGTGATAAATTTACTCATTATTTTGGATTAAAAATATTTAGTATTTTTTTAGATACTTTAAAACTGATTGATTTTCTAGAGGTAATTGTAAATTCTTCATTAGTCTTTGGATTTCTTCCCACCCTTGCTTTTTTATTAATCAGTTTAAAGCTACCTAAATTTTTTAAATTTAATTCGCCTTCTTTAATATTTAAAATCAGCACTTCAAAGAAATCATTAAATAATTTTTTGGAGTAATTATAAGAAAAACCAGTTTCTTTACTTATCTTTTTAATTAAATCTCGTTTTGTGAGATTTTTTTTATTCACTGTTAAGGTGATTAAGATTATTTCTAATTTCTTTCATGAGATTTCCTTTAACAATCTTATAACACAAATCTATTGAATAATAAAATCCCAAAGCATCTGTGCCGCCATGACTTTTAACAACAGGTCCGTTTAATCCTAAAAAAATAGCTCCATTATATTTTCTTGGATCTAATTTATTTTTAAATTTTTTAAGTGAAAAATAAGAAAAAATAAGAGATATTCTTGTAAAAAAATTTTGTGTTAATGATTTTTTTAAATTATCTGTAATAAATTTAGCCGTCCCTTCAGCAGTTTTTAAAGCAATATTTCCTGTAAAACCATCTGTTACAATTACATTTGAATCACCATTCATAATAGTGTTTCCTTCCGAGTAACCTTTAAAAATAAAATTATTTTCTCCACTTAAGTCTTTTAATTTTTTATATGCATTTTTTAAAACGTCTGTTCCTTTTATTTCTTCAGATCCCACGTTTAATAATGAAACTTTAGATACTTCCTTAGGAAATAATGATTTAAATAATGCTGAACCAAGTTCCGCAAAATCAACCAAATTTTTATCGTCACACTCTATATTGGCACCTAAATCTAGAACTACATTAACTCCCTCATTGCTAGGCCAAAAACCTGCTAATGCTGGTTTGGATACTTTATTCATCATTTTTAAAATCATACGTGACAAAACTAATAAAACTCCTGTGTTACCTGCTGATAAACTTATATCTGAGTCACCATCTAATTGAGATTTAATACAATTCCACATACTTGTATTTTTTGAATTTTTAATTGCAGTTAAAGGCGTCTGTTTGTCTGAAATGACTGTGTTTGTATGAGTTATTTTTATTAAATTTGTATTAATATTATATTTTTTTAGCTTATCTTTAATTTTTTTTTCGTCACCGAATAAGTTTAATAAAAAATCATTATTTTTACTGTTATTTTTAAGAAAAAAATTAACACCTTGAATAGTTTTATCAGGTGAGTTGTCACCCCCCATTGCATCTATTGCAATAGTAATTATTTTAGTCATTGTCTGTATTTAGATATCTAAAATTTTTTTACCGTTATAGTAACCAGATTTTAAGTCAATGTGATGTGAAAGCTTGTGTTCACCACTTTTTTTGTCTTCAACAATATTTACTGCAGAAAGTTTATGATGAGACCTTCTCATTTTTTTTCTTGATACAGATGTCTTTCTTTTTGGTACTGCCATATTATTTAAAATTTTGACACTCTCTTACCATGTTTTTAAGAGGTAATTCAAAGCAAAAATTGTAAAAATTTACAAAATATTCATTAAATAACCTGTATTTATCATTTTCTTTGACTTGTAATTCAGTGAAATAGCTTAATATTATTTCTCTATTTAATGCAAAGCCATTTAAACTGTTTTTTTCTAATTTTATTAATAAGTCGTAAAAAATTTTATTCAAATTTTTCATTTTTTTATTTACAGCAATATCACCAAAACCTAATTCTCGAAGATTGTTTTCTATATTATTGAATAATGAATCATATAATTTTTGCTCAAATTCTTCATTTTTTTTTTTGAAAATAATCAAAATTAACGAAAAATGTATAAACATTAAATAAATACGAGTTTCAAAAGTATCGTGTAATTTAATATTTCTATAAAAAAAAATATTTCTAGATAAAGTCAATAAGGTATTATACAAGTCAGAGTTATGTTTATTTTTTTTAAATATCATAAAGTTTATATTATATTTATAGTCTCTATCTTTTTGTTAAATTGTCAATTACAAGAACCGTCAAAAAATCATGGTATTGTTTTTTTAGAAAATAGAGCAAATAAACTTACAATCAATAAAAATAACAAAAATGATGTGCTTAATATTATAGGTCAACCGCATTCAAAATCTATAAATAATGAAGATAAATGGATTTATATGGAAAGAATTTTGACAAAAGGTGAATATCATAAATTAGGACAAAATGTTTTAAAAGCAAACAACATCTTGATTTTAGAATTTGACAAGTATGGTATTTTGAAAACAAAGGAATTATTAAAAAAGGAAGATATTAAAAAGTTGTCTTTTTCAAAAAAGATAACTGAAAATGAAATAACTCAAAAAAGTTTCGTTGAAAAACTTTTAAATAGTATCAAACAAAAAATGTACGGAAATAAATAATTTTTTAATGTGCTATAACGGCTAATAATAGTAATGCTACTATATTTGTTATTTTAATCATTGGGTTAATAGCTGGTCCCGCTGTATCTTTATACGGATCACCAACTGTATCGCCAGTAACTGCAGATTTATGAGCCTCTGATCCTTTGCCACCAAAATTACCATCCTCAATATATTTTTTGGCATTATCCCATGCTCCACCCCCAGCTGTCATTGAGATAGCAACAAATAAACCTGTAATAATTACACCTAACAACATAGCTCCTAGCGAAGATAAAGCGGCCTCCATTCCACCAATTTGTAGCATTATAAAGTGCAACGCTACAGGAGATAAAACAGGCAATAGAGAAGGAATAATCATTTCTTTAATTGCAGCTTTTGTTAATAAATCAACTAATCTTCCATAATCTGGTTTTCGTTTTCCTTTCATTATTCCTGGAATTTTTTTAAATTGTCTTCTTACTTCTATTACAACTGCTCCTCCAGCTCTGCCTACTGCTTGCATACCCATAGATCCAAAAAGATAAGGAAGCATTCCACCAATTAACAGCCCAACAACAACGAAAGGGTTTGAAAGGTCGAAAGTTACATTTACGCCTTCTAAAGCAGAGCCTTTAACTGTAGAAAAATATTTAATATCCTCAGTATATGCAGCAAATAGAACTAATGCACCTAAACCAGCTGATCCTATTGCATAACCTTTTGTTACTGCTTTAGTTGTGTTACCTACGGCATCTAATGCGTCTGTAGTTTTTCTAACTTGTTTAGGTAGTTTTGCCATTTCAGCTATGCCACCTGCATTATCGGTAACTGGACCGTAAGCATCTAAAGCCACGACCATACCCGTAAGAGCAAGCATAGCTGTGACTGCTATGGCAATTCCAAACAATCCAGCAAGGCTATTTGTGTACAAAATACCGGAAACAATAATTAATGCAGGTATAGCAGTGGCTTCCATTGAAATTGCTAAACCTTGAATAACATTTGTTCCATGACCAGTAGTAGAAGATTGAGCAACGGATTTAACAGGTCTATAATTGGTACCTGTATAGTATTCTGTTACCCATATTAAAAGTCCTGTAATTACAAAACCTACTACACCACAAATATATAAATCTAGCCCAGTAAAACTTATACCATCGTTATTATAAATTTCAGTCAAACCAACAATTGAATTTGTAACTGGATATAATATTAGCAAGGAGGTAACTGCTGTAACAATAAATCCTTTATACAAAGCTCCCATAATATTTTTGCTTTTACCAAGCTTTACAAACCATGTTCCAATAATAGACGTCAGTATACAAGCTCCACCAATTGCTAGTGGATAAATCATTAAATTATAATTTTCAGGAAAAAAAATAGATGATAAAACCATTGTGGCAACTATAGTAACTGCATAAGTTTCGAATAAGTCGGCCGCCATACCAGCACAATCGCCAACATTATCTCCTACATTATCTGCGATAACAGCTGGGTTTCTTGGGTCATCCTCTGGTATACCTGCCTCTACTTTACCAACTAAATCAGCGCCAACATCAGCTCCTTTAGTAAAAATACCTCCACCAAGTCTGGCAAAGATAGAAATAAGTGAGGCACCAAAACCTAGTGCAACTAAAGCATTAATAATTTCTCGATTATCTACGTTAAGATTAATTAAAATAATATAATAAATAGTGATTGCTAATAAAGCTAAACCTGCAACTAAAAGTCCTGTTATGGCACCTGATTTAAAAGCTATAGTTAGTCCTGCCTGTAAACTTTTTCTGGAAGCCTCCGCTGTTCTAACGTTTGCTTTAACTGAAATTAACATACCAACATATCCAGCCACACCAGATAAAAAAGCTCCGATGAAATACCCTAAACCAACAAGATAATTAAAAAAATATGTAACTATTGCTAGAACAATTACTCCAACTAAAGCAATTGTTTTATATTGTCTGTTTAAGTAAGCTTTAGCTCCAATTTGTATAGCTTCTGCAATTTCTTGCATGCGGCTATTTCCAGGGCTAGCCGAAATAATCTGACCTGATAATAAGTAGCTATAAGCTACTGCTAAAACACCGGCAAATGATATTAAATAAAGTAATTCTAAATAATTTGTCATTATATAATGGGCATAAATGCCAAATATAAGTTAAAAACGCAAGCTAAACTTGTAATAAAATACAATTAAAATTACAGTTTTATCTTATTTGTTTTGAAATTTTATCAAGTATTGCGTTCAAATATCCTATTTGAATTTTTTCTAAAAAAAACTCAGATGCTAGTAAATACTCACTAATTATGACTTTTGTAGGTGTGTTGTGCTTAAATTTTAGCTCAAAAATAGCAGCAAATAGAACAATTTTTAGTAATTTATCTGTTTTTTTTAAATTAATATCATTAGGTAAATGAGTGGTTATAATTTCCTCTATAAGCTCAGTTCTTTCGAGTGTACCAGAAACGACGTCTTTAATGAACTTTTTATACTGACTTTTTTGATATTCAATTACTACACTAGGATTCATTAAAGAATTGTAAATTTTTTGAATAATTTTAATTCTTGGTGAGGAGTTCTTAGTTTTTTTTAACTTCATTTTTTAAAATTGATATAATAGCATTTGCGGCCTCAGAACCCTTGTTTTTTTTTATTATATTTTTTGAGCTTCTATCAATAGCTTGCTTCATGTTATAGGCCGTTATTATTCCATTACCAATTGGTTTGTTAAAATCTATTGAAAGTTTTAAAATTGCATTAAATGTGGACATACAAATCATATCAAAATGAGGTGTTTCACCTTTTATCACACAGCCCAAAGCAATAAAACCGTCATAGTTTTTTATATTTTTTCTAATAGCAATTGGAATTTCGAAAACACCGGGTACATCAATCTGGCTACACTGATACTTAACTAAATTTAATTTTTTTTTTGCTTTATTAACCAAATTATCTGAAATTTTATTGTAGTAATTAGAATTAATAATTAATATTTTTTTCATTTGATAATTAATTGTTTTAATATTTTTAAACCAAAGCCCTCTAGGCCAATAATTTTCTTTTTTCTTCTTGAAATTAATATCATATTTTTAACTCTTAGATCTTTTATTATTTGAGCTCCGATACCATAATAACGAAGAGTATTAATATTACTATCATTTGTTTTGTTAATGTTATTAATAATCAAGAATAGAAAATTTTTATATTTTGATAATAACTTTAGAGTCCTTTTTACTTTTGCGTTATCTAGGATATTTTTATTTTTTATTTTCATAGATAAAACTCTAACAGGTGTAGATTTATTTGGGCTTAAATTTCCTTTGGTAAAAGCAAAATTAATATTATTTTCAAGTTTATTTTTATAGTGGTAAATTTGTATTCTATCGGATTTATTAAATAAAATTGTCTTGAAATAAATTCTTGTAATTAATTTCTCATATTTAAGTCTGTATGAAATAATATCTTCAATTGAAGCTAATTTTATATTATGTTTGGCTGAAAATTTAAATAAATCTTTAAGTCTGGCCATTCGACCATCCTCGTTCATTACTTCGCATATAACCGCGCTAGGATTTAATTTTGATAATATAGCTATATCTACTGAAGCCTCTGTGTGACCTGCTCTTTCCAAAACACCTCCTGGTCTTGCCATTAATGGGAATACATGTCCTGGGGAAACTATATGTTTTTTTTTTGCACTAAATTTAATTGCTGTCTGAATAGTTTTTGCTCTATCAATTGCAGAAATTCCAGTAGTAATTCCTTTCTTTGCTTCTATTGAAACTGTAAATGCAGTTTGCATTCTTGATTTATTAACTGGTGACATTAGGGGAAGTTTTAAATTATCAATTTGTTTTTTGGTTAATGCTAAACAAATTAATCCTCTTCCATGTTTAGCCATAAAATTAATAATTTTTGAATTGCATTTAGACCCAGGTATAACTAAATCCCCCTCATTTTCTCTGTCTTTGTCATCAACTAAAATAAACATCTTTCCATTTTTGGCATCAGTAATAATTGATGAAATTTTAGCAAATTTATTTTTAAGCATATTAGTTAGAATATTTATATATATATTTGCTGAATATATCTAACTCAACATTTACCAAATCATTAAGTTTAAGATTTTTAATATTAGTTAATTTTAATGTGTGTGGAATGACGTTGATTTCAAATAAATTTTTAGATACTTTAGAAATAGTAAGTGAAACGCCATTTATCGAAATTGACGCTTTTTCTATTAAAAACTTACTCAATTTTTTTTCTTGTATTCTGAATTTAATTAACCAAGTTTTATCAATCTCTATTATATTACTAATTATTGCCACTGTATCAACATGTCCTTGAGTGAAATGACCTGAAATTTTTTGACCATAAGATAGAGATTTTTCTAAATTTATAATTTGATTTATTTTTATTAATCTAAAATTAGATCTTTTCAAAGTTTCTTTTGATAAATAAAAACTAATTAATTTTCCTTTTATTTTAGTTGTAGTTAAGCAAACACCATTACAAGAAACAGATGAACCTATATCTTTTTGTGTAAATATTAAATTTGTTTCTATTGTAATAAGACTACTATTATTATTTTTAATTATTTTTTTAATTTTACCAGTATTAAATATAATTCCATTAAACATAATTAAAACTTAATTTTATAAAGAGAATCATCAGATAAGTTAACATTAACTTTATTCTTTAATTTAATTTTTTTAAGATATTTTGATGTACTATTATTTAATCCATTTTTTTTTAGTATTTGATTATTTTGAAAAATATATAGCCTATTAATTAATTTAAAATTAATTAAAAAATTCAAAAAAGTTAGACCTGTTTCAAAGAGTGCTCTACGATAATTTAATTTATATATTAGTTTAAGCATTAAATTGAAGTCTTTTTTATTTTTTAAAGATCTAATAAATATAATTTTAAAACCTTTTTTCTTAAAAGAAGATGTTTTTTTTTTATTTTCTTTTTTTGTAATTAAAAATGTTTTTCTTTTTTTTACAATATTATTGATAGATAAATTCTTTTTTAATTTTAAATTAAGATCAATGATAAACAAATCTGGTTTATTTTTATCTAATCCATCAATCCTACAATTGAGAAGAGCGTTATCTTTATTTATGGACTTAGATGTAGATAAAATACAGTCATTTTCAGATCTTAATAAATGAGAAATTTTTCTTGATCTGCCATTAGTAATCCATTTAGATTTTTTATTAATTGAATAGAAATCTTTTGAAATGGCTATTTTTGCTGAAATATATGGAAGGTTAGAGTTTTTATTAAAATAATAACTTGAATAAAAATCTTTAAAACTATTATCATTTACTAACCTAGTTTTTATATTATTTTTTTCTAAAATTTTTTTACCCTTTTGATAAGTTCTTTTATCAGGATCTAATGAACCATAATAAACATTCTTAATTTTTTTTTTAATAATAATGTTTACACATGGCGGTGTAAGACCATAATGTGTGCAAGGTTCTAGCGTTGTATAAAGATCAGCGTTATTAAAAACATTTTGATTTTTTAGCGCATTAAATTCAGCATGTGGTCTTCCATTTATAGAAGTAACTCCAGATGAAATTACAGAATTGTTTTTAACAATGACTGTTCCAACAGAGGGATTTATTTTAGTTTTACCTAAATTTCTTTTCGCTATCTGAAAAGCAAGATTTAAGTAATGCTTATGATTTGCTGTCATTTATGTTGCCGACAAATTGTTCAAAATCTTTAGCTTCTTTAAAATTTTTGTAAACAGAAGCAAAACGAACATAAGCAACTTTATCTAGTGTAGACAGGCCTTCCATAATAAATTTTCCAATAGTTGGTGTTGGAATTTCGCTTTCTCCAAGTCCTTCAAGATTTCTAACTATTTTAGATATAAATTTTTCAATAGTTTCTGAGTCAATTGGTCTTTTTCTTGTTGCTATTCTTATTGATTTAGAAATTTTATCTCTATCAAATGGCTCCCTTTTTCCATTACCTTTTTTTACAGTTAGCTCTTGGAATTGAACACGTTCAAATGTAGTAAATCTCTCTTTTCTTTCACAACCACATAATCTTCTTCTTCTAATAGCAGTGCCATCTTCAGTGGGCCTTGAGTCAACAACTGACGTATCTTTTTCTCTACAGAATGGACAAAGCATAGTTAATTTAGTAAATTATCATATATAGGAAAAGAAGCACAAAGATTAATAATATCTTTTTTAACTTCATTTTCTATTTTAGAATTATCTGATTTATTTTCACTTAAGCCCTTAATAACTTTATGTATGAGTTCAGCAATAAGTTTAAATTCTGTTTCTCCAAATCCTCTAGTTGTGCATGCAGGAGTGCCTAATCTTATTCCTGATGTAATCATTGGGCTTTCTGTGTCAAAAGGTATGCCATTTTTATTACACGTAATATTTGCTCTACCTAATGAAGCTTGGGCATCTTTTCCTGTTACTTTATAAGATCTTAAATCCAATAACATCAAGTGGGTGTCTGTACCACCTGAAAATATTTTAAAACCTTTATCTGTCAAAGCTTTTGCTAAGATCTTGGCATTATTAATTACATTTTTTGTATATATTTTAAAATCATTAGATAAAGCTTCTTTAAAACAAACTGCTTTAGCGGCTATAACATGCATAAGTGGACCGCCTTGTAATCCTGGAAAAATAGCACTATTAAATTTTTTAATTAGATCTTCATTGTTAGTTAAAATTATTCCACCTCTAGGTCCTCTTAAAACTTTATGAGTTGTAGAAGTAACTACATCAGCAAACTTTGTTGGATTTGGGTAAACGCCACCAGCAACTAGTCCTGAAAAGTGAGCCATGTCTACCAATAAATAAGCTCCTACTTTATCACATATGTCTCTAAACTTCTTAAAATCAATTATTCTGGAATATGCACTACCACCTGCAATAATTATTTTGGGTTTGTTTTCTACAGCAAGCTTTTCTACCATAGCATAATTTATCAGTCCTGTGTCTTTGTGCACATCATAGTGAACGGCATTGAACCATTTACCAGATTGAGCGGGCTTTGCACCATGTGTCAGGTGTCCTCCAGAATTTAAACTCATTCCTAAAATTGTGTCACCTGGTTTAATCAAGGCAAGATAGACAGCCCCATTAGCTTGAGCACCT
>MDTG01236838.1_pt1 | contig 18135 bp, 14 predicted proteins | sample 811421 | NCBI WGS metagenome assembly MDTG01 (sample SAMN05326645, study PRJNA326480) | marine metagenome | isolation source: seawater | place: Pacific Ocean: South East | collected 2011 | reverse complement strand
GCCGGCCAGCATGGCGTCGACCAGCGAAACGAGCTCCGCCGACGCACGGCCGGACAGCGCCGCCCGGACCTGTTCGGCATTCACGCCGCGCAGGAACGTGCGCTTGGCCGGCTGGCGGAAGGCGAGCTGGCCGAAGAAGCGGTCGAAACAGTCGCGGAAACGGTCCTTGTCAGCCGGCGATTTGGCCAGCGCCAGCGACAGCGCGTCGTGCAGCCGCCGGGGGTCGTCGAGGCCGACCGTGCGGGCCACCGCCAGCGCATCGAGGGTTTCCGCTGGAGAGACGGCGATGTCGGCACTGCGCAGGGCGTGGACGAACCGGGCGAGAGTCTGCTCCATCGGCAGAATTCTACGGGAGTCTTCCCGCGCCCCGCACCTGCCGGTATCGTTCCAGCGCCATGACCGTCGACACCGCCGCCCTGCGCCGCCGCGTTGCTGAGCTGTGCCCCCGGTGGGATCCGGACGAGCTGTCCGGGTTCCTGTTTCTGGAGGGCGGCTACAGCAACGACAACTACCGCTTCACCTATCGGGGCGAACGCTACGTGCTGCGCCAGCCGTTCCGCCCCAGGGCGTTCGTCGACCGGCAGCTCGAGGCCAACGTCTACGGCGCGCTGAGGGCCGGCACCGCGCCGGAGCTCATCGCCCTCGACACCGGGTCGGGCTGCATGATCTCCCGCTGGGTGCCCGGCAGCCTGCTCGCCGACACGGGCGCGGACGCCACGACGCTGGCGGCGTACCTGCGGACCCTGCACCACGCGATTCCGCCGGTGGACCGCGCCTACGATCCGCTGGCCCAGGTCCGCGCGCACCTGGAGTGCTGCGATGCCCCGCTGGCCATCGAGCGTGCCGCGGGCGCGAGCTGGACGCCGGAGCAGGCGGTCGCCTGCCACAACGATCTCAATCCCTGGAACGTCATCCGATCCCCACGGGGCCCCTGGGTGACCCTCGACTGGGAGTGGGCGGGCCGCAACGACCCGCTGTTCGATCTGGTCACGCTGCACCAGGGCGCCGGCCTGGCCGACGCCGCGCTTTCGTCGATGGCCCAGGACTATCTCGGCGGCGCCGCGGCGCCCGGAAGGCTGCGGCGCTGCCTGGTGGCGTTCTGGCTGCGGGAAACGACCTGGGCGATGGCGGAGATCGCCGCCGGCAACGACCGGCCCGAGGTCGTCGAGCAGCGCCGGCTCGGCCTGGAGCGTCTGACCCGGCTGATTCCGGACGCGTGAACGCGGCCGTTCAGCCGTCCAGCCAGGACCGAACCGCGGCGAGGGCCCGTTCCAGGCGCACCGGCCCGAGCCCGTCGACCTCGGCGAAGGGAAACGGATCGCCGCTCAGGGCCTGCCGATAGCGCTCGTGCAGGCGCGGACGATCGTGGGGCGATTCGCGCAGGGGGTCGAACTCCCAGGGCAGGTCCGGCCGGGGCAGCAGATAGCGCCGCGGCGAGCGCGCCGCCAGGGCCGCGGCGATCCGCGGGTGCAGCTCGCCGTACTTCTCCTCCCACCAGATGCGGATCACGGACAGGTCCGTGTCGGCCACCACCAGTCGCGGACGTCCTGCCAGGGCCTGCCGTTCGGCTTCGACCTGGGCGTCGGCGATGGCCAGCACGTCGTCGGCGTCATAGCTGCTGCGGCCGGCCAGGTAGGTTCGGGCGACTTCCGGGACCAGCGGCGCATCGAGGGCCTCCGCGAGCTGGGCGGACAGGGTCGATTTGCCGGTGCATTCCACGCCGGTGACGCAGAGAATCAGGGAGGCGGGTCGGTCCACGGCGGCTCAGAGCAGGCATGAAGGCGCAACGGTAGCGCCTGCCCCGGACCGGAGCAAACCGCGGCCGGCCGCCGCGGGATGCGGATCGGGATCAGGCGTCCTCTTCGACTTCGACGCCTTCCCAGTACTCCCGCGGACCGTGGATTTCGGCCTCGCAGAGACTTTCACCCAGCCGCACGCACTCGTAGTCGAGCTGAAACGGCACCAGATCGCCGAGATTGAGTCCGAGCTCGTCCATCAGCCTCCCCCCGAGATCTTCCGAGAATGGAACGAACATCTTCATGAGTGACATTGAAGCGCATCGGGCTGCGGTTACGGTGGACGAATCGTGGAGGTGTGAGGCGCAGATCATGGAGAAAAGCTGCACGCCGCCGCCAGCCGCGCCCGCCTCGCCGCCGGTCCTACCTGCGGCCCCGCAGAGCCGCTAGAATCGCCCGAACGCTACTGTAGGAGCGATCTCCAGATCGCGATCCGGCTGCCAGCCATGGATAGTCTGGATCATCCACAGGCGATCGCGATCTGGAGATCGCTCCTGCAAGGCGGTGGCAGACAGTACGGAATCGAGGAGGCATCGCAAACGGATGGCCAAAACCATCGCCATCGTCGAGGACGATCCGGACCAGCGCGCGAACTACGCCGACGCCATCACCAAGAAGGGCTACCAGGTGCTGGCCTACGGCAGCCGCGAGGAAGCGCTGGAAGGCTTCAACGACCGCCTGCCGGATCTGGTGATCCTGGACATCATCCTCGGCGAGGAGGTGGACGCCGGCTTCCAGCTCTGCCGGGACGTGCTGGCGCGGGCGCCGAGCCTGCCGGTGATCTTCCTCACCGAGCGGATCAACGAGATCGACAAGATCTCCGGTCTGCGCCTCGGGGCCTGGGACTATCTGCCGAAGCCGATCAGCCTGGACTATCTGGCGGAGCGCATCTCGTCGCTGCTGCGCATCAACGAGGTGCGCGCCGAGCAGGACGAGGCGCGGGAGAGCCCCACCGCCAAGCGGATCGGCGATCTGGTGCTCGACCAGGAAGCCCTGCTCGCTTCCTGGAAGGGTCATCGCATCGACCTGTCCGGCACCGAGTTCCGCATGCTGGCGAAGCTGGTGCGCGTTCCCGGCCACGCCGTCAGCTACGAGACGCTGATGAACGCCACCATGCAGAGCCTGGTGACCAACAACACCATCAATACCCACATGCGCAACATCCGCAAGAAGTTCGAGAAGGTGGATCAGGACTTTGCCGCCATCAAGAGCGAATACGGCTATGGCTACCGGTGGTCGACGGACGCCTGAAACCATGACCGCGCGCCAGCTCCGCCCGACCCGTAGGAGCGGCCTCCCGGCCGCGATCGCCCCCCGCTGCGCGGCGGCCCGGCGGTTTCCCGGAAGGCAACCGCGGGGTACGTCCATTGCACCGGAGTTCGCGGCCGGGAGGCCGCTCCCACGCATTGCACGGGAGTTCGCGGCCGGGAGGCCGCTCCCACGGGGTTGAGGTGAGAATCTTCCGCACCATCCGCGGTCCGCGGCTCGGCACCAAGATCATGCTGCTGGGGCTCACCCTGCTGATCGTGCCGTGGTTCAGCTACCGTCAGCTCGTGGAAATGGAGCGGCTGCTGATCCAGGGCCAGTCCAATGCCCTGCTGCTGACCGCGGAAGGCATCTCCACGCTGTTCAACGGGCGGGAGGACCTGTTCAACGACCTGCCGGTCACCATCGAGGACTTCGAGAGCCTCTACGCCCATCCGCTGCAGAGCCCGGTCCGCCTGGACGGCCGGGTCGAGGACTGGGGCGAGGGGCTGCAGGATCAGTCGCTGTCCTTCGGCAGCGACAGCGGCACCCAGGACGGCGACTTCGACTTCCTGCTCGGCGAGCGCAGCGGCCAGCTCTACGTCTACATGAACGTCATCGACCCGGAGCACGTCTACCGCAGCTCGGAGTACCTGCGCCTGGACAACGCGGACCACGTCCGGCTGCGCTTCATTCAGACCGACGGGGAGGACGGCCGGGTGACCCTGACGTTCCCGGAGCCGGGCGTGATCACCGCCTACGAGATGGACGCGGACTGGCGCTTCGCCGAGACCGGCACGCCGAGCAACACCATTCAGGGCTTCATGGAGGAGACCGCGCAGGGCTTCCGCATCGAGTTCCGCATGCCTCTGGCCATGCTCGGCTCGTCGCGCTACTTCGGGGTCGCCTTCGTCGACGTCGACGATCCCGACAGCCGCACCATCCGCCGAACCACCCAGACCCTGCCGACCGCCGGCCGCGAGAGCTTCAACCTGGTGGTGCTGCGCTCGCCGGAGGTACTCAACATCATCCAGGGCCTCGGCTACTCGGGCGCGCGCATCCTGGTCATCGACCCGCAGAAGCGGGTGCGCGCGGAGACCGGCAGCAACACCACGCCCCAGGCCGAGAACGACAACGAGACGGTGCGGTTCATCCAGCGCTGGTTCGCCGAGGTGCGACCCTGGGTGCACCGCGTCATCACCGGCGAGCCGTGGGAGCCGGAGCGGCGCATTCAGCGCGACGCCGAGACCACCGCCGACGCGGTGATCAACAGCTCCCTGTCCGGTGATCCGCTGGCCCTGCGGCGCAGCATCTCCGAGGAGCAGGAGGTCATCATGGCCGCCCATCCGATCGTCTCGGAAGGACAGGTGATCGGCACGGTGGTCGTGGAGCAGAACATCAACGAGATCCTGAGCTTCCAGCGCGCGGCCCTGGAGCAGGTCATTCTGGTGTCCATCGTCAGCCTGTTCGCGGTGTTCATCGCCCTGCTCGCGTTCGCCGCCCGGCTGGCCTGGCGGATCCGCTCGCTGCGGCGCGAGGCGAGCAGCGCGATCGACGAGTACGGGCGCCTGCGCATCAAGGAGCTGCAGCGGGAAATGAGCGCCGGTGACGAGATCGGCGACCTCGCCCGCAGCGTCTCGAACATGCTGTCGAAGCTGCACCAGCACAACAACTTCCTCGAGAGTATGCCGCGCACCCTGCGCCACGAGATCAACAATCCGCTCAACACGCTGTCGACGTCCCTGCAGAACCTGGCCGAGGAAAGCCCCGAGGTGCGCGACAGCAAGTACCTGGAGAGCGCCAAACGCGGCGTGATGCGCATCGGCGTGATCGTGCAGAACCTGGCCGACGCGGCCAATCTCGAGGAATCCCTGGAGGCGGAAGAGCGCGAGGTGATCGACATCGCCAAGCTGCTGGAGAACTACGTCGCCAACTGCCGGATCACCCACAAGGACTGCGAGTTCATCTACCGCGGCCCCGGGCGGCCCGTCTACGCCAACGTCTCCGACTACCGGATCGAGCAGCTCCTCGACAAGATCATCGACAACGCCATCGACTTCCACCGCTCCAACAGCCCGATCAAGGTGCAGCTCGACGCCTACCGCGACCAGCTCCAGATCACCGTGGCGAACCGCGGACCGACACTGCCGGAGAAGGCCGAGAAGTCCCTGTTCGATTCCATGGTGAGCCACCGCGGCCCGCAGAACCGCCTGCACTTCGGACTCGGCCTCTACGTGGTGCGCGTCATCGCCGAGCACCACGGCGGCTTCGTCCGGGCCGTCAATCTCGCCGACGGCTCCGGCGTCGCCATCATGGTGCAGCTCCCCGTCGCCATCACCGAGGACGACCAGGCCACCACCAACGGCCGCGAAGAACCCCGCATCGCCGCGAGCTGACCGAGCCCCCTTCCCGTGGCCTATCGCCATCGTGGGAGCGATCTCCAGATCGCGATCGCCCGGCTCACCACACCCGATCCCCCAATCCGTAGGAGCGGCCGCCCGGCCGCGATCCCCTGGTGGATCACCTACAACCCCAGAGGCTTCCATCCCCTGCACCACATCACGACCTGCATCATGATGGCCCAATGCCCCTGCACCGGAGCCACCACCTGCGACGCAACCGCAGCTCCGAACCGTACCGGACGTACCTCGTCACCACGACCACCGCAGGCCGGGTGCCGTGGTTTCTGGACTTCGAGGCCGGCCGGCGAGTCGTCGCTGCGCTTCGCTACTGCGACCAAGCTGGCTGGTGCACCACGTGGACGTTCGTCGTGATGCCGGACCACCTGCACTGGCTGTTCGAACTCGGCGAGGAACTGCCGCTATCGACGCTGGTAGGCCGGATGAAATCCTATGCCAGCCGCCAGGTCAGGCATGTCTCGGGCGGCCAGGGCAGGGTGTGGCAACCGGGCTATCACGACCATGCGTTGCGACGGGAGGAGGATCTCGCGGCGACCGCCCGGTACGTGGTCGGCAATCCGGTGAGGGCCGGGCTGGTGCGATCGGTTCGGGATTATCCGTTGTGGGATGCGGCGTGGCTTTGAATCGCGGCCGGGAGGCCGCTCCCACGGTCGTATCCGGATCGCGGCCGGGAGGCCGCTCCTACGGGGTCCTGGCGGGGTTTAGGGGAGGTGGTAGGCGCTCTCGAGAGAGACCGGGCCGTCGCTCGTCAGCTCGCCTTTGTGGACGAGGTATTCGACCGCGGCGAGCACGCTGCGGGCGGCGGCGGGATACATGAACTCCGGGGTGCCGGTGTACATCACCGGCACCATGTCGCGGATGCCGTGGATGCCCTTCTCGACGCAGCGCAGGATCTGGGACTCGCGCTCGCGGCGGTGCTCGATGAACGCGTGGACGAGATCCTTCGGATGATCGATGCGCGGGCCGTGGGTGGGCCAGTAGACCTCGTCGTCACGCTCGAGCAGCAGCTCCAGGCTCGCCATGTAGGCTGCCATGTCGCCGTCCGGGGGCGAGATGATGCTGGTCGACCAGCCCATGATGTGGTCGCCGGTGAACAGCGCCCGGTCCTCCCGGAGCTGAAAGCACATGTGGTTCGAGGTATGGCCCGGCGTGTAGACGCACTCGACGGACCAGTCGCCGCCTTCGATCACGTCGCCGTGTCGGACCAGGTGGTCCGGTACGAAGTCCATGTCGCCGCCCTCTTCCACCGGCACGCCCTCTTCGAGCTTGCCGGCGCCATGGGGGCCGTAGGCGTAGGTCGGCACGTCGATCTTCTTCTTCAGCAGCGCGCAGCCGGGCGAGTGGTCGGTGTGGGTGTGGGTCACCAGCACGTGGGTGATGGTCTCACCCCGGGTCGCGTCGAGGATCGCCTGAATGTGCTGCGGATCGGCCGGACCGGGATCGATGACGGCCACCTCGCCGTTGCCGAGGATGTAGGTCCCGGTGCCGTAGAGGGTGAACGGGCTCGGATTCTCGGCGATCACCCGGCGGATTCTCGGTCCGACGCGGTCGACCCGGCCGTACTCGAACTCCAGCTCCCGGCGGAATGGAATCTGCGTCCCCATCGATACTGTCCAGCGGGCTACTTCGAAGGCGCGTCAGCATAGGTTGGGGGCACTGCAAAAGCAACGCGATCCCGCCCGCCTCCGGCAGACGCGGGCCCTTGCGGCTCCGGGTCAGAACAGGTAGATCATCAGCAGCACCGCCAGCACCAGCGACGCCGCCATCAGGCCGTACTGCACCCAGCTCAACCACGGCCGGTCGCCCTCGCCCGCGGGCACGTCCTTGAACACCATGCTGACCCGGCCGAACCGGATCACGTCGCCGTCGTGGAGCCGGCTCGACTGAACCTCCTCGCCGTTCACGCGGGTGCCATTGGTGGCCATCAGATTGGTCACGGTGACGCCGTCGGCCCGCACCATCAGCTCGGCATGCCGGGCAGACACCGTGCGGTCGCGGATGACCAGGTCGCAGTCGTCCTGGCGGCCGATCAGGGTGCGCCCCATCGGGGTCCGGAACGTCATGCCGGCCACCGGCTCGCTGGCGCCGAGCAGGAACGCGCCGGCCTCGCCGGCGGGAGGCTCGAACCCGACCGCCGGGACCTCCGTCACCACGGCGAACTCGGTGGTGTCGCCGGAGCCGGAGCGGGCGATGCCGCTGGGCAGTGGCTTCACCGCGGCGGCGCCATCGAGCTGCAGCACCGGCGTCAGGTCGCCGCCGGTGCCGATGACCTGATAGGCGATCGTGTCGAAGCGGATCTCGTCCCCGTGGAACAGCCGGCAGCCGCCGCTGAGCCGCTCGCCGTTCACGTAGGTGCCGTTGGCCGACCCCAGGTCCGTCAGCCAGACCAGCCCCTGGTGGACCAGCAGCCGGGCGTGGTGGCGGGAGACGTGATCGTTCGGGATGGCCAGGCCGTTGTCCTCCAGACGGCCGACGGTCAGCGTCTCGTCCAGCGCCCGGCCGGCGCCGTCGCCCCGGGCGTGCAGCCGCCAGGCGTCCGCCTCGGGCGGGTGCACCAGCTCCGCCTGCAGCCCGAGCAGCGACTGACCCACTTCCACCGAGTCGCCGGGCACCAGCCCCACCGGGTCGGAGAGGTCGCGTCCGTTGACCCGCAGGCTGGCTTCGCCGAGCGGCACCGCCCGCGGGCCCCGGTCGGTCATCTCGATCCGCAGGTGATAGTCGAGGACGTCCTCTCCGGCCAGCAGCAGGTCGTTGTCCAGGTGGCGCCCGACGGTCATGTGGTTCGCCAGGGGAACGCGATCCTCATCATCGACAACGAAAAAATATCGAATTTCAGAGGGTTGCGTCACTTTCTTCCCACTCTGCCCTAAGTTCCCGCCAGGCGGCGACGTCCGGCGTGACGGTCAGCGCCAGCTCGAGGTAGTGGCGCGCGTCCCGGGTCAGGCCCACGTCGTAGGCTTCCCGGGCGACGGATGCCAGCCGCTCGGCGCTGCGCGCCAGCAGCGCCTGGGCGCGCTCGTTGCCGGGGTCCAGACGCTCCACGTCGCGCAGCAGGGCCACGGCGTTGCGCTCCTGGGGCTCGGTGATGAAGCCCCGGTCCAGCAGCCGCTCCGCTTCGTCGAGGTTTTCCCGCACGCTGGCGCGCCGCGCCACCTCGCCGTCCAGCCTGGCCTTCAGCCGGTTCACCGACTCCTGGTCCAAGCCCACGGCGCTGGCCCGGTCGATCAGCGACCGGACGCTGTCGAGGTCGCCGGCGCCGAGCAGCTTGGTCGCCGTGGCCAGAAGCTGGGACACGACCTCGTTCAGCCCCTGCATGGCGATGACGTTGTCCGGGTCCGTCGCCAGCACGCGGTGATACAGCTCCGCCGCGTTCTCACCGGGCGGGTTGATGAGCGCGCCCGCGGCGCGGTACGCGCTGGCCTGCTGCAGCATGTCGCTGATGGCCGACTGCAGCGTCGTGGCCTGCTGGATCTTCTCCCGCACCGTCGCCAGCTCCGGAAGCTGGTCGTTGGCGGCGCTGGCGCGGTCCAGGAAGCTGATCGCCTGATCCACCCGGCCGGTGTCCGCCGCCTCGGCGGCGAGGCTCGCGTAGTGATGGCTCAGGGCGTCGAGCTCGGCGATGGCCACCGGATTGCCGGGCGCCAGACGCAGCACTTCCTGATAGGCCTGAATCGCCGCCGTGGCCGACGGGATGTCCGACAGCCCGTGGCTGCGCAGCAGCCCCTGGGTGCTGCTCAGCAGGCGCTCGGCATGCTTGCGGTTGGTGAGCTGCTCGGAGAGCTCCGCCAGCGCCGGTTCGTTGGGAAACGCCAGGGTCGACTCCTGCAGCTTGGTCTCCGCCTGGCTGAGGTTGCCCTGGCCGAGGGCCTGTTCGATGTCCGTCTTCCACTGGGTGGCCATGGTCGCCAGCGCGGCCCGCGCGCCCTCGTGGTCCGGATCCAGGTTCAGCACGCGCCGGTAGCCGGCGACGATGGTGGCCAGGCTCTGGTTCGGATCCTGGCGCAGCGACCGGGCGCTGTTCCAGGCCTCCTGCACCATCGGATCGTCGACGATGCCGACCGCGGCGGACAGACGCGTCACCCAGTCCGGGCGCTGCACCAGCACCAGCGAGGCGCCGCCGATCAGCAGCGCGAGCAGGGTCACCGACGCCACCGTGCGCACTGTCCGGCGCCGTCGACGACGCCGGGAGCCGCGTTCCGCACGGCTCGGGTCCCGGGAGGTGATGAGCTGGGCGCCGACCGCGCGGATCTCCTGGGTGGTGACCACCTGGGAGCGGATCGTCGCGTTCGGCAGGTCCGGGCTGGCGCGCACCGCCTCGAGGGCGGCGGCCAGCTCCGCGCCCGTCTGGAAGCGCGTCTCGGGGCGTTTCGCCAGGGCCCGGTCGACCACTTCCTGAAACGGCGCCAGATAGCTGGGCAGGCGCGGTATGGGTTCCTGCAGGTGCTTGATGCCGGTGCTGACGGCGGTCTCCGCCTTGAACGGCACGTCCCCGGTGAGCATGCGGTAGAACACCACGCCGAGGCTGTAGATGTCGGAGCGGCCGTCGAGCGCGCGGCCGGCGGCCTGCTCGGGGCTCATGTACTGCGGCGTGCCCATGACCGTGCCGCTGCGGCTCACGCTCGGCGTGTGATCCACTACCCGGGCGATGCCGAAGTCCGACAGCACGGCGGTGCCGTCCTCGCGGAACAGAATGTTCTCGGGCTTGATGTCCCGGTGGACGAAGCCCCGGCTGTGAGCGTAGTCCAGGGCGCGGCCGATCTCGGTGACCACGCGGATCAGCTCGCTGACCCGCATGCCGCGGTCGAGACGGGCGTTGAGATCGCCCCCACCCACGTACTCCATCACCAGATACAGGGCCTGGTCGGCCTGGCCGACGTCGTAAACCTGAACGATGTTGGAGTGGGTGAGCTTGGCGTTGATGCGCGATTCCTGAACGAACCGGCGCCGGAACTCCGGATCGTTCGCGAAGGTGTCGGCCACCACCTTCAGCGCCACCAGCCGGCCGAACTTGCGCTGCACGGCCAGATACACCCGGGCCATGCCGCCGCGGCCGATCTCCCGCTGAATGTCGAAGCCCGGAATCTCCATCAGGACTCCTGGGGCCGCAGCACCGTCACGCTGCCCTCGACCATGTGGCCGAGCACGAACCGGCCGTCCACGACGATCCGCTCGCCGTCGAGACTCGCGGCGAAGCCGCTGCCGTGGGCCAGACCGTTGACGCACGACTCCGCCTCGAACATCCAGGCCCGCTCGTCGATGGTGAGCGCGCAGCGGGCCACCGGCTCCAGCGGCCGGGTCAGCACCAGGGCGCCGTCCTGCCAGCGCTGCAGTTCCATGTCACCGTCGGGCGACTGCTTGATGCCGTAGCCGTGCATCCGGTTGTCGGCGAACTGGCCCCGGTACAGCGTGCCGTCGCGCCAGTAGAACAGCCCGATGCCCGTGCGCGCGTCGTTCTCGAAGTGGCCGATGTAGCGGTTGCCGTTGGCCCAGTGAAACCCCCCGACGCCGGACTTCATGCCGTCGACGAAGCGGCCCTCGTAGCGCCGCCCGTCGGGCCAGTAGAAGGTGCCACGGCCGTGCACATCGCCGTTCAGGAAATCACCTTCGTAGCGCTCGCCGGTGTGCCAGGCGAACTCGCCCTGGCCGGTCCGCCGGCCCTTGACGAAATCGCCGGTGTAGGCGTCGCCGTTGGCCCAGGTGAAGGTGCCCTGGCCGTGCATCTGGTTGTCCTGGAACTCCCCTTCGTAGCTGTCCCCGTTGGGCCAGCGCAGCACGCCCCGCCCCTCGCGGCGGTCGTTGACGAAGTCTCCGGTGTAGGTTCTGCCGTCGGGCCAGTGGTACACCCCCTGACCGTGCATGCGGTTGTTGAGGAACTCGCCTTCGTAGCGGTGCCCGTCGGCCCACACGTAGACGCCGTCGCCGGTGCGGAAGCCGTCCTCGACTTCACCCTCGTAGACGTCGCCGTTGGGCAGCTCGATGCGGCGCGCCAGCGCGTCCGGCGCAGGGAGCCCCAGCGTGCAGGCGATGACGATCAGCAGACGGCAGGCGTGTCGCGCGCGCGGCAACTTCAGTAGACTCCCGAACAACCCTTCATATCGTAGTGTAATTGAACCACTTTTTGTTTCTTGGCGCCTGCGTCGGCATTGGCGCGCTCAGTGGATTCCTGGGGGGGCTGCTGGGCATCGGCGGCGGCGTGGTGATCGTCCCGCTGCTGATCGTCCTGCTGGACCTGCTCGACTTCCTGCCGCCCGACGACGTCACCGCGGTGGCGGTGGCGACCTCCCTGGCCTGCGTGCTGTTCACCTCCCTGTCGGCCGCCGTGGCCCAGGCCCGGGCGCGCATGGTCGAGTGGCAGATCGTGCGCCGCTGGGCGCCGTTTCTGGTGCTCGGCAGCTACCTGGCGGGCTGGGTAGCCACCGCCCTGCCCGGCCTGCTGTTCCGCGGCCTGATCGGCGCGTTCCTGCTGTTCGTGGCCTTCGTCATGCTGACCCGCTGGCGCCCGGATCCCCATCGGGAACCCCCCGGTACGGCCCTGGCTGCCCTGCTCGGCACTGCCGGCGGGCTCGTGTCCGGCATGGCCGGCATCGGCGGCGGCAACGTGGTGGTGCCGACCCTGGTCTACTTCAACACCCCCGTGCACCGCGCCACCGCGACCTCGAGCACGCTGGGGGTACCCATCGCCGCCGCCGGAACCCTCGGCTACGTCACCGTGGGCTGGGGCCTCGATCTCGGCGCCGGCATGGCCGGCTACCTGTACGTCCCGGGCTTTCTCGCCATCGTCGCCGCCGCCGTGCTGATGGCGCCGCTGGGCGTGCGGGTGGCCCACGCCGTCGAGGCCCAGCCGCTGCGCCGCGCCTTCGGCGTGCTGCTGGTGATCGTGGCGGGACGAATGCTGTACAGCGCCTGGGCGTGAGAACCACCCTTGTAGGAGCGGCCTCCCGGCCGCGATCTGGGGCGGAACTCGATCGCGGCCGGGAGGCCGCTCCTACGACGGGTATCGGGTCGGATTTGCGATAAGCTGGCGCCCATGACCATCCAACGCCTCGCCGTACTCGACCAGTCACCGATTCCCGAGGGCTCGACGCCGGAGCAGGCCCTGGCCAGCACCGTGGAGCTGGCCCGCGTCACGGAGTCTCTCGGATATCACCGTTACTGGGTCGCGGAACATCACGGTTCCCAGAGCTTCGCCGGCAGCGCCCCGGAAATCCTGATCGGCCAGATCGCGGCGTCGACCCGGCGGATCCGGGTCGGCTCGGCCGGGGTCATGCTGATGCACTACAGCCCCCTGAAGGTGGCCGAATGGTTCAAGGTGCTGAGCGCCTTCCATCCCGGGCGCATCGACCTCGGCATCGGCCGCGCGCCCGGCAGCGACGGCATCACCGCGGCCGCCCTCGCCTACGGCTCGCCGCTCAGCGTCGAGTATTTCCCAACCAAGATGTCGGACCTGAAGGCCTGGCTGGCGGACGCGCCGCCGTTCACCGAGGCCTTCGCCCGGGTGACCGCCACGCCCCATGTCGCTCGCGGACCGGACCTGTGGATGCTCGGCTCCTCCGAGGACGGCGCCCGGCTCGCTGCCCACTTCGGGCTGCCGTTCTCCTACGCGCACTTCATCAACCCGGACCACGCCGAGCGCGCCTGCGCCGTGTACCGGGAGAATTTCCGGCCCTCGTCCGAGCTGCCGGAACCCCTGGTGAGCCTGGGCGTGTTCGTGCTGTGCGCGGACTCGGACGCGAAGGCCGAGACCCTGGCCGGCGCCCGGGACCTGTGGCGTCTGCGGGTGGAACGCGGCGAGTTCGGTCCGTTTCCGTCGCCGGAGACCGTCGCCCGTTACGTACCCACCGCCGAGGAGACCGCGCGGATCGAATCGCGCCGCAAGCATCAGATTCTCGGCACGCCGGATCGCGTCAAGGCCCATCTCGAGGACCTGGCCGAGGCGACGGGCGCCGGGGAGCTGGCCGTGGTGTCCATCACCCACGATTTCGCCGACCGGGTGCGCTGCTACGAGTTGCTGGCGGAAGCCTTCGGGCTGGCCACCCCCCCGTAGGAGCGGCCTCCCGGCCGCGATCCTCCGGCCGAACCAATCGCGGCCGGGAGGCCGCTCCTACGGTGGGTGGCGGCGGGACGTTGCGCCGGCAACGCATTCCGTGGGAGTGGTCTGCGGGCCGGGAATCCGGATGCGGTGTCCGTCGCGGCCGGGAGGCCGCTCCTACGCGGTGCGGGCTATTCGAGGTAGCGGAGCTGGATGGCGTCGGAGTTGCGCTCGGCCAGCACGTCCGAGATCACCACGACCTTGTCGCCGGCGGAAAATTCCTCGCGTTCGCGCAGGATGGTCAGCGCCCGCTGCAGGGTCTTTTCCGGCTCGCGGCTGAACTCGATGCGGTAGCTGTACACCGCCCGGTTCAGGGCCAGGCGCCGCCGGGTCTGGCTGTGGTTGCTGAAGGCGAACACCGGCACGTGCTGCGGCCGGGCGCTGGTGACCAGGTCCGCGGTCACGCCGCGGCGGGTGATCACCACGATGCCGACGGCGTTGAGGTCCTCCGCCAGGGCGACGGCGTTGATCGCGATGTGCTGCTTGTCGGTGTCGGCGACCAGATCCTTCTCGTAGCCGAGGCCCGGCCACTGCTCGGCGCGCACCGCGATGTCGTCGAGCTGACGCACGCAGCGCTCGGGGTATTTGCCCACGCTGGTCTCGCCGGACAGCATGATGGCGTCGACGCCCTCGTAGATGGCGTTCGCCACGTCGGTGACTTCCGCCCGGGTCGGAATCGGGTTCTCGATCATCGATTCGAGCAGGTGGGTAGCGACGATCGACCGCTTGCCCCACTTCGCGGCGGAGTGAACGATGCGCCGCTGCACGTTCGGCAGGTCGGCGATGTTGGTCTCGATGCCGAGGTCGCCCCGGGCCACCATCACGCCGTCCGCGGTGCGCACGATGTCGTGGATGTTGCTGACGCCTTCCTGATCCTCGATCTTGGCGATGATCTTCACGTTCTGGCCGCGCACGCCGAGCAGCTCGCGCAGCTCGCGGACGTCGTCGGCGGAGCGCACGAAGGACAGCGCGATGTAGTCCACCTCGTGCTCGATGCCGAACTCGATGTCGCGCCGGTCCTTGGCGGTGATGGCCGGCAGGTTGACCCGCACGCCTGGCAGGTTGACGTGCCGGCGGCTGCCCAGGGTGCCGCCGTCGAGCACCTTGCAGACGAGCTGGTTGCCGCGCTTCTCGAGCACCTCGAAGTTGATCAGGCCGTTGTCCACGGTCAGCCGGTTGCCCACCTGGAGCACGTCCACCAGCTCCTTGTAGTTCACCTGAATGGAGCTGGTCTCCACGTCGCCGTCGCCGCGCACGCTGATGGTGACCACCTCGCCCGGCTTGAGATCCATGGGCTCGTTGCGCTCGCCGGTACGGATCTCCGGCCCCTGGGTGTCGAGCAGGATCGGCACCGGAAAAGACACCTTGCGGTTGAGGGTCTTGATCCAGTTGATGATGCGCGCGGCGCCTTCGTGGTCGGCGTGGGACATGTTCAGCCGTACCAGATTCATGCCCGCGTGGTACAGCGCCTCGAGCTTCTCGAAGCCGTGGGTGGCGGGACCGATGGTGCAGATGATCTTGGTGCGGCGGTTCTTCATGGACGGCGGTTCTTGGTGGACGTTCCTGTTCCCGGCGGCGAAGTCTATCAGCTTGCGTTTCCCGGAGCCGACCAGAATGCATCCAGCGCCGCGGCCACCTGCCCGGCACGCACCGTCACCGGTTGCCAGTGGCCGGGAAAGAACTGGCGGAAGGCGGCGTCCCGGAATCTCGGGTCCACCAGGCAGAGCACGCCCCGGTCCGAGGGAGAGCGCAGCAGCCGCCCGGCCATCTGCACCACCTTGACCATGGCCGGCTGGTGGAAGGCCAGGGTCCGGCCGTCGAGGCCCCGGGCATCGAAGTAGCCCGCGACCGCCTGACGCTCGAGCGTCGGCGGCGGCAGCCCCACGCCGACGCAGACCACGCCGGCGAGGCTGGCGCCGGTGAAGTCCACGGATTCGCCGAACACCCCGCCCATCACCACGAACCCCACCTGCGGAGGCGCGCCGTCGCGAAAGCCGGCGAGAAAGTCGCTGCGGGCCGCGTCGTCCATGCCGGGCTGCTGACGGACGCACCGCAGCGCCGGCGCCCGTTCCGCGACCGCGTCTGCCGCCTGCGCCAGATACTCGAAGGACGGCAGCGCCACCAGATAGTGCCCGGCGCGGGCGCCGGCCACGGTGACGATCAGCTCGGCCAGCCGCGGTAGACTGACCTCACGCCGGCGCAGATAGGTGGGCACGTCGTCCACCACCAGCACCCGCAGCTGATCCTCGCAGAAGGGATTGCCGGCGCGTTCGGACGGGGCTTCCGGCTCTCCGTGGGCGGCGGCGTACACCGGCAGGGGCGACGCGGTACCCGAGAAACGCACGTGCCCGCCGAAGCCCGCGAGCACCTCGCGGATGTAGGGGCCCGGGTCGAGGCACAGCAGCCTGACGGTGATCTCCCGTCCCCGGGCTTCCGCCAGGTAGACGAATCGCTCGGCGTCGAACCAGCCTTCCGAGCGCATCCACCGGCTGGCTTCGAACAGCAGCGACCGCGTCGCCGGGTACGGCTCCAGCGGCACCTCCGCCGTGGCCACGGTGTCGACGAACCGGCGCAGGCTGCGCAGCAGCTTCGCCGGCGCCTCGATCTGCCGCTCGTCGCCGAGATCGCTGTCCCGCCGCAGCGCGGTCAGCGCGCGATCGATGCCTCGGGTACGCCGGGCGAGCTCGGCGGGCTGGGATTCCGCGAGGGCGGCGCGGACCGCGCGGCGGTCGAGGGTGAGGGACAGCATGTCCCGGACCCGGGGCGCGAGCTGATGGCACTCGTCCACCAGCACCGCCGCCTCGGCGTCCGCCGCGAATCGCTGCAGCCGGACCACCGGATCGAACACGTAGTTGTAGTCCGCCACGACCACGTCGCTCCACACCGCCGCATCCAGGGACAGTTCGAATGGGCACACCGTGTGGGCCCTGGCGACCCGTTCCACGGTGTCGGGGTCGGCCGATCGGGCTTCGAGCAGGGCGGCCACGGCTGCGCGCGAACGGTCGTGGTAACCGCGCGCGTAGGGACAGGCGTCGGGCTCGCAGGGCGTGCCCGGCACCAGGCATGCCCGGTCCCTGGCGGTGATGGTGGCGTGCCGCAGAAACGCCGAATCGGGATCGAGCCGCCCGGCGGCCTCGCGGACCGCCAGCGCGCCGGTGGTCCGGCTGGTGAGAAACAGCACCCGCCGGTAGCCGGTCGCCTCCAGGGCCCGGACGGCCGGGTACAGCGTCGCGGCCGTCTTGCCGCTGCCGGTGGGGGCTTCGAGCAGCAGGTGCTCCCGATCCCGCAGAGCACGATAGGCCCGTCGTGCCATGGCCCGCTGGAACGGGCGGAACTCCGGATAGGGAAAGGCCAGCCCGGCGATGCGCCGGTCGCGCTCCCGGCGATGACGGGCCTGCTCCGCCAGCCAGCCGTCCAGCACCTCGAGCGTCACGTCGAGGAAGGCCGAGGCCGCGTCGCCGTCCAGCGCCCGCTCCCAGACCCGGGTGTCCAGGGTGTCCGGATGGGCGTAGATCAGCCGCAGCAGGAAGTCCTGCGGGCCCTCGAGCTCCCGCGCGAGCAGGCCGGCGTACAGCGTCGCCTGGGCCCAGTGCGCCGACGCATGATGCTCGTGGGCGGCCACGGGGTCCGCCCGGGTGGTCTTGATCTCCTCCACCACCACCGGCCCGCCCGACGCGTCACAGCCGTCGATGCGGCCGGCCAGCCGCACCGGCTCGCCGCCGAGGACGACGTCGAGGGCGACCGCGCGCTCGCGCTGATAACCCTCGCCCCGGTCGCGCTGCAGCCGCCGCTGGGTGGCGATGCCCTCCTCGGCACGGGTGCGGCCGTCCAGACGCGCGTGTATGTCGCCGCGCCGGTGGACGAACTCGGCGACGGTTCGCACCGCGAGCGTACGCCGGACGGGCTCCGTCACGCCGTGAACCTCAGCACCCGGGCCGGGAGCCCCAGCCCGTCCAGCCGGGAGAGCCAGGTCCGCTGCGCCGGCTGCAGCGAGTCGGTCGGGCCCTTGACCTCGACCAGCTCCCAGGCCCCGGGGCCATACACCATCAGCAGGTCGGGAAACCCGGTGCGCGCGCCGGCCGGGTCGCGGATGGCCCGCTCGGCCAGTGCGAGCAGCCGGTCGTGGGGGGCGGCGTCCAGCAGAGCGTCGAGCGCCTCGGCGGACAGGCGGCCCCAGCGCACCAGCCGGTTGCTGATGCCCTGCTTGTCCTGCCAGGTCGACCGCAGCGCCGCCGCGAACGCGCCGGGGGCGGCCAGCTCCGCCAGCCGCGCGTCGATCAGCCCGCGCCGGACCCGCGCGAAGTCGGGCCAGAACAGATCCTGGGGCGCGTCCTGCAGAGGATGGCTGAACGCGCCGGCAACCGGCGCGAACACCACGTCCCAGAATGCGAGCCCGGCCAGCCCCAGGGGCAGCGCGTTCTCCAGGTGCCAGCCGCGGCCGCCGTTGGCGCTGAGCAGCGCCAGCGCATGGCGCTCGATGCGGGCAGGTACGCCGCCGCCGAGCCGGCACTCGGTGATCCGGGCCGGCGCGGACCGGCGGCGGCCCGGAAAGCGCGCCGCGAAGTCGACCTCCTCCGGACCCCAG
>MDTG01216216.1_pt1 | contig 18135 bp, 6 predicted proteins | sample 811421 | NCBI WGS metagenome assembly MDTG01 (sample SAMN05326645, study PRJNA326480) | marine metagenome | isolation source: seawater | place: Pacific Ocean: South East | collected 2011 | reverse complement strand
TTATTACTACCGTTACTATTACTCGCGCCGTTTCTCTTCATCTTGTTCAAATTCCTCTCATGCTTGCCTTCCACCGTCGTTATCGTTGCAACGTCGCATGAACTCAGAACATCCTCTCGTTTCCTCTCACTGCCAATCTTTCTTTCTCCTGTATTCATAAAAGCCATTCGAAACAACCTCTTCGAAAATATCCGGTACCTGTTCGCTCTCGAGGACGACATGACGAACAAAGTCGCCTCTCGCAACTCGTCCAGAGCTCGAACGTAGTGCGATTCAATTTTCAAATCATCCAACTGTTTCTCCCTCGTCGCGGCATCACCTTTCGCATACTTAATTCTACCGTCTCCACTACCATTCGCCATCATAATTACCCACACGTACGCGAACCAATTCTAAAAATGAAAATCCCCTAATTTTGTGAAAATAAGGTCAGTTACTCCGAACGAGCGCTGCCGGCGAGACGTCGACGCGCGCACGCATCGCAAGGTATAAAGGAATCAGTTATCTGTTCTTCGATGAAGTCGCGTCACATTTGCGCCGGAAAGACATTCTCTGGTCCCTCCTCACCCCCCTTCGCGCGTATGGCGCGTGGTTCGATCGACTCTTTTCCTTTTCTTCTTCTTCTCTCTCTTTCTCTCTCGAACGCATGTTGCCAGGCGCCTTTCGACAGGTAGGAAAGTGGACGCTTAAAATCTCCTCGTCGCTCGAGTTCTAAAGCCGGGCATTTCGAGGCGTTCGGAGGAGAGAGAGAGAGAGAGATGGAGATGGAGAGAGCGTCCTCTCGAAACGCGCCTCGCGCGAAGGGCGCGTGGGAAGAACACTCGAGACGTCCGATGCCGTCGCTCAGACCTTTTACTCTTTACATCCATCATTTTCCTTTCTTCTTCTCGTCATCATTTTCATCATCATCATCAATCGCATTCGTCGCAAAAAGAGAAGAGTTGTGCATTCGACGAGACCGCGACGACGACGGCGGAGAAGAAGAGAACGAAAAAGAACGCACCTCGAGGGACCACCACCACCACCACCACCACCACTTTTTCGCTCTTTTAGGAAAGGAAAGGCGACGACGACGGCAAAAAGTGTCGTCGTTTGGTGAAAAATCGAAATTGGTGCGGGACAACGTTTTTCTTTTCTTCCGCGTTTAATTAATGGAGAAATGATTCACAAATATGCGCGATGACTTTGACGACTTTGACGACGACGATTTCGCGTTTTGGAAGAGAATCATCGACGCAAAGGAGAAGACGACGCACAAAACACACGTCGTCGTCTTTGAGAGCGTCGTCGTCGGACGCATCATCGGGTACTAATGACGCGGAGGATGGGGACTACGAGAGGTTCGTGAACAGAATAACTGCCCCGAGAATTGAATTCGGCGAGAAGATACACCGCACGGTACACCACCACGCGTTCTCGAAACACAAATCCTACGCGTACCAGTGGCAAGCCTTTTGCGCGAGAACAGAAGAATACGATTATCGAGACGTGACGAGCGATGAGGCGGAAACATTTTTATCCGCGTTTCACTTTAAATTGGAAGACGGATGTAAACGCTTCGAAGAGGATGTAAGAACTGGAAAAGCAAATGAGGATTGGGACGCGGCGAGCGCAAACCACCCAACGTTAGGTTTAGTCGCGATCGTGGCGAGCTGGAAAGCGAGCGTAGAAGCAGTGTGCGGTCGAAGTTGGCTGTTCGAAGATCCAGAGAAAGAGGAGACGACGACGACGACGAAAGAGTGACGCCGCGCGTTCCACGTCAACCGGGCAAAACCGCGTGTGTATTTGTACGGTCGCACACTCTCGCGGTCGCATGCGCCTCACACTGAGTCGCCTCGTCCACGTTCTCGCGCGTTATCTAAACACTCCGACGAGAGTCGTTTAAAAACGGTGGCGAGAACGTTAGAGAAAAAGGAGTTAAAGCGACGGACGCAGACGGGATGAAAGTTTTAAAAGTAGTTCTCCTCGGCGCGTGGCCAAAAGCAAAAGCGGACTTTGTCGTCACAACCACTCGTTCCACCTAAAGCTCTTTCCTTCTCTCTCTCGTCAAGAAAGGTGCTGGTACCGTGGCTCCGTATTCGTTGCCAGGAAAATCTCTCTCTCCTCTTTCTCCTCCTATTTTTGCAGAGGAGGACCATCATTTTTTTGTGTTTTTTAAAAAATTTTTCGTCTCGTTTCTTCAAAAGAAGACAAACAAAAGCGACGAGCGCGCATCGTTAGTATTATCCTTCGCGTCTTTTCTGTCTCTTTTTTGCGCGCAGGAGCACCGACGTTGTTTGCGCGTCCAACTTTTGTCGTCTCAAAGTCGCGCGTCCGTGGTGACACCGACCTCTCGGTCGCGCGCCCGGGTGGGCGTTTGAATTTTGAAGCCCTCCTCTCGACCCATTTTGAATTCGCGCGCGCGAGATTTGACTGTCGTTGCGTGCAATCCGACTTGAGCTCGACGGGCGGTGGACAAAGTCGTCTTGCGTCTCGGCCAGTCGCGGCGAAAGAGTGGAGGGAGAGACACGGGTACGTTGTGCGGGTCGACGGGCGGTGAATTTTTTTTTTCGTTCGTTCGTTCGTTCGAAGAAGAAGAAGAAGAAGAAGACAAAGAAGAAGACGAAGAAGAAGACATCGACACCGGCATCCAATCGAAACAGCATCGACATAACATCATGGACGATAACGAGGCGAACTTGACGGAATACGAGTTGGAACGGAAACGGAAGATCGCGCGGAACCAAGCGCTCATCGCGCAGCTCGATCTGAAATCGCTCGCGAATAAAGTCGCGCCAGAAAAACCGAAAAGAAACGTCAACACCGGCGGCGATGGCGGAAACACCGCCAAAAGAGGACCGAAAGGGGCGCACGCGAGGAAACGGATGAAACCGCAAAGGTTTTCGAGTCGAGCAGATAAATTAAAAAAACAACAACGATTGACGCATTGGAAAGGACAACGGATCGGGAGTTTGAGAACGAGCGTGGCGAGCGTGGCGAACGCAGTGGTGACGACAGAAGTGATCGCACTCGGAAGGCTAGATCCGAAGGAAAAAGATGGAGAAGAAAATGGGGACGAAGGTAATACTAACGTCGTCGCGGGCGCGTCGACGTCAAACGTAAACGGCAGGCCGCACCAAGAGTCCATGCAAATGTCAGACTATCTTTCGCGTAAAAGTCATGTTAAAAACCCACCGGTGAGAAAGAGAGGACGACCGCGATTAGATGAAATGGATAATTGGGTTGAGCAGAAACCGCCGGCATACGTGATGGCGGAGAAGTCCTTAATTCCTCGAAGGTATTTAGCCGAAGGAGAGTGTTTCGATGAACCATATTACGCGTGGGTAGATGAACATAAAAAACATCACTTGATTTGGGGCAGAGATGACACGAGTAAAAGCCAAAAGAGCGTGCAAACGATTGAAGAAGGCGTGGATACGCCGAGCGAAGCTGCGGTTCTTATTTTAGAGGAACTTCAACGACGAGAATTTGAAAAGTGGGAGTCAGAACGCGAGGAAAATTTGAAAACGGCCATCGTTCAAAGATTCGCCTATATGGATGACATTTTAACGGAACCGTATTATCCGCACGGACGAGATGCATTACCGTCTCGATATAAAAAATTTAATAAACCTGGTTGGCGGGAGCAGCAGCAACAGCGTCAGAAGGATAGTACTAGTAACGCACATAATCATGTAAAGGTATCGGAGATTTACGCGAACCCGTTTTCTGAGGAATCAAGGAAAATGAAATTAAAGGAAGATCTCTCGCAGTCTGGAACGACCGAAATTAAATCCTCGGGGTATAATTATGGTGGTGTTTTGCAATGTTCGACTTGCGGCAAATCGTGTAAAGATACCCCCAAAATGCGCGCAGGACAATTTGAGTCCATCCAACACCTTTGCACAGCGTGCGGATTATTTTATGCGACATTTGGGAGAAAGAGACCGCTGGATATAAAAAAGTTTGAGGAATTGCCAATTAATATTCAAAACGAAAAACGCGCTGCGTTCTCAAAGTTAGAAGAAGAGGCTCGGCTGAAAGCTATAGAAGAGAATACGAAAGCGGCTGCAGAAAACGCGCCAACATCGGATGCGACGGCTCAGGCTCCGGTGCTGGCGTCTGCGAACGAGGAGGCGAAACCAAAGTTATTGTTCACGATGAAATCACCAGCGGTAGAAGGAAAAAGCGCGTGGCCACAAACGTTGTTGAATGAGAACGGCAACAACAATAGCAATAGCATTAATTTTGTCGCTGAAGGGCAGAAGAAAGAATTCAAAGCTGAGTTGGCGGAGACAAAAGTAACCGAAGAAGACGCCGTAAAAGTCATGCTGAAATTCAGTGCAGACAATCTGATCAAATTAGAATTGATAACTGGGAGCCTAGAAAAGCAGCAGCAGCTACAACATCAAGTCAACGAAACTAACGTCAAAGATGCCACTACCACAGTGGTAGAACACGCTAAACCGTCGCTTAAAATAGTCATGCATCGTCCGCACGCTGCGCCTGATAGTACCACCGAAGGAAGAAAGAAGGAAGATGGAGGAGAAGACCCCGGCATGGGGATTGAAGTCAAGCAAGAAGTAATGGTAAAAGAAGAAGAAACGAAGAAGCAAGGAACGAATCCAGCTGTTGTGACTCACGATTTTAAGACCGTCAAGTATGTCGGTTTAAACCACTGCGGAGAATTATCTGAGCAAATTCAAAAAGCGATTCCTGAAATGGGCGAAATGACGAAGCTTGTCACGTTTGTCGGCGCTGGAATGATGACGAAAAGTATGGTCGAGGAAGGAATCTTCCCAGATGAAGACGCCATCTCTCAAATCCAACCGTGGATTGCACAGTTGAACCCGACGAGGCTTCCAGCGCGATTTTTAGTAAACCCTAAGATACAGATATTACCACCGGAGTGGTCAAATCCAGACGTCGGTTCCGATGCTTTAATGTTTGCTGCGAACATTGCACACAGGTCGCCAATTGTAATCAATCCGATAAAGTTGAGAAAGTACAAGCCGGATGATATTGACGGTGATATGATTTTCGGATACGGCCAGTTACACGTTCAAGATTCATTGTTAGCCTTTCGCGAACGTGACGAAGAGTGGCAAAGTTCCGTTCCTGCGCCGAACGAAAATAACAACGAAATGGATGAAGACACACAAGATGACCTCGATGCTATCCGCGATTATAAGGAAACTTTAGAGCGCGAGTCTGGGTACGAAGAAGACTGCGATCAACAAATGTACATTCAAGGTGTCAACAAAGCAATTTCTTCAGTAAAAAAGGCTAGATTAAAAGAGTTTCGAGATACGAAACGCATACAAGAGCGGAATAGACGCAGTAAAGAGTATGAAGATGAGAAAAATCGTTTGCGAATGCAGATGACATTGCAACCGATCCGTTTCATGACGTCAAGAGAACGCGAAAAATTACGACGCGAAAAGCAGCTCAAAATAGATGAAAAGAACGGAAAGTCACCTTCAACTTTGGGTAAATCATTAGCCGTTACGATGAAGAAACCGCCGGCGGAGGTGTCAGGACGCGCATACACACCGGAGGAGATTCCTATAATTTGCGGTAAATTAACGGGGATGATGATGACGAACGGTCGACCGCGCCTCAATTTGATGTGTAGAATCGATGGTTCCGACCAGCAAGTAGGGCCTACGGAATTTGAAAGGAGAGGAGGTTCAAAGAAGAAGAAGTGGAAGAACTCGATATACGTGAGATTTGAAAATGGGAATGACGATTCGACTGGAATGACGCTTGGTCATCATATGATTGAATCTGGGAAAAATTTTGACAACAATGGAAGAATTAGAAATAAGAAAGTTGCCGTGTATCGTCCCTCCGATGGTGGATTTCACATTGGGACCATAACAAAATTTTTGGAGAATTCGGGCGAACATCGTGTCGAGTACGACGACGGAAAGGCAGAGGAATTGTATCTATTCTTGATGGATTTGAAATGGGAACCGGAAATTGTCGACGAAAAGACGAATGAAACGGAGGCGATGAAAGAGGAAGCAAAAGAAGCAGAAGGAGGGGAGAAGGGGGAGGAGGAGGAGAAGGAAGAAGACAAGGAGAAGGAGAAGGAAGAGAACAAGGAGGAAGATTTTGAAAATTTGTCTGACTTGGAGCTCGTTTACAAAATCGGAAAGCCAGCCGGCGCACCTGGAAAGTCCGGAGCAAAGCATCCCATCTCGCTCGGTTCGTTCGAAGTGTATACGATTGACAATTTTGGTGTCAGTAAACACCATCCAATGCGCATGTCTGAGCGAAGAAAATGCCTCGAGATTTTAAATATCGTCCGCAGCACCGAAGGAAGAGGGAAAGGTATCGGGAAAGCAGCTGCCTCCTCTACGCGCCTCCTCGTCGAAATGTTTGAACGCTTACCTATGAAGTCACAACTGCCGGAATACTATAAAATCATTCGATATCCGATTGACGTAGCTACCATCGAAATTTCATTGAAGTCTGGAGTGTATGCCTCCCCGTGGTGGTTCTTCGTTGCCATGGAACTCGTATTTGCAAACGCTCAGAGGTACAACGACCCGGCGACTCAAATGTATGCGGATGCGGCGGTGTTGAGAGAATGCATGCACTCTGCTGCCAAAGATCTCTTTGGGTCAGACGTTCCGTTTCCCGTAGCTGGTGGTGATATCTATGACGATGTTGAAGAACCGACGGATTATAAAGAGACTCGTATAGTTCCTTACGAAATCAATGACGAGGAGAATCCGTTTGCAGGAGACGACATTGTCTATCGCGACCACCGCGAGATTATATCGGAAACGTCAGGATTATATCACCCGCCAGCGCAAGTCACTCCGAAAGTTATGCGTGAAGAAATCGAGCGCGAGAAAGCTGCCGTTGAAGAATATGGTTACGAAGCTGTGAATGAACAAGAGCCCGAGCCGATCGTGGGAAGAGGTCGGACGAAAATCAGGTACGAAAACAAACCGATGGAAATCGCTTCTTTGAAGCGCGGTCCATACAAAAAGCCGCGCCGATCGAAGGAGTCTATCAAAGAAATATCTTCCGACGAAGAGATGTACTATATTTCTGATTCTGATAATTCGGGAGGTACAAAGCACAGTCGTCCTTTGAGGACGAGATCAAACGATACTCTGGTCGTCGCAATCAGTCTGTTAGAAAGACATTCTCAACTTGGCACGGACGAGTTCATGGAGAAGATTGAAGCTAGAGGTGGTGGCGCTGGTAAAGAGTGGGCGCGAGCCGGCCGAAAAGTGGCGGCGTTCACGGCGTACATGCGCAACAAATCGGATGTTTTCGCCGAAATCACCAGCGCTGGAGGTGTTATTTGGTCTTTAGCACAAGGCTTTTCTGCGGAAAAATTGAGGGATAAAATTGAACCTCGTCACCTACCGGACCGCGCGGCAAAAAGACAATGTTCCACCGGCGCTGAAGGTGACGGGGACGAGGACGAAGACAATGGCAGAGATGCCAAAGTTTCGAAGAAAGCCACCATCGAGACCACAAACGCAAATGGAGGAAGTGCATGGGAATGGAAAAGTGCTGACGGCCATATGACGCAGAAAGCAACAGCAGTGTGCCATTCAGTGCTTCGAGCGCTTCGCTCCGCAGTCGAACCGGAAACCAAGCGTCTGCGCAGTGAACTCTTCGAACTCCTCCCTACGAGTAGAGTCCTTCCAGAATACTACAGATCGATTGCCAATCCCATCGACTTACGAAGCATAACGAAATGTTTGAGAGAAAATGGCTACGCGACCATCTGGGCATTTCTCGTCGCCGTCGAGCTGTGCTTCTCGAACGCACAAAGCTTCAACGAAGAAGATTCACAAATTTACGAAGACGCCGAAGAGTTGCGTAAAGTTGGGAACGAGACGGTGAGACAACTCGTGCCAGGCCATCCCATCCCGGTGAGAGATTCGTGTTACGAAAAGGACAGTTTGATTGAACCCCCGTGGGAGAAAGTCAAACCAAAATTAACTTTTACTATGAAACAAAAAGACGACGAAAGCATCGAAGCCCTCATCTCTCTTCCGCCGAATGGAGAATGTGGCAAGTGTTCCGTCTGCATGAAGAATTCCTCCTCTAAAAGCAAAGGCGCGATAAAGAAATGCATTACGAGCCAAATGGTCCAAGTCGCTCGCGACACCAAGCTAGACCTAGCTCTTCTCGCTGCGAAAGGCCAAGACGCCGTCGGCGTCAAAATCGAAATCTTTTGGCCCGGAGAAGACGCGTGGTTCTCTGCCGTTATCAAAAGCTTCGACGAACTGACGTGCGAACATCTCTGCGAGTACACAGAGGACAATGTAGAGGAAAAGCTCGCTTTATGGAATGATTCCAACTGGGAAGAAGGAACGAAAATTCGAATCGCATAGAACTTACTTTGATTAAATAGAAAGCACAGCACCGACAAACCACTATGTATTTATAAATGTCGTGCCTACACTTGGGTCCCCGCGCGCTGTTTTTTCCTTTGTTTTTCTTCGTATGAAAAATACCCCTTTTTTGAATACCTATTTTACCCCCACAAAACGCGCTCGGGTAGAAGACGGAGAAGTACGATGGGATTCAAAGAGATCTTCTCCTCTTCCGCGCAGAAGGCAACGAGGAGGAGGAAGAAGAAGCCTCCGCGTCCGGCGAGCGCAACGGCGCGCGTCGGCGAGACACCGCGGGGCGGGAAGACGCAAGAAGAAGAAGAAGACAACGAAGAAGAAGAAGAAGAAGAAGAAGAAGAAGAAGACGAAAAACGGAAGAAGAAGACAACGGCGAAGAAGAAAACGACGGGCGCTAAAGCGAAAAACGCGTCGTCGATGCCTTCTTTGCCGATGCTGGACGTGAACGCCGCCGCGAAGAAAGGCGGGAAGAAAACGGCGAGAAGTCCGACGGCGGCGAAAACAGCCGAGAAAGCGTCCTCTGTGCACGCGAAAAAGTTGAAGAAAGCGAAAGAAGGAGAAGAGAAGGAAGAGAAAGAAGAGGAGATGGAAACGGAGAACAAAATTTATCCGACGAGAATGGACGAAGGGACGCACAACGAAGAAGACAACGAAGAATTGCTGTTGATAAAACTGTCGAGAAATATGCGCGAGCTGAAACGCGCGTTAGATACGGCGGATAAAGAGGACGATCAAATGCAGTTTCTTGGCAGGCTGCGAGACGTGGAGACAGCGCTGAAAGCGATTGAGGTACCCGAGGACATTTTGGCGGCGGCGGCACCACCGCCTACGGCTGAAAACACGTCTGCAAATGATGGAGAATGGATTGGAAAAAAGTGTGCGTTTTTCTCGAAGTGCATGATTCGATGTTGGAATGTGGCGGTGGTGAGCGATACAAAAGCGATGAACGTTGGCGCGGCGGTTGTTTCTATAAACGTGCGCGAGAAAGTACTGGAGCTGTTGACAGAGGCAAAAAGTACATGCCACACGAAAAATACTACTATCGATGAAAAATTATTGTCATCTTTGAGTGGGAAATTAGCGGAGACGTGTTACAACTGCGCTCGATTTTCAATGGCAGAGAAGTACTTCAAAACAGCTTTGAAAGGGACGCGATTTGATTTTGATTTGTCAGAAGATGAATCTCCTTTGAACGAGGAGTTAGAAGAAAAAGAGGAACACAACGACGTTTTCTTCCAAAATTTCAAAGTTGCATCACTTCGAGCAGCGAATTTTATTCGCTTGAATGACTTGTCGAAAGCGTCTTCGATGTTAACGGAGTGCGCGAAAACGTTATTGTTTGCTAATGAGATGTCGTCGAGTAGCGAATCAGCGAAAAAGGCGCAGATGGTTTCTATTTTTTTCAGTGCTCTGGAAAAATTGGCCAGAGACGTGGAAGATCTCGACCTTTCGAGCGACGAGGATGAGAAAACGACGAAGGAAAAGATGATGGACGTGATTAAAGTTGCCTTGGAGAATTTGATTGAAGTCGCAGAGACGATCGACGAATCAGTTTTCCCGCTCGCGACCAAGAAAAATATGCGAACTCGAGCGGCGAAAGTTTGCGTATTCTTAAACGAAGATGCTTCTAGACATCTTACGTTGGTTGAAGATGTTAACACGAAAAGCAAAGATGCGATAGACACGGTTGAAGACGCGCAAACTTTACTTCTCTCGGCGCAAACGTCACTTTTGAGTGATGGAAACGTGGATTATGCAGAAAAATGTGCGCTTCGTGTGCTCGGCGAGGATGGTAACACAAAAAACGAACGATTTGAGAAGACAAGAACGTTACGAACGTTTGCTTCCGCCGCATTCTTACTTGCACTCGCGAAAAGGGACATTAATATTGGGTTAAATAGGATTGAAAAACGCTTGAGAGCTATTCAAAATGCGAAAGACGACGAGTGCAAGTTTGCGCTCATTGCAAGCTCGTTTTGGGCAGCGTTTTCACTCACATCTTCAGCATCGTCAACGTCAACAACAAACGAAGTGAACGAATCTACCGCGATCAAATACGCAGAACAGTTACTAACTCCTTCTTCGCTAATTGCGCAAACATTGACGTCTGGCGATTCGAAGGAAAGCTCGCCTCTACTCACTCGCGCTCGAGCTTTGGCGTGGAATCATGCGGTTGGGTTGGAATTCAGCGCAGAAGCAGCCAATCGAGAAAATGCGAAAAGTTTGGCTAAGCTCGCGCACGGTGCATTTGAAAATGTTGTTGCGATGGATAAATTTCGCCACGATGCAGGATTGATTCCAGAAAATAAGGACTCGATTGAATTTCAAAATTTTCAGAACGACGTAGCAGACGCACTTAAAACGCGGGCGTTTTGTGCTCTGAGCGCATCGTCCCCTTCTGATGGTTCTTCCGTCGCACTAGCTTCTCACGCAGTGCAAGCGCTCGAGTCATACGAAAGTCAAGAGATGCGTCTGGTTTCAGCATCTACCGCATTACTTCGACTTAAACTTTGCAGAGCAGAGTTACAAAATTTGTGTTGCAAAGAAAAAGATGCCACTCTCGAAGAGGAGGAAAATACGACTCCTCTAGGCAGAGAAGAACACGATAACGAGTTATCTGATCCTGGTACTAACAACAAGATGATGATTGTTTCACGCGTTAAGAATGCATTTCACACAATTTGTAGGGTTGGAGACCAAAATGCAATCATTTTTGCAGCTTCCGAGCTCGACTCATTGGCAGACACAGAAATAATCACCAATGCATTAAGGTCAGCATGGGAAGCGTTACACAATTGTGAAAAAAAGAAGCTGAACGCACCGCAGCGGCAACAACAAAAGACGACACCAGAAAAGCAAGACGAAGAAAACACGAATAATCTGAAGAACGAAGCAACGGTGTTCCGCGCGTATCTAGCGTATGCATGGAAAACCTTATCTACCGGAACACCGACAACGCTCGATCCCTCAAAAATTTTCACAATGTTAGCTTCCGACGTGGCGCACTGGCTCGCGAGAACGGCAAAGGTTCCCATGCTCCTGAAAATATTTCCTGAGAGCCTCGTAATAATTGATATTGTCTTCGACTTGGTTGATTTATGCTTAAAGCGCGCGACGATCGAAAAATCGACTTCGTCGTCCTCATCCTTGATTGATTGCGTCAGACGTCTCTCTTTCACCGCTGCACAACTGCTTGAACGTGTCCAGTCTTTACAAGAATACGACAAAGAAACGTCTCAAGCTTCAAAATATCGCGCAAGTTGTATGGGTTTAACTTGCTTTCAGATCGCGATAGCTGCTATGCTTGACGAGATGCGCGAGGACGATGAAAAATCACTTTCAAAGACAGAAAAAGCAGTTGCAAAGTTTCAAGAACGTATCGAAAAAGCGAAGGACAGATACTCCGGTGACGATGGACAGATGAAAATAATACGCAGATACGAAGGAAATTTGATTGCGTATGAATACGCTTTGCTTAACTTGCGAATGAAACGAAAAGGTGGAACATCTTTGAGCACGGATGAAGTACAAGCGTTTTGCGATGCGCAGGGCTCAAAAGTTTCGCCGCGAGTATTACTACGATTTTGTGAGGATTATCCGGATGACAAAGCAGCCATTTCTGTTATCAACAACAATATCATCGAACGCATAACAGAAACTTCAACTAATAACAACCAGGAAGCTTTCGACGGCATCACGTTAGCTGCTGCCTTTCGCAAACTCTTCGCAGCAGAAGAGCAGAACGAGAAAGCGCTGGAAATTTTTTCGAGGCTTTCGACATTGAAGCCACCACTAGCTGGTGTGAACGAGGTGATATTATTTCCAACTGCTGAAGCGGAATATTTGGTTTCATTGGCTTTTAATCGAGCAACGCATATGGAAAGACTGGACGAGCCGGAAAAGGCGCTGACATGGGTCAAATCTATCGAAAAAGTTATCGAAAAGAAGAAAGACATGGAAGAAGGGGACGAGACCACTTTTCTCTCGAGTTCCTTAAGGCCAGCTTTTGTTGAAGCATTGGCTGAAAAGCTTCGAGATGCCGAGGCAGATTTACAAGGTGAGATCGAAGTGAGAGTGTAACCTATTCAATAAACATACTACAGAGAGAGACACAACTTAAGAATACATGTATAAACATACAAAATCGATAAGAACTACCTAAGTAACCATCGCTATCCCAACTTTAATCATTTTGGCGAGTTCGCCCGCTACCTTCAAATCTAATCCGGAAAAGATGAAGCCTTCAGATATCCATACTTCCGCGTTGGTCCATCCAACTTTTCGTTTTCGAACAAAAGTTGGGCTTATGTTCCTAAGAAATATCGTCACTCCCGTTATGGTTTCATCAGACGGTAAAAACTGAACTGTGTATCGATTAACGCAGATTTGACCATGAATTTTAAAGCCATTGGTTTCATTTTTATACACGTCTTCGAATACTTTTAGTTGCGGGTCACTATTTGGTAAAATATTGAATTCACGCGGAGGTGCCGGAGCAATGGACGACTCGTAGGAAACCTCGCTCTTGCTCTCGTCATTGCCGGTGTCTTTTATTTTCTCCCTTCGCTTTCCACCTCTCGGTGCAAACTTGTCGTGAGTTCGTAAAGTTGTTACGAACATGTCTCGTTCAATCGCTCTCTTTTCCGTGGAATACGATATTTCTTCGTCGCCAAACTCGGATAAATACAACGATGAGCGATCGTCGAGCTGAATATGCACTCCTGGAGTACCGTCTTCACTCTCAATACGTAACAGTGCGCACATTCTGTCCACTTCACAAACCCATTCCCTTTGATGCTGTTGTTCATGCGCATTTTCAGCGCTCTCGAAACGAATACCAAAACAAAAAGTCGTAAATCCAATCGCAGTTGACGTGACGAATACGCAACCTCGCAGACCAAAATCTGAGCGACACGGCCAACATCCAAGCAATGCTTTTTCCCCTTCGTGTTTCAATTTTGCATTGAAAGTCGTAATAACGCGAGCGCAAAGTGAATGCGCGAGATTTTGAGCTCCGCCCCTGACAACATCTCTCGCCCATTTGTCCTTGTCGCCTCTCTGTTTGAGAATGCGAAGCACATCCATCGAACTTACCCGTTCTCTGGTCTCTTCTTCTTCTGGAACGAGTTTTGCTACCTCCATCGTAGGTGTGTACCACAGATCTAAAATCCGGCGGGTACGTCTTTCTGATTTCTGCACATCTCGAAGCGTCCTTGCGTAACCATCATTGCCGTTCATCTTTTTGTATTCTGCTTTGAAAAATTCAGAGACGTCATCGCAAAATTGCACGCACCGGGAGTGCGTCACTTCCGTAATTCGCGTTGTAGATGCATCAAAAAAAGCATGATTTCCATCGGAAAACTTTCCGGAATCTCCACGTGTTAAATCTGCTTTGCTAAACGGGTCTAGTCTCGAACCCAAAACGATTCGTTCGATTGCGTCCAAAATACCAGCATGTAATGCCTTTAAGAATACTTTGCTGCACCCCAACGATAACGATGTATCGGCACGGATAATCTCTGCTTCTACCATGTTCAAACACCGCATGGTTGCGAATTTACGTGAATCATCGTATGTGTCAAAAATAGCAACCTTCAGATCTCTCGAGATGCGTTGTGAAAAGAGTTCGGCCAGGGCGTGGAGCATCTCGTCACGATTTGATTTTAGTTTTTTGTATGCGCTGGATGCGACATACTGAATTTGCGTGTTCACGCTCGAGATACTCTCCTCCTGACCGTTTTCGGCAGCATTTTCGTCTGTTTCATCGTCCTTCTCTTTAGCAATCTTTTTCCAACATCGAGGGTACTCTTCCATGAGATTTATAAACCCTTCGAAACACTTGTTCGCGTTTGATATTCGCCCATAAAAAGATCCATCTTCAAACACGCTCGATATGCCCACGGATAAGTCTTCATCTCTGGATAATCGCTCGACTTCACTCCTCCGCGCTCTTTTTATGAGAACTGTGGCGTATAACTTCTGTGCCTCAGAATATTCCACCAGACTTTCTTTGATCGCGAGCGCAATTTTCTCCACGTGGAACCTTCTTCTATATTTCGGCTGCATTGAGAAAGTTAATGCTTCACATATCTCCTCGCACGCACGCAATACGTCTTCGGAGGCCGCAGAGTGCATATCACCAGTAGTGTGGTTCATCGGTATCGGTTTTGGAAAATCGCTGGGACTGCCTATACAATGAGTCGAAACGAAGCGTTTGAGCTCCTCTGTGGCATATTCTACGGACTCTTGAATGGCAGGATGTAACGCACGCTCATAATTTCTGTACGCAGATTTAACAGATTCTGAACAATAACAGGGCATTGTTGATGCAGTTGCAGTTAGAAAATCACTTCTGCGAGAGAGGAAGGAAAAGCCGCTGTTGGGAGGAATCTCTGCTTCGTACGCTTTCGCTAACTGGAAGAGTTCCGTATCGATAAATTTCACAACGTTTTCTTCATATTTTGGATTCAATCCTTTCTCACCACATGCAGTCAGAGTACTTGCGACTAGAGTCAACGTGCGTGATAAACTTGCTTCAAATGCAAAGTATACGGGATTCGCTTCGCTCGGAAACCGTTCGCGCAATTTTCTGGCGTCACTTTTTGAATGTCCTATTAAGCTCCCAATCATTTTCAAAGTTCCAGAGAGCGTGATGCGACCGATAGCGTCAGAAACATTTGCATTAAAGCGGTTACGAAATAAGTTTGTTCCACACTGGCGCGCAATCTTCGAAAATCTCAAGGAAAAAAGATTACTCTTAGAAATTACTCCTAAAGGTTCAGAAACAATTGCCAACGTCTCCATAATCAACATTGTTTTCTTCTCCCTAGAGCCTAATTCCATATCACTTTCGACGTTTTCTATTCCATTCGCTTGAATGCTTTGCGCATCATCACTATCATCATCATCATCATCATCATCATCATCATCATCATCGTAATGCATGTCGTCAAATCCATACATTTCGAGAGTTCTAACGCACATATCTCGAGTTTCCTTGGCTAGTTTCGTAAAATACACTTTTTCCAATTCGCCGTGTCTTTCTGCTGCAATCGCCGCTGCAACGTTCGCCAACGCATCTCGAAACACTTCTGCTATTCTCATATCATTGTTTTCCACACCCCCTATACGTTTTCTACGGCTATCAGCATACAGCATCTTTTCCGGACACCACTTTTCAAACAGTGCATACGCCTCGCACACGGCTACTCCAGAACGTGGTGCAACATCCTTCTCTTTGCAGTGCGTGCGAGCTATATCTTGTAAAACCTCGTAAAGGAAGACGCGACAGCTTTCGCCTCGATAAAGATGCGTGAAAAATCGCAAAGTCGCTATGCCTATTTTCGCGTACTGTAAAATGTCCAGTTCGCCGTTAGTCGGTATAATTGCGTGCCCTTTTTTTGAGAACGTACTGGTATGGTCGCTGTTCTTGCTCTTCTTCTCATAGGATATGAAAGAGTCTACGCTCGCGTCGACAGTTCCAATCGTCGCTGTCGCTGTCACGCCATCGATTGCTTCTAACGCTAAGGTAAGATCGCGAGATGCACTCTTCAACGATGTATCTCCGATCGAACCGATGGGAAGGCACACACGACCAAGTATAGGATAATTGCGCCTTGTAATGATGGATGCTCTGACCATGTTTGTTTCTACCATCCCAACAGCATTGGAATCAGCCACTCCGAAAGAAGATGAAAACCTTTCTGGATCGAATACTTTCCTTTCGAGTTCATCTTTTTCCTCTCCGTCGTCGGTAGATATCAAAGCTTCGTTTGCCGACACCTGATTACCTGTAGAAGTGACGTCAACCACCTCAATTTCAATCAAGTGTATTTTATTCGCGACGAAAGATGGCGTCACCGCATTAAATATTGCCTCTTTCATTCCATCTTGCATGTCGAAGGGGGAGAGTGGATACGTCAACGGTGTCGCTTTCTTCGAAACAAACTTTAAAATCTTTGCATTGCTTTCGTCGTACAGAGTCATTGTCACTTTGACGAGTTTGTTTTCATTCGCAATATTACTCTCAGAAGCACCAACAGTTCTCTGCTTCATCGACTTCTTCTCCATCAGCATTTCAGGTTCCTCATCCTTATAATTCCCGTTATCATCATCGCTCACAACGTCATGGCTAAACTTTTGTTGTTGTTGTTGTTGTTGTTGTTGTTGTTGTTGCTTCTTTGATTTGCGCAAGCCAGCTCTCAAAGCCGCTTTCGATACCATCCGTGAAAGTCCTTTTAACTTTTTTGGGTTTTTATTAGCTCCACTTTTGTTCCCTTCACCTCCTCTACTGCTCCTACAGCTATTAATATTTCTATCATATTCGTTGTCATCAAATTTGGAATATTCGCCTGCATCCGCATACTTGGCGAGTACCCTAACTGCGCGAACACCTAATCGCACGACTTTCCTCTCTTCCTTGCCCGCGTATTCTTTCTCCATCCACTCCACGCAGCGTCCCAACGCCAACCGAGCGCACCTCTCGTGTTTCTTCCACTCGATTATATCTTCACCATTCCCGTTACATGCCAACCGCAACCGCTTCATCTTCCTCATCGCGCGTTCCACCGCGTTGTTGTTATTGTCATCCATAAATGTCGCAAACGCCACCGCCTCGCATGCCATATCATACGCGCGTCCCTGTATCCCACCTTCGGTCGGGAACACTTTCTCTCCAGCCACAGACGCCAACAAATTTTTTGCGTTCGCGGAGGTTCTCGAAGCGCCGACCGCGACAGAGGAATGTTCCACGCGCAGGGGCACGTTTGCGATATTCCGCTCGTTTGAAGCAGGCGGCACCACCAATTCGTTGCTCTTGTTGTTATTCAAAAGTGAAGAATATTCAGGCGCCGCCGCAAATTTTGATTCTCGCGACGCGTTCGCATTACCACCGTCGTCGTCATCGTTTCGTTTACTCTTCCTCGCTCGCCCGCCTCGCGTCTTGTGCAGCTGTTTTCCTTCCTTCGCGTTCATAATTGGAATCTCTCTCTCTCTCTCTCATCGTTTTCGCGCGTGGGAGTAATTGGTACCCGTTTCGATACGGACGCGCGGACTGACTGGTCGCGCCGCTCGGAATAGAAGACGCGCATCGTCGTCGTCGTCGTCGACGTCGTCTTTTTCGGTGGTGCTTTTTGCGCCGCGCGGCGCGTTCGGATTGGAGCGCAAGTTGATTTCAATTTGAGTTAAAGGTATCCCAAAGTATGAAACCCTAAACATATTAAAGGTTCTTTGTCCTCCACTTCTCCTTAAGTACCCCAACCGAGTGTGGCCACTCCTCGAGCGCTTTCCAGACGCGACGTTCCAAAAAGATGTCGGAGGACTCCGACTCCGACTCCGACGAGAAGTACCTCTCTCAATTCGTCGTGGCCAAAGTTCTCTCCGTCGAACCGATTCCGAACAAAGACAACCTGAAACGCATCGCGGTTGACGTTGGCGACGGCGACGACGACGATAAAGTGTTGCGCATCGTCACGAACGCGAAAAACGTGTCCGAAGCGGGAGTGCTGATAGCGATAGCGAAAGTAGGGTCCACGTTGAAAGACGGGACGGTGATTAAGAAACAGTTAGTCGGAGGGGAGATGTCGGAAGGGATGGTTTTAGACGCGCCTTTGTTGAATTGGAAAAGCGGATCGCACGGACTCGCAGCTATTTTGCCGTCGGACGAACGAAAACCTTTGTTTTTTAAAGCGGGCGACAAAGTACCGAGATCGAGGCCGAGGAGCGACGGGTTAGTCGGAGACGAAAAGGAGAACGAGAGCAAAAAAGAGGA
>MDTG01117947.1_pt1 | contig 18135 bp, 17 predicted proteins | sample 811421 | NCBI WGS metagenome assembly MDTG01 (sample SAMN05326645, study PRJNA326480) | marine metagenome | isolation source: seawater | place: Pacific Ocean: South East | collected 2011 | reverse complement strand
GCCGATTGATCCGCCAGGATGGTGGGTCGTGCAGGCAGGAACACGGCGCCTCCCCCGAGGCCCCGCCGTGACCGGGCAAAGAAAAAGGCCCGGTCGAGGCGAACCTCAGACCGAGCCCTTCCGGGGGTAAGGTAAGGAGCCGGCGCGAAACACGTCGACCCGCTGCACAGATAATATCCCAAACCATCCTCGAAGCAAGCGAGAGGGGCGAGAATGTGTTCGGCACCTCGCGCGGCGCGGCGTGAACGGGCACTGGACGTTTTTCGACCGGATCCAGGCGAGTCATCTGGGCCAAAGTGGACGTTTTCGATCCAGACGTACCTCCCCCGCCCCCACCCGCGGCCTACATTGCAGGCAACCCATGCAGTACACCCTCAGCAGGACATGCCGGATCATCGTCTCCGACGCCCCCCCCACCGCGGCGGGGAGCGGACCGGGGAACAACCACGCCGGCTGGCCGACCCCGGCCGGCCTCGCGGCGTGGTATGAGATCGACGTCGAACTCGAAGCCGAACCGGACGCGGAGTCCGGCTACATCATCGGCATCCACGTCATCGACAAGGCGATCAGGGAAGCCGCGAGGGAACCGCTTCGCGAGGCACTCTTCGGCCCGCGTGAGCAGGAAATCGGACTGGCGCGGCTCGTCCGAACCATCAAGGATCGAGTCGGGGAGACGCTGGGTCGCATGCCGACCACGCTACGCTTCAAGCTGAGTCCCCGGCACATGATCACCTGGACGTCCGAAACCCACCGCCCCGAGGGAGACCACATGACCCCCGCCACCGAGACCCTGTTCGTGACCGAGCACTTCGAGTTCGCCGCCTCCCACCGACTGCACTGCCCGGAACGCTCGGAGGAATGGAACCGCAACGAGTTCGGCAAGTGCAACAACCCCCACGGACACGGGCACAACTACAAGGTCGAGGTCACGATCAGGACCGAGATGACGCCGGACGGGACCGCCGCCATGGACTTCTCCCAGCTCGAGGGCGTGGTCGAATCCGCGGTCATCGGGCGCTTCGACCATCGGTACCTCAACGAGGAATGCCCGGAGTTCGAGGACATGAACCCGTCGGTGGAGAACATCACCAGAACCTGCCGGGACCTCCTGGTCCGGGAGCTGGAGGGGACCGGGGGATCCCTGGAGTGGGTGACGGTGTGGGAGACCGCGAAGACGTCGTGCACCTGCCGGGGGTGACGGAAGGGACGTGACCGGTCCGACTAGGTCAGTTCCTCGCCTGCCATCAGACGGAACCCCTTCCGCCGGAGGATCTGCCCGGCGAAGGTGTGGTCGTCGACCGCGAGGGCCAGCAGCTGCAGGGGACCGGCGGGGTGGGTCGGGAGAATGGGGTAGGCGAACCGTATGTTCAGTTCCGCGCCGAGCAGGAACAGGCAGGCGCTGGTGAGGGTGTGCTCGTCGTCGAGCTCCATCACCAGCAGCTCGACCTCGGAGAAGCTGAACCCGTGCTGCTTGAGCAGGTAGCGAGCGGCGTCGGCGTTGTCGAAGATCATCCTGACCACCGCGTGGTCGGAGGAGTCGAGCACGCTCACCGCCACGAGGGTGACGTGCGGTGCCTCGTCGAAGAGCTGGACCAGCTCGAGCAGCTTCCCCACCCGGTTGTCGAGGAACACCCCGAACTGTCGGACCGAGGGTGGTGCATAGCCTTGTTCGGTTCCGAGTGACACGGTGCGCTGGGATCCCCTCTGGTGGACGGCAGGGTGGGAGGACGCGTGGAGTATACAGCCCGGAGGAACGGGGCTCAGGCCGAGATGAACTCGGGATCCGGGCAGGCCGGGAGGTGCCCCTCGTCGGCCGCCTGGGTGAGCAGGGCCCGGACCGCATCGCGACCCCGGGGGCCGTAATCCAGCGTCCAGCGATTCACGTACATGTCCACGAAGGCCCCGGTGACCCCGGCGTCGATGCCACGGCCCCATTCCTGCGCCCGGATGATCGACTCCTCGCGATGCTCCATGGCATGCTGGAGCGAGCTCTCCAGCAGGTCCACGATCTCCCGGGTCGCCCCGACACCGTGGCGCTCGTCGAGGCCCCGGCGGATCACGTTGGCCCCGAGGGGGAGCGGGAGCTGGTTTCGTTCCTGCCACCAGACCCCCAGGTCCTGGATCTGGTGCAGGCCGTCCTCCTCGAAGGTGAGCTGGCTCTCGTGGATCACCACCCCGGCATCCACCGCGCCCGAGGCGACCTCCCCGGGTATGCGGTCGAAGAGCATCGGCCTCCACTCGACCTCGGAGCCCTTGAACATGAGTCGACTCACCAGGTACGCGGTGGTGCGTTCGCCGGGGACCGCGATGGTGGGCCGGGAGCCCGCGAGGTCCTCGAGAGTGGTCGAGTGCCGGGCGACCAGCCGCGGTCCGTATCCGTCACCGAGACTGGCCCCGCAGGCGGTGAGCGCGTACCGATCGGCCACCAGCGGGTAGCAGGCGCATGAGATGCCGGTGATCTCCAGGGCGTCCTGGTCGGTGCTCTCGCAGGCACGGCGATTCAGCTCCTCGATGTCCTCGACCACCTGCTCGAAGCGGAACCTCGGGCTCGCGAGCGGTGCGGGGCCGCGGGCATGATCGAAGAGGGGCCACCACATGAAGGCATCGTCGGGATCGGGACTGTGCCCGAGCCTGATGACCGCGCGTCCGTCTTGGGAGTGGGTGTTCATGCGGACCAATCATAGGCCCACCGGCCGCCACCGGGGGATCAGCAGGACCAGGCGGAGAGCAGGAGGGTGAGGTCGGGTCCGGCGACCGTCCCGTCGCCGTCGAAGTCCGCGGGCCCCGGTCCGCCCCAGCTGGAGAGCAGGATGGTGAGGTCGGCTCCGCAGATCCTTCCATCCTGGTCGAGATCGAGGACGGGGCCGGAGCTGGCGCCTTCGTGCACCAGCCCGGACAGGTCGGCGTCGACCCTGATGTCGATCGAGTTCACGCCCGTGGGCAGCGATTCGGGCAGCACGGAGACCAGGACCTCCGAGAGGTCCAGGTTGGTGATCGAGACGGAGGTTCCGCTCTCGGTGAAGGTCCCGGCGAGGTCCGCGTTGTCGGAGGCGATGGTCCGGCTCTCCCCGCTCCCGACGAGGTTGCCCTGGTACGAGTAGGAGATGTCCAGGGTGTACAGCGCGCCGGGGATCGACCACTGGTCACCCTGCAGCTGGACGGTGTAGGTGCCCTCGAGCTGGATGAGCAGGGTCCCGATCGTCACGTCGATGCTCTCCAGGCAGCCGAAGAACCCGCAGAAGAACTCGAGGTTGAGCTGTGCGTTCTCCGCCAGGACCAGATGGTCCTTGAAGGTGATCGAGTCCCCGGTCCGCTCGACGAGGAACTGGCTGCCCGAGATCTGGGCGGTGGTCGCGGCCGCGGAGCTCGAGGAACCGAAGATCGGGACGTCCAGCGCCATCTCCACGTCGACGGGGATCACGGTCGGTGACGCGTCGAGGACCACGTCCTCGGCGTGCAGCGTCGCCACGAAGGGGAGCAGCATTGCCGCAATGAGGGATCGTCCGGGGTTCATGCATCACCTCCTCGTGGTGGTCCAGACGTCGGGGCCGCGACGCGGCGACCACGAGGCGTCCCGTCCAAGGTAGCGGTGGATCGGCTCGATGCAAGGAAACACCGGCCGCCTCCCCCCCGGGGGGTGCAGGGCGGTCAGCGGATGAGGTCGGGATCGAGCAGGAACGGGTTACCGGCACGTTCCACCGCCACGCTGGTGGCGGGACCGTGCCCGGGATGCACGGTGGTCTCGTCGGGAAGCTCGAGGATCCGCGCCAGCGAATCCCGCAGGTGTGACGGGTTCGAGGTCGGGAAGTCCACGCGCCCGATCGAACCGGCGAAGAGGGTGTCACCGGCGATGAGGGAGCGGGTCGACTCCTCGAAGAGGCCGACCGAGCCCGGACTGTGCCCGGGCAGGTGGAGCACCCGCCAGCTGGTGCCCAGCAGGTCGAGCAGGTCCCCGTCCTCGAACCGTCGGTCGGGTGGCGGGGCGATGCACGGCCACCCCGACATCCCGGAGAGGTTCCGCATCGGATCGAGGTTCCAGTCCTCCTCGAGGGGATGGACCCAGGAGGGAAGGACCCCGAACTCCTCGAACAGGGCCTCGATGCCCCCGATGTGGTCGTAGTGGCAGTGGGTGAGGAGGAGCCCCCGGGGGAGGAGTCCTCGCTGGCGCACGAGCTCGACGAGCGGACCCGGCTGCATCCCGCAATCGACCACGAAGCATCCCTCGGGATCCGGCCCGTCCGGGACCGAGACCACGTAGCAGTTGGTCTCCACCGGACCGAGCGTGAGGACGTCGAGGATCGGACGGGGTCCCTCGTTCATGCGGACAGGGTAGCCGTTGGTCCCCGGGTCCGCTGGATCGACCCGGCGGGGCCTCCATCCTCGGGGAGCCTTGCCAACTCCCCGGGGGCTCGTATGATCAGCACGTCATGGAAGACCATCACATCGATGCCGGGGACCGCCCCGGGACAAGATCGAGACCGGGACTGCCGGCCCTGTCGGGACTCCTCCTCTTGCTGGGCGGGTGCGCCTCGATCTCCAGCGACTTCGCGTCGCTGGGCAACGCGATCTTCCCGCCCTCCGGGGCCGAGGCCGGCGAGTGGGCCACGGACTTCACCAACCCCGAGCTGCAGCAACGGGGACTCGTACTTCTCGGGACCGCGCCCTGGGCGGGAACCGAGCAGTACCAGCAGCTGTATCGCAGCTGCATCGAGGGTCCCTGGGATCCCCTGGTCAAGGCGGCTGCGATCAAGGCACTGGGCAGCCACGGGGATCCCGATGACGCGTTGCTGATCGCCTCCGAACTCGAGAACGAGTACCCCTACGTCCGCAAGGAGGCGGCCAAGAGCCTGCAACGCCTGCACGAACCCCGGGTGCAGGACACCCTCTGGCAGCGGCTGGTGCTGGAGGAGGACCAGGGCGTCCAGATCGAGCTCGCGATCGCCCTCGGACAGTACCCGTCGGATGCGGTCTTCCAGGCGCTGGTGCTGCAGCTGGAGAACCGGGAACTGGCGGTGAACCTCGCGGCCGCGGATTCGCTTCGGTGCCTCACCGGCGTGGACCACGGCATCAACGCCGGCGAGTGGCTGGCCTGGTACGACGCGAATCAGACGCCCTTCGCCGACGAGGAGGTCTACCTCTACCCGGTCTACACCCGGCCGCTGGGGTTCCTCGACTGGATCAACATCTTCAACCCCACGATCTGGGAGAAGCCGGGACTCCCGCGAGGACTCGAGGCGCGCACCGTCCGTTCCACGAGGGTGGGCGGTCCCGCGCAGACCCAGGACGGTTCGTGAGTGACCCGTGAGCGATCCCGGCGAGAGCATCCCGGAGCCTCCTCGCGAGCCATCGGACTACGCGGCGGAATCCAGCTCGGCGGCCAGTCCTGACGATCCCGGCTCGGCGCTCGGGGGGGTGATGGAACAGGAGGCGCTGATCGAGGCGGAAGGACGGATCCGCAGCGGCAAGCTCGCGGGACGGTCCCTGCTCAGCGCGATCCTGGTGGTGGCGATCCCCGTGCTCTTCCAGCAGTCGATGGCCGCGACGGTGGGACTCTTCGACAAGATCCTCGCCGGGCGACTCCCGGACCGCATCGTGGAACCGGCCCTCGACGCGATCGGCATCGGTTCCTACGTCTCCTGGCTGGTGGGCATCGCGATGGCCGGACTGGGGATCGGGGGACAGGTCATCATCGCCCGGGCGATGGGTTCCGGGGACCCGAAGGACGCGCACGACGCGCTGGGGCAGTCGATCGGCCTCGCCCTGATCTGGGGGAGCCTGGTCGGGCTGGTGCTCTGGCTCCTGGTGGCACCCCTTGCCGCGATCTCCGACCTCACCCCGGAGGCCACCGAGCTGCTCGGGGAATACGTGCTCACCATCGCCTTCTCCATGCCCCTCTGCGGGGTGCTGATGGTGGGTTCGATGTGCCTGTACGGGGCCGGGGAGACGGTGCTGCCCGCCCTGATCATGATCGCGGTCAACGCGGTCAACGTGGTGTGCAGCTGGCTGCTCTCCGGCGTCGACGTCGAGATCGGCGGCTTCGAACTGGTCAATCCCACCGGCATCGACGCCCTGACCAGCGGCGTGGCGGGCATCGCGGGCGGGACCGCGCTGGCCTACCTGACGGGCGCGGGGCTGATCGTGCTCAGCCTGTTGCGCGGGGTCCGGGACCTCAGCCTGAGGCCGGCGGCCATGAGGCCCACGCGGGTGATGTTCGGGAGGATCCTCAAGATCGGCGTGCCGTCGTTCCTCGAGGGACTCTCGATGTGGGGGGTGAACGTCTTCGTGCTGGGATTCATCGGAGTCATCGTGGCCACCAACCGCGAGGCGGGGGCGGGCCCGGTGGAGGGCCTGGTCGGCGCCCATGCGGTCGCCATCCAGTGGGAGGCGTTCTCGTTCATGCCCGGATTCGCCCTCGGCACCGCGGCGGGGACGATCGCGGGTCAGTTCCTCGGAGCGGGCAACGTGCGGATGGCGAGGAAGGCGATCATCACCTGCACCGTGATCGGGATGGCCTTCATGGGGCTGGTCGGACTGGCGTTCATCCTCTACGGCTCCGCCCTCACCCGGTTGATCTCCGACCAGCCGGTGCTGCTCGAGGAGGTCCCCAAGCTCCTGGTGATCTGCGGTTCGATCCAGGTCTTCTTCGCGCTGAACATGGTGGTCCGGCAGGGATTGCGCGGGGTCGGCGACACCAGGTGGACCCTCATCATCACCACCGTCTCGAGCTACGGTGTCAGGCTCCCCCTGGCCTACGTGCTGGGGGTGGTCCTGGGCGGGGGCCTGCCGGGGATCTGGCTCGGACTCTGCGGGGAGATCGTGGTGCGGGGCCTGCTCTTCACCGCCCGATTCCTGCACGGGGGCTGGACCCGCATCAAGGTCTGAACCCGGGACGGTCGGGGACGAACGGTCAGGCCGCCCGCTTCCCGGGGATGGCACGCCGGCCCAGAAAGCCGATCCACCGCGCCCAGGTCCGGGCGGAGGCCGGGCGATCGAGGACCTCGGGGGAGCGATCATCCATCCGGGCGGGCCGGCTCGGGGTCGACCCGGCCCCGTCCAGCCGTACTCGCGCCTCCGACCAGCGCTCCGCGAGTTCGACCAGGGCACCCTTGAGGGAGGCCTCGAGGCGGATGTGGGTGCAGGCAGAATCGACGGAGGGGTCGGGGATCGACCGAAGGTCCTGAAGCATCGCGACCCGTGCGGAAAGCTGGTCCGCGAGCAGTGCCTCCCGGCAGGTCTCCCGACTGCGGAAGTCGGAACCGGTCGGGGGACCGCCAACGCGGTAGTCCACCAGCGTCTCGTCAAGGTGGAAGCAGCCACCCATGAGCGCGCCGCGGAAGGCCAGGAGTCCGGCGAGGTCCTCGGCATCGCGGGCGCTCGGGACCACGGGGAATCCCCGCACCACCTCCGGTCGCATCGCCATCGTGCCGAGGTTCGGCATGGGCGCGTCGAGGCGCAGGGCGAGCTCGTGGGGCGGGATGATCCCGCTCTCGGGTCGGCGACCGGCGGCGGATGCTTCGCGCTGGGGACCACCGATCCTCGCTTGCTCGGAGGCGACCACGCAGGAGCCGGTGGACTCCAGGGCGTGGACCAGTCGGTTGACCCGATCGGGGCGCGACCGGTCCTCCGACCTCGCGACGACCACGTGCGGGGTCGCCGCGTCGGCGATCGCGTCCAGGAGTCTCCGGGGTCCGAGTCGCTCGACGAACCGCGAGGCGACCAGCTGGTGGGGGCCGTCCGCGTGCCGTTCGCGGACCCGGCCGATGACCTCCCAGGTGCGGTCCGTGGATCCGTCGTCGATGACGTTGACCAGGCATCGAGCCCCCTCCTGGCGGAGCATCGAGTCGAGGGCACCCTCGACCAGGTGCTCCTGGTCGTGCGCCACCATGACCACGGTGGTCCGTGGCAGCTCGGTGCCGATGCGGGAAATGGCGGTTCTGGGATCCATCAGGTATCGGATCGGCTCGTTCGGGGGTGGTCTTGAGGTCCCGAAGCGGCCATTCCCCGAACTCCGGGGGGAAATTGGACCTATCATCATGGGACAGCCATGAGCACCCCCCCACCCCTCCATCAGCACCTCGACGCCCTGGACCCCGGCCTGCTCGGGGCGGTGGTCGACGGTGCGGCGAGGTTGACCCCGGAACAGGCACTGGACCTCTACCACCGCTGCGACCCCCAGTCGCTCGGGCGGCTCGCGGACCGGCGGTGCCGGGCCCTGCACGGCGAGGACCTGCGGACCTACGTGATCGACCGGAACATCAACTACACGAACATCTGCACCGCCAAGTGCATCTTCTGTGCCTTCAAGCGAAGCGGGCACGAGGACGACGCCTACACCCTCGACCACGACGCACTGCTGCAGAAGGTGCGCGAGCTGGTCGAGATCGGCGGCACCCAGATCCTGATGCAGGGCGGCATGAACCCCGACCTGGGTCTCGAGTGGTACATCGACCTCCTGGGCAGCATCAAGTCCGAGTTCCCGGGGGTGCACGTCCACGCGTTCAGCCCCCCGGAATTCATCGAGTTCGTCCGGTTCTTCGACCCCCCGGGCGAGACCCTCAGGCAGAAGGTCCTCTACGTGATGACCAGGCTCCGGGACGCCGGACTGGACTCCCTGCCCGGCGGTGGAGGCGAGATCTTCGCTCCCGCGGTCCGGAAGCGGATCGGACTCGGCAAGTGCGACGCGGAATCCTGGCTGACGGTCATGCGCGCGGCCCACGAGATGGGCTTCAACACCTCCGCGACCATGATGTTCGGACACATCGAGGGGATCGCCGACCGCGTCCACCACATGGAACTGGTGCGTCGCTGGCAGGATGCCGCGATCGACGAACTCGCCGATCGCGGGGGCGGCCGGTACGTGGCGTTCATCTCCTGGCCGTTCCAGGCCGACAACACCGTCCTGGGACGACTCCCGGAATGGGGGCTCGACGGCGAGGATGGGGACGCGGACCCCTTCCCCGGGGATGCGGTGGCGAGGCTCGACGGCACCGGGAAGAGCATCGACCACCGGGGCTTCGGGCGCAGCCGTCGGATGGCGGGCTCCAGCGCCTACCTCAGGACGCAGGCCCTCAGCCGGCTCTACCTGGACAACATCTACTCGATCGGCTCGAGCTGGGTCACCATGGGGCCCCACATCGGCCAGATGGGCCTGCTCTGGGGCGCGAACGACATGGGGTCGGTGATGATGGAGGAGAACGTGGTCTCCTCCGCGGGCAGCACGCATTGCCTCAACGAGGCGATGATCTGCCGGCTCATTCGCGACGCGGGCTTCACCCCCGCCCAGCGGGACAACGCCTACGACCTGCTTCGGATCCACGACGGCCCGGACGCCCCGGACCTGGTGGTCGAGGACTGGTCGCTGAACCGCCCGGATCGGTTGATCTCGGAAGGCTCCGGCGACGAGTCCGCCGAGCCGGGCTGCGGCGGTTCGACCGAGGGGGCCGGCGCGCCGATCGACCTCACCATCAAGAGCTCGGACTGAGCGGATTCCACCGCAGGTAGTCGGGGATGTGGCGTCCGCACTCGGGACAGTCCGCGGCCTCGCAGCGGTAGACGAGGTAGCCGCAGCGGCACCGTGGCTCGTCGAGCCGGAGGTGCATCCCCAGCTTGCACTGCGGGCAGGTCGAGTCACCGACCCGCATCTCGCATCGGTGCCCGCAGCGTGGACAATCGATCGGGATCTCGATCCGGGCGGAGAGTCCGGTCTGGTCCAGGTGGCTGTGGCGGCCCCGGACCACGAGGTTCGCGACGGGCAGCGACAGGTTCCCGCAGACGAAGAGCACCACGAGGGCGGCGATCATCTGGGCGTAGACGTCGGGACCCAGCGCGGAGCCGATCGCATCGACCAGTTCGTCGAAGAAGATCGCGGACTCGATCTGGGACAGCAGGAACAGGTTGACCGCGAGCAGTCCGAAGCAGAGGATCCTGAGTCCCCGGCCGGTGAAGCGCCAGTAGAAGACGTAACCCAGGTGCAGGCAGCTCAGGGAGAGCGCGAGTGAACCGAGCAGGGTCATGCCGAGGCCCCTGCCCACCGAATCGTCCATTCCGGTGCCGACCCAGATCAGGACCAGCAGCATCCCGCCCGAGACGACCGCGGCCACGGAGGAGACGGTCATGGGGATCCGGAGCATGGGGTGACCGACGTGGTGGAGGCTTCCCGCCAGAAGCACGATCGTCAGCACCCCCGAGACCACCAGCGAGGACCACAGCAGCATCCCGAAGGTCCCGTAGAAGGAGGCGAAGATGCACGCGATTCCCAGGAGTGCGGAAAGCGCGTAGCCTCCGAGCATCGACCTGAGCAGTAGGGAACGCATCTGGTCACACTCCATCCCGGGGATGCCCCCGTACGCGGATACCTGACGGATTCTAGCATCGCCGGGACCGAACCCGGGCCGCGTGGGACGGGATACGGGGCTCAGAACACCCGGACCAGGACCCAGATCCAGGCGAAGAAGGCCGCGCCGAGCAGCAAGGCGAAGGTGGCGTTGGCCCCGATGGCTGCGCCGGTCCCCACCTCCTGCGCGGACCGAAGCGACAGCACCCCCAGCACGAAGCACCAGAACGGAAGGACGAGGCCACCCGCGTAGATCCCCAGACAGGGCACCGCGACCATGACGAACGGTGCGGAGGCGAACATCATCGCGGCCACCGTACGCGGGAGGCCGTGGCGAGCCAGCCCGAACACCGCCAGCACCAGGTGCGCGACCAGCGCCCAGAGCAGTACGAGGAGCAGGAGCCCGACCCCGTAGCCGAGCAGGGACAGGACCGACCAGCCGATGGCGACCATCAGGTTGCCCGGTGACTGCCCGATGGCACCCAGCCCGTTGAACACGAACCCGTTCACGAAGAGCAGGATGGGCAGCGCGCCCCCGACGACCACGACCAGCAGCAGGGGCAGGAAGAACCCCAGCGCCACCGGGAGGCTCCGGTCGACGGGGATGCCCGAGATCAATCGCCCGGGCATCCCGAGGGCCCAGAAGAGGGTCAGGAACCAGCGCCTGAAACGTCCGTGGTCTCGTCGAAGGCACGGCGGGACGTCCACCACCTGCTGGGCTTCCGGACGGTCGGAGGCCGGCCGGACCACCATCGAATCCATCTCCAGCGCCTGCCCGCAGCCCACGCAGTCAAAGCGATCCGGGACGAGGTGCCCCTTGCTGGAGGTCCCGAAGTAGGCCTGGTCGCAGGCGGGGCAGCAGAAGGTCACCGACGCGGGCGCGAACGCTCGCTCGCTCGGGCGGAAGGGCCGTCCACATTCAGGGCAGGGTCCGGGGGCGATGTTCCAGAGTGGATATTCGCAACCCCGGCATCGCATGCTCAGTCCTCGGGCGCGTCCGAGGTGACCCTGGCCCGGAACTCCGAGACGAACCGACGCGTGATCGGTCCCACCGTGCCGTCACCGATGACCCGATCGCCGATCCGGGTCACGCCGATCACCTCCGCGGCGGTTCCGGTCAGGAACAGTTCGTCCGCCTGGTAGACCTCCTCCAGCCGGAAGAGCTTCTCCTGGATCGGGAGCCCCAGGGAGGGGCCGAGGTCGTCGATGAGGAACTGGCGCGTGATGCCGTTGAGGATGCCCGCGTCGGGGGGAGGGGTGAACACCGCCCCGTCCTTGACCACGAAGACGTTGTCACCGGTGCACTCGGAGACCCAGCCCTCCATGTTGAGCATCAGCGCCTCGAGCACCCCGGCATCGATCGCCTCGATCTTGGCGAGGATGTTGTTGAGGTAGTTGAGGCTCTTGATCTGCGGGTCGAGGCATTCCCGGGGGACCCGGCGACGCTCGGCGACGATGATCTGCATGCCTGATTCGTAGAGCTCCTGGGGGTAGAGCTTGATGGTGTCCGCGATGACGAAGACGGTGGGGACCGGGCAGAGGAACGGGTGCAGGCCGAGGGTCCCCACCCCGCGGGTGAACACCAGTCGGATGTACCCGTCGGTCAGCTGGTTGGCGGAGACCGTCTCGCGGATCGCGCGTTCGACCTCCTCCATGCTGTAGGGGGACTGGAGCCGGATCTCCTCCGCGGAGTCCCACATCCGGCGGAGGTGGGACCCGAGCTTGAAGATGCGTCCGTTGTAGATCCGGATGCCCTCGAAGCATCCATCGCCATAGAGCAGGCCGTGGTCCATCACGCTGACCTTGGCCTCGTCCTCGGGCACCAGTTGTCCGTCTATCCAGATCTTCACCGTTCGATTCACTCCATGCCCCATCGGGGGGGGAGATTGTATCACTCGGTGGGCATCGGTGGTCGAAAGGGAGCGAGGCGCTCGAGGAGGAAGCCGACGGGATCGGAGGACGGGTCCTCAGGAAGGATTTCCCCGGTTACGGAGCAGGCGGGACCCGCAGGACCACCCCAGGTGCAGGAACGCGGCCATCGCTCGAGCAGGTGCGCGTCACCGCGACCGACGCAGACCAGGGTCGAGTATCGCGGGACCCCGAGGATCGATTCGGCGCGTTGCAGTCCGACCGAGCGATCGGCACTGGGACCGACGATGCCGATGCAGTCCGGTGCGTAGTCGATGAGGCGTACGCTCCCGTCCATCCCGGGAATGCCCGCGAGCGCGTCGACCGCGGAACGCAGCCGGCGGGGACGCCCGTGCAGGAGCATCCGGGTCGCCGGGCGCTGCAGCAGCTTCTGAACGTCGCAGGGGGTCCCGCCGGCGAACAACCAGTCGAGTGCGGGGGGAGGGGTGCGCGGGTGACTGCAGAAGGCGTGCATCCCGCGTTCCACCTGGAGGCCGATGGAGGGCTCGGCGGTCCGGATCGCCAGCCCGATCCCCAGCACGTGGTCGGGATCGATGAGCTCGGTTCGCAGCACCTCCTGCCGGGCGGCGTCGACCAGCACCGAGCCCTCCGCGGCGATCACCATGTCCGCGGCCCCGGAGGCACCGAGAAGGCTCGTGGCGGGATGGGCGGGACGGGAGGTGCTGAGGATGACGCCCGGCCCCGCCTCCCTCAGGCGTCTCAGCAGGCGCAGTCGCTCCGGGTGGAGGCCGCCCGCGCGGTCGAGGAGGAATTCATCGAGCGGAAAGAGCACGCTTCCGGGGCGCGGTTCCGTTCCGCGGGAGGCCCCGGGGCGATCGTCAAGGGAGCGGATCGCCTCGCGTACGCAGGACCCGAGCGCGGCAGGACCGTCGGGCTTCCGGAGGAGGGTGCGGACCCCGTCCCGAGCGAGCCGCCCCACCACCTTCTCGAAGACGGTGACCCCGGAAGGGTCGAGGGCGGGCGGGAGGAGAACCAGCAGCAGGGCGGGCGGGTGCTCGACCTGCTCGATCCCCCAGACCACCTGGAACACGGCATCGATGGCGGCGGCCGCGGCTGGGGTGCCGACCACCGGTCCATCCGGATCGGGACGGTGCACCACCAGGTCGCAGCCATCGAGCGCGGACTGCCAGTCCCCGGGAACGGAGAGGTCCGCCTGGCGCCCGGCGACCCCGGGCGGGAGGTCGGCGTCGCGGGGTGCCCGGGAGCCCACCACCTCGACCCGGAAGCCGGCCTCGGCCAGCTGCTGGATCAGCAGCTCGTCGGATGGACCCGGACGTCCGGTGAAGCAGATGCGCATTCGCGGGATGATACCTCGTGGTGACGACGGTCCGGACCGGCGACGCGCTTGCGCCGGGGTCGGGTCAGGAATGGATCTTGCGGCGACGGGCCGACGGGATGCCGAGCTGCTCCCGGTACTTCACCACGGTGCGCCGGGCGATCTTGACCCCTCGTTCGTTGAGCATGTCCGCGATCGACTGGTCGCTGAACGGCTGCTTCTGGTCTTCCTCGGACACGATCTCGCGGACCATCTCCTTGACGGCCTCCCAGCTCATGTCCCGACCTTCCGAAGTCTCGAGTCCCCCGGAGAAGAACCGCCTCAGGGGGAAGTAGCCGCGCGGGGTCTCCATCCACTTCTCGGCCACCGCCCGACTCACCGTCGCGACGTGGATGCCCAGCTGCTCCGCCACGTCGACCATCGGCAGTGGCTTGAGGTGCTGAGGGCCGTGATCGAAGAAGTCGCGCTGGCGCACCAGGACCACGTTGACCACCCGGAGCAGCGTGTTCTTGCGCTGGGTGATCGCCTCGATCAGCCAGCCGGCATCGCGCACGTTGCGTTCCACGAACTCGCGGGTGGTGGCGTCGGTCTCCTTGGACCTGGCCATCTCCGAGTACTGCGGAGAGACCCGGAGGTGGAGGATCGGGTCGTCCGCGAGCACCGCCAGGTACTCGTCGCGCTCGGGGTCGTACTCGACCCTGACGTCGGGGATGATGGGGCGGACCGCCTCGTCGACCAGCAGTCGGCCGGGGGACAGCTCGAGGCGGTGCATCCAGTTCTTGGCGTCCTGGATGCGTTCGAGGCTCATGCCCGAGTTCCGCTGGATGAGCGGAAGCCGGTTCTCGAGGAGGTCCTCGAAGTGCTCGGAGATCAGCCGTCGGGCGTCCGAGCGCCGAAGCTCCTCCTCGTCGTCCTCGGGGGACTCCATGCCGTCCAGCTGGAGCAGCAGCGATTCCGGGACGCTGCGAGCCGCGATCCCCGCCGGCTCCAGCTCGGTCTGGACCAGCAGGAGCGCGCGTTCGAGCCGGTCGAGGGGCAGCTCGATGCCGTGTTCGGAGAGGACCTGCTCCTTGATCGTCTCCAGGTCGGCATCGAGGAGTCCGTCGTCGCCGACGTATTCGATGATCCGGCGGCCCGCCTCGAGGAGCTCGTCGGGGAGCTCGACGAACTTCCATTGCGCGAGCAGCTGCTCGACCAGGCTCTCCCCGCGGGACGGGGCGTTGTTCATGGCGGCCATCTTCGAATCGCCGTCCTGGGAGGAGGACTGCACGGAATGCGAGGGGACCGAGGCGGCCTCCGTGAAGGCGTCCCCGTAGTCCCGCTCCATCCCGTCGAGCCGCTCGAAGTCGGCCGACTCGTCCCCCATCCCGACCACCAGCTCTCGCTCGCCCTCGCGATCGACCCGTTCGTCCTCCCGCCGCTCGCGTTCGAGTTCCTCCCGGACCCGCTCGGCATCCGGGTCCTCGAGGTCGAGCTGCGGCTCGAGGTTCTCGAGCGCGACGTTGGATTCCAGTTCCTGCTCGATCCGCTCCTGGAGCGCGGGCAGCGCCATGTGGAGGATCTCCATCGACTGGATCATCCTCGGGCTCAGCTTCATCTGCTGACCGAGCCGCATGGACTGGCTTGTATCGAATCTCATCGATCCCATGGGTGGCTTCCTGCCTGGAGGGGACCCGGTCGAGCAGCGGGCGGGCGTCGGATCCTCCGAAATACTACCGCCTGCCGGGGTCGTCCCGATGGTCTATCGACAATCCGGCGCAAACCGCTGTTCTTTCGGCCCAAGCAGCGGTTTTCATCCCCCGGGACGCGGGGACGGGGCCGCCGGGGGATCGGAGACGGAGGAACGGCCGTGGATCGCATCCGCGAGCACCGCGGGGTTGGCGTACTCGATCTGGGAACCCGAGGGCAGGCCGCGCGCGAGGCGGGTGACCTGGATCCCCAGCGCCTCGAGGCGTTCCGCGACCAGCAACGCGGTCGAGTCGCCCTCCATGTCCGGGTTCAGTCCGAGGATGACCTCCTCGACGGGGCGGCCCGTCGCGTTCCGCGCGGGGTCCTCGACGCGGTCGATCAGGGCGTCGAGGGTGATGGTGTCCTCCCCGACCCCCGAGAGCGGATCCAGCCGACCCAGCAGCACGTGGTAGCCGCCGCGGTACATCCCGGTCTGCTCGAGGGCGATGAGGTCCCGGGGCTGCTCGACCACCAGGACCCGCGAGTGGTCGCGCTGCTGGTCGGTACAGAGCTGGCAGGGATCCGAGTCCGTGAGGTTCCAGCAGATGCTGCAGTGGCCGACGTTGTTCTTGACGTCCTCGATCGCGCGAGCCAGGCCCATCGCCTCGTCGGTGGAGGCCTTCAGCAGGAAGAAGGCGAGGCGTTCCGCGCTCCGCCGACCGATGCCGGGGAGCGAGGCGAACTCGTCGATCAGTCGGTCGACCGACTCGGGGTAGGCTGAACCGGAGGCTGACATGGGCGGATCAGAGCAGTCCTTCCAGGGCCCCGGCGGGGATCGGAAGGCCGAGTTCGCCGGCGGCCTGCCCGAGGGAGGACGTGATCATCTCCTGCGCCTTCTCGAGGGCCGCGTTGCAGGCCCCCGTGACGAGGTCCGAGGCGAGCGCCCGGTCCTCCTCGGAGTCGCCGTCCACCAGCGCCGAGAGCAGGGAGTGGTCGAACTCGATCCGGACGATGCGAAGGCGACCGTTGGCGACCGCGGTCACCGCCCCCCCGCCGGTCGTGGCTTCCACCTCGCGGGTGGAGATCTCGGCCTTGACCTGCTCGAGCTTCTCCTTGATCCGGGGGAGGTCCTTCATCAGTCCGGCCATCCCGGCCATGCCACGCAGTGAGTCAAACATGTCGATCAGTCCCCGATGGGTGCGGATGAGTCGGAGTCGGCCGACTCCGGGGGTGGTCCGGGCAGCGGACGCACCGAATGGATGGTAGCGTCGAAGAGCTCGACCGCCTTGCGAACGACGGGATTCTCGGCAATTGCCCGGTCCCGGGCGGTGGAATCCTCGGGTTCGGAACGTCCGGGCGTGGGGGCGAGCTCGACGGTGGCCCGCACCCCGGTGGCGCGTTCGACGATCTTCTGGATCCGATCGAGGTTCGACTCGATGAACCGGGCGGTCGAGGTTCGGCCGTCGAGGAGGCGGAGCGTGAGCGCCCCGTCTCCCCCGCCCTCGAGCTGCAGCTCCCGGATCAGGGCATGGTCGGACGTGTGCTCGCCGGCGTACTCGACCGTCCGGTTCCAGAGCTCGACGGGGTCGGCGGGGACCTCCGCCCCCGGGGCGGATGCCGACGCAGCTGCCGGGGCGGGCGCGGCGACGGGCGGCGGGGCGGGTGCCGGGGCGGGTGCGGCCGGGGGGCGGGTGCTGGATGGCTTCGTGGCCGTCGCGGGAACGGGTCGCCGCCCGGCCGCGTCGTTCAACGCGTCCGGGCCGGATCTTTTTTTGCTGGTGGGCCCGGGGTCCCCTGCAGCAGGTGCGCGGCCTCCGCGAAGGACTGCATGTGGCACAGCCGCACCAGGACCGCATCGAGCAGGGCGCGCGGGGCACCGGAGGAGCGGACCTGCCGCGAACCGGCGTCGCAGGCGACGATCATCTGGACGAGGGTCGGTTGGTCGAGGCCCCGGGCCAGTTCGGCGCATCGCTGCGCGGCGTCGCTGGTCATCCCGATCAACTCGGAGTCGACCCCGCAGGTGGCCACCACCAGCAGGCGTCGGATCCGCTCCGCGAGGGAGTCCAGCAGCTGGGCGTGGGACATGCCGTTGGCGACCAGCTCGGCCGCGTGGTCCAGCGTGCGCCGGGCGTCCTGCCGGGTGACCGATTCCACCAGGGAACCGAGCAGCGACTCGTCGGGGAGTCCGAGGACCTCCTCCAGGAGGCCGGGACCCAGCGCACCATCCGCGGCGGAGACCACCCGATCCAGCAAGGTGAGCGCGTCGCGCATGGAGCCGTCGGCGAGTCGGGCCAGTTCGAGCGGGATGCCCTCGTCGAAGTCGATGCCCTCGCTCGAGAGGATCGCCCCGAGATGGCGTGCGATCTGGTGGTCCGGGATCGTCCGGAAGTCGAATCGCTGGCACCGACTCTGGATGGTCTGGGGGACCTTCTGGGGTTCGGTCGTGCAGAGGACGAACTTCACGTGGTCGGGGGGCTCCTCCATGATCTTCAGCAGGGCGTTGAACGCCTGGGTGCTGAGCATGTGGACCTCGTCGATGATGTAGAGCTTGTAGGACATCCGGGCCGGCATGAGCCCGGCGTTGGTGATGAGCTCGCGGACCTCGTTCACCCCGTTGTGGCTGGCACCGTCGATCTCGACGACGTCGATGTCCTCGCCGCGGAAGATGGCGTCCTCCGCCGCCTGCCCGGGCGGTTCCTCGCCGCGGACGCGGGCGCCGTGCCACATGAGCTCCTTGGCGAAGATCCTCGCCGCGGAGGTCTTCCCGACCCCCCGGGTCCCGCAGAAGAGGTACGCATGGGCGGTGCGTTGCTGCTCGATCGCGTTGCCGAGGGTCCGGATGATCGCCTCCTGGCCGACCAGCTCCGCGAAGGAGCGGGAACGATACCTCCGGGCGAGCACCTGGTAGGAACCGTGGTTGGCGTCGGGG
>MDTG01323339.1_pt1 | contig 18137 bp, 17 predicted proteins | sample 811421 | NCBI WGS metagenome assembly MDTG01 (sample SAMN05326645, study PRJNA326480) | marine metagenome | isolation source: seawater | place: Pacific Ocean: South East | collected 2011 | reverse complement strand
CCACCACGTTGATAGGCTGGATGTGGAAGCGCAGTAATGCGTGTAGCTGACCAGTACTAATAGCTCAATCGGCTTGATTTATGCACTGAAAAAAATTTTACAAATTAGATATATTTCTTTGATATTAACTATAAACAAAATATTTTAATTTAATCGCTTAAAGCCGGAATGGCAAACAGGCCCTTTAAGAACTGAATTAATTTCCTCTTTTTTATCTTGAATACTTTTAATTGTCCTAAATATTTTATTTAATTTTCTCATATATATATTTATTATTTTGTCGTTGTGGGAAATAGAAACATACGTGGTATTTGCACCTAAAATTCTTTCTCTCAAAAGTTCTTGTGTAATTATAGTTTTTAAATCAAGCCAATTTTTAGATATTATATTATAACTTGGGCAAGCGTCTAAACCAGATAAATGGATTTTAATTTTATTATCATAAGCTAATTTAGAAATCATTTTTTTAATTTTTCTTCCTTGTTTGGTAATAATGTCCCAAGATTTTAATTTTTCCATTAACTCAAGAGTCTTGAGTGCTGCTACATAGCCTGATCTTTCAGTCCAAAATGTACTACTAATAAAACTTGTTTGAGCATTTTCCATAATACTTCTTTTACCTAAAATAGTCGTTATCGGAAAACCATTACCGAGCGCTTTGCCAAGGATACACATATCAGGATATACTTTATATTTTAAATGTAAGCCACCAAATGACTCTCTAAATCCACTTGTGCATTCATCAAAAATTAAAACAATTTTTCTTTTTGTTGCAAGTTTTCTAACCTTTTCCAAAAAATTATTCTTTGGAGGTATGTTTCTAAAAATTTCCATTTTTATTACTCCAATTTCGTTTTGAGAACAAATTTTTTCCAAAGCCTGTATGTCATTAAAATTAAAAGGATAAACAGTATTCTTTAAGTTTCTTGGAACCCCATCTGTTGATAGTCCTGGAAGAAGATGGGTGCTTAAAATTCCATTCGAAGTCTTATTATTAAGGTTTGCTGACAGATACCAATCATGCCAACCGTGATAACCACAAATTGCAACTTTATCCTTTCCTGACGCTGCTCTTGCTAATCTAATAGCAATGGCATTCGCCTCGCCCCCTGTTCTTGCATATCTGGCCATATCAAAATGCCTATGCATATCTATTAGTTTTTCACTTAAGATAATTTCTTCAGGGCAATTTAAAGATGACATATTGCTATTTTTAATTGCTTTAATAACTGCATTGTCCACGTAACTATTACTATAACCAAGGGTATTTGTGCCAACACTCATTAAAGACATATCCAAATGTTTTTTTTTTTCTAAATCCCAAACATAGCACCCTTTGGCTTTGCTGTAGTATGTCGGCCATTGATTTGGTGCATACATCTCAGGTCTTTTAGATAAAAGCATGTTGCCCCCTGGAATTATATTTTTAGCTCTCTTCCACATTTTTTGACCTAAACTTAAAGAACTTCCTTCATTTCTCTCTATTAAAGAGTTTACTGAAAATAATTTTTTATTTTTTTTATATAAATTTTCTATGTCTTTAATCGCAAAATCTTTCTTATTTTTTAAATGAGAATAAATATTATTAATTTGTATAAGATCAATTTTTTCGTCAACTGTAAGTCTTAAATTTGATAAATTTTTTTTATATTTCAAATTAAATTTATAAAATTTTTTACTATTAATTATGAATGGAGTTACATGTTCTCTATCATATTTTTTTTTTGCTTTTATCCAAGCTTCTTTTAATACCTCAAACTTAAATGCCTCAACGTCTAAACCATCTGGAAATGTTGGCTTGATAGTATTTGAAATATAGTCATAATTTTTTTCATTTTGGAGCTGTAAAATTTTGTCAATAATCGCAGGGTCTATGAAAGGACAATCACCACAAATTCTTACAATTATAGACGCCTTATACTTTTTTGCAGCTTTATAGTATCTATCCAAAACATCGCTTTCACTTCCAGGAAAAATATTAACATTTTTAAGTTTCGTTTTAATTGATGAGTTTTCTTTGTTGTTTGGAATTGCTAAGATTACTTTATCATTTTTTTTCGATTTTTTCACTCTTTCAACCAAAATTTCGATTAAACGCTTGTCCCCGATTTTTTGAAATATTTTTTCAGGGAACCGTGCTGAAGTTAAACGGGCTTGTATTATTGCGACTATTTTTTTTTCCATAGGTAAGGTTTAATAATTTTATTATTGTTTATATTTATTTTACTAATTTGACTATAGGTATTTTTAGATAATTTTTTTTTAATTACACTTAAATTTTTTTTCAGGTGATAAAGAGAGTCTATTCCAATAATTATATTATCAATTTCTTTCAAATTAAAAGCCCAAATTAAAGATAACTCACCCAAGTTTATTTTCTCAGAATGTGCTATTTTCATTAATTTTTCATATTTTGTTTTTACATTTTTAAAATTGTTGATAATGAATTTTTTTTTCTTAAAAAATAATCCTTGTAAAAAAATAGATCTGGCAAAAATCTTTATTTTTTTCTTTTTTAATATTTTTAAAATTTTTTTATCTAAAAAACGTTTATCTAAAATATTAAGAGGAATTTGTATTATGTCTGGCTTTTTATATCTCAAAATTTTTTTAAGTTCTGACACATTGTAAAGAGATACTCCTATATTTTTTATAAAATATTCTCTCTTAATTTTATCAATATCTTTATGAAATTTTGGGTTCAAAAAATCTTTGTAACTATGAGCTAAAATTGAATTTGGAATATAGCCAAGTGAATTCATTGTTTTTGTAAATTGTGATTTAATACTTTTATTATTTCTAAATGAAAATTTAGTAATTATTTGAAATTTTTTTTTTGTTTTTCTATAATATTTTCCAATTTCGTTTTCACTAGAATTATACGAACTGGCAGTATCCAAAAAACTAATTTTGTTTTTTTTTGAAAAATTTAAAATTCTTAGTATTTCTGAAGATTTTATTTTACCTGAATTGTTTGCTATCCCATAATTCATACCAAACTGGGCAGTTCCTAATGTTATTTTTGAGTTCATTATTAAGATCTTAATTTTTTATTTTGTTAATTATCAAACTTAGTTTTTTTGGTAATAAATTAATATTCATATTCTTTTTGTAATATTTTTGTGTATTGTCTTTTAATTTTAAGTACAAATTTTTATCATTTAGATATTTATCCATACAACTTTTTATGAGAGATATGTTTGTGTTAGCACCTGTTCCCAAATAATGAATAATTTTTTTTTTCTTAAGTGCTTCCAAAGCGTTTCTCTGGTTTGAAGCTGTACAAATTACTATAGATGGAATGCCTAAAAAAAGTCTTTCTGTTAAATTAACTCCACCTGATCCAAATGAAAAATCAGCGTTATGCATAATTTTAAGGGTTGAGTAATTTGTTTGATTAAAAAAAATTTTAATATTTTTTTTATTTTTGCAAAAAGATTTAATTTTACTGTAATTTTTATTTAATTTTCCAACTAATATCTTAAATCTTAAATTTTGAAATTTATTAATTGCTTTAATGAATTTAAAGGTTTCATTTGATGGATCTGAACTACCAAAAAAAGCAAAAACTTCTTTAATATTTTTTCTATTCTTATTTTTTTTTTTTAATTCGAGAAATTTTTGATTATGAATAAAAAATTTTTGTCCCAAAAATAAATGTGTGTTAGGATTTAATTTTTTAATTTTATTTTTTGAGTTTAAATCCATAAAATTGTTATTTATAAAAACATCACAATTATGCTTTTTGTCAAGGTGATCATCAACAACTATAAGAGAGTCAACAATATTTCTAATTTTTTTTTTATTGTTTGAGCTTAAACCATAAAAATCTGAAATAATTATATTTAATTTTTTTTCCTCTATAATTTTTTTTATTTTTTTAAAATTATTGATTTGACTTAATTTTAAGTGATTAAATTTGTCTTTTTTTATTATAGATATAAAGTTTTTATTTAAATTATTTGAAATAAAAAAAAAATCTAATTTTTTATCTTTAAGAGATTTTGCTAAATTGTAGCATCTCCAGAAATGACCACCGCCAATTATATAACTCGAGTCGAATAAAAAGCCAATTTTTCTCATTTAACGATAAATTTTCACTGCGAGAATAGCCTTATTATTTTGAAAGCTTCAGCAAATTTATTATGAGACTGAATACCCCTATAGCTAGCTAAACCTTTTATGCCCTCTGGGCTTCTAGGATGAGGATATTTTCTTATCTCTGACTTGTACCTTTTTAATGCTTTTATTTTATATTTTATCTCTTTCTCTATATTGATAAATAAATTTGGTTCAAAAATTTGACTATATTTCCAATCTGTAGAACTTAAAATTTCAAAAGAAATTAATGCCTTTACCCTTTGTTCTGAACTTGGCCTTGTTGATTGAAGACAGGCTTGGTAGACTGTAGTATGATCAACATTAACATCAAAATTTGAGTGGGTTATAATAACTTCTGGTTTGAAGTTTGCTACCTCATTTTCAACCAATTGAGCAATTTTAGTAATTGGATATTGACTCAATTTTCCGCAAGTTAAATTATAAAAAGTTACGTTTTTTACCCCAAGATCCAAAAGCGCAAGTTTACCATACTTTTCTCTTTGTTTAATTAAATTATCGATATGTTTTTTATTTTTTTTTAAATCCTTGAATCTGCATGAACTTCCTTCTGCCAAAAAAACTACTTTTACATTTTTTTTTAATTTTGTTAATTTTTTAAGTGTTCCACCACACCCTAAAATATCATCATCAGGATGAGCAACAACAATTAAAAATTTTTTGAATTTATTAAATGGATCAATCATCAATTGTAAACTATGTAATCTTCTATGTATAAATAATCAAGTTTGCTACTTTTAAAGGCTCTTATAGCATCATTCGGGCTGCAAACTATTGGTTCCTCATGAACGTTAAAACTTGTATTTATTAAATTTGGTATTTTAGAGACCTTAAAATATTCATTCAAAATATCATATATTTTATTATTATCTTTTTTAGTTATAATTTGTGGTCTTGCTGTATTATCGATGTGAACAGCCGCTGGTGATTTTTTTATCGCTTCTTTTGTACACTTTGTTGTGACTGTCATAAATTTTGTAGCTATTTTTTTACTGTGTAATTCTTTATACATTTTTCCAGCATATTTACTGAGAGTAATTGGCGCAAAAGGCATAAATTCTGTTCTTCTAAGTTTTTTATTGAGCCAATTATTAACTGATTTATCGCAAGCATTTACAAGAATACTTCTATTTCCTAAAGACCGTGGACCGAACTCCATCCTTCCTTGAAAGCAAGCAACTACAGAACCTTTATGCAATTTTTGAGCAATAAATTTATTTGCATTTTTAGACTTAAAATATTTTAATTTGTTTTTTTTTATTTCTTTTAATACTTCAGTATTTGAATATTTTGGTCCAAGATACATACTTTCAGCGAGTCTAGCTTTAAATTTTCTATGTTTATTATAAGATAAAATAGCACAACCTACAGCCAATCCTCCATCACCCATATTAGGAAATACGTATATATCATCAATTGTAGAAAGCTCAGAAATTTTTTGATTTATTTTAACATTTGATAATACCCCACCAGCCAACGCTAATTTTGTTTTTACTTTTATATTGTCTTTAACAAATTCAATTATTACTTCTTCTATTCTTCGTTGAGCTGCCGCGGCAATATCTTTTTTAGAAAATTTTTTTAAAAAAAAATGGATATTGGGATTTTGAAATTGAGGCAAATATAAACCATTTTCCATATTTCCTTTGAAACATTTATTTTTTTTATCATAAGAAATCATCTTTTTTATATACGGATATACTTTCTTGGGATTTCCAAATGCAGCTAACCCTAACACTTTCCCCTCATGCCTATGAGGTTTAAAACCCAAGAGTTTTGTAATGCTTCCATAAAAATAGCCCAATGAGTCAATCGAGCTTGAGCCGGAAATTAATTTTAATTTTCCATATTCTGCTTTGTATAATTTTGCTGAATAGTCATCACCCCATCCATCTATTGATAATACATAACATTTTTTCCAACCAGAATAAAAATAAGCGCTTGCTGCATGAGCTTCATGATGATCATAAAGATCAATTTTATTAAGTCTTTTCTCTAAAAGTTGAATATTTTTTTTATTTCTCTTACGTGCCAAAATCTCATGCTTAAATCTCTTATCTAATAAATTTATTTGTTTTTTCTTTTTATTTAAATCTAATTTAGATGATAAAATTTCCTTAAGTTTATTGTCAAAATTATTTTTGTTTGGAATGATGTTTTGATAAGAAGACAAGCCATGAGTTGCAAAAAAATCAATATCATTTAATTTATTTTTTGTTTTCTCCAAAACAAATTTTATCGATTTATAGGGATTTCCCCACCAATTTTTTATTCTGTTTATTCTCTCCTCACTTATTGCATATTTCAATTTACCATTCTCAATTAAAGCGACTGATGACTCTGAAAGATAATTAATTCCTAAGATTTTCATTTATAATTTTTAGCTAAACTTCTAACAGACTGTTTAATAGTTGGCATTGAATAATTCAGTTTTTGCTCAATTTTTTTGACATTTAAGCCTAGATTTTTCCCACGAGGAACATCTAAAGACCCACAACTTATATTTCGATAATTTATTTTTAATTTTAATGTTTTGGACATAAGAATGGCAAAATTTTTTTTTGAGATCATATTTCTTGCACCAACATTGTATATTCCTCTTGACGGTATTATTGCTAAATCGATAATTATCTTTGCACAAGTTTTAACATCTAAAGTTGAGGTGTACATATCATCAAATAAGTTGATAATTTTTTTTTTTCTAAAACTTTTAAAAAGAAAATCCAAAAAAGTATCATTTTTTTTTCCAGTAAAATTTGTTCTTATTATTAAAAATTTCTTCAATTTTTTGACAGATTTTTCAGCTAATATTTTTGTTTTGGCATATTTATTAATTGCAAAAATTTTACTTTTTTCATTATTTAATTTAAATTTTTTACCTTCGTAAACGTGATCAGTTGAAATTTGTACAAATTTAAATCCAAATTTTTTTGACATTTGAGATAAATATTCAACCATTTTAAAATTTATCAAATTAGCTTCATCGAATTTTTTTTGACAGTAATCTATACTAGTTTTTGCAACGCAATTTATTACAATTTTAAATTTATGTTTTAAAAAAAAATTATTTAAGTTTTTAAAATTTTTAAAATTAAAGTTATAATTTGAATTCGATCTAGCAATAGTAAAAAAATTTAAATTTCTTTTTTTTAAGTCTTTAACTATGTAAGATCCAAGAAGGCCATTTGAACCCAATACTAAAATATCAAAATCTTTCATTATATTAGATTATTATGTCTTTTAATTTTACAGGTTGGCCAAACTTACAATCTGTTTTTACTTTTTTACCTATTATTTTATTGAAAAAAGATAAGTTTAGTCCTGTACCAGGTCTAACAGATTTGATATTTTCGTAACTAATCTTTTCTCCTTTTTTAATATTGTTTGAATAGAAGATTGATCTAGTAACAGTCTTTAATTTGTTTTTAATAATCTTTTTTTTATCAACTTTTTCCTTACCCATCATCACTTCAGTTTCTCTAATTCTTTTAATTAAGTTTTTTAATTGTTTAGGGTTATAAGAGAAAGTTTTATCAGGACTCTTAATTTTATTATTTAAAATAAAATGTTTTTCTATAACTTTTGCTCCACTAGATACGGAAATTATACTAGCTAAGTCAGAATTACTGTGATCCGAATACCCTACGATAGGACAATATTTTTTAAGTGTTTCTATATATTTCAAGTTTAATTCAAAATTTTTAGCGGGATAGCTCGAAATACAATTTAGAAGTATTACTTTATTATTTTTTGATTTGATACAAATTTTAATTGCTTTTTTTATGTCCTCTTCATTAGCAATTCCAGTGCTTATTATAATAGGCTTCTTTGTTTTAGCAATTTTTTCGATTAATCTTAAATCCTCAATTTCAGGAGAAGCAATTTTATAAATTGGGCAATTCAATTTTTCTAAAAGATCTATAGCAGTTAAGTCAAAGGGAGCAGAGAAGCACAAAATTTTATTTTTTCTCGCAAAGGAAAAAATTTCTTTATGCCATTTAAAAGGTGTCTCAGCTTTTTTATATAAATCGTAAAGTTGTTGACCTTTCCAAATAGAATTATCATTAATCAAAAAATGTTTGTTTTTTACTTTTAATGTCATTGTGTCTGCTTGATAAGTTTGTATTTTAACAGCGTTAGCTCCTGACTTTTTTGCTTCTAACATTGTTTTTTTTAGAATACTGAGACTTCCAGAGTGGTTAGCTGAAATTTCAGCTACAATAAAACATCTATTATTGTTTGATATTATGACATCTCTTGAAAATTTAATGCTCTTCTTAAGTTTTGAGAAACTCATATTTTATTTATATTTGATCGTTGTCTATATCAAAATATTGTTGACAGTTCAATATTTGAACATTAATTTGTTCAAATTATGAACAAAGAACAAAAAAATAGCTCTGATCATTTTGAAATATTAAGAAAAATTCATAAAAAACCGGATGTAAATCAAAGAGACCTTGCTAACGAGTTGGGCTTTAGCCTCGGTAAGTTAAATTATTGTTTAAAAGCTTTACAGGATAAAGGACATATTAAAATTAAAAATTTCAAAAAAAATAAAAAAAAAATTAATTATTTATACACTCTAACGCCAAGAGGCATTAGTGAAAGGACAAAACTTACAATTAATTTTATGAAAAGAAAATTAAAAGAATATGACGAACTTAAAAAAGAAATAAATATTAAAGAGGACAATTTTGATTAAATATGAAAAGTAATTTTTTTAATGGAAAAAATATTTTGATAACCGGTGGAACAGGTTCTTTTGGTTATGCTTTCGTAGAACATATACTTAAAAACTATAAACCAAAAAGACTCATAGTTTTTTCTAGAGATGAATTAAAGCAATCAATTATGGCTTCAAAATTTTCTCCAAGTAAGCATAAATGTATGAGATATTTTATTGGAGATGTGCGAGATCTTGGAAGGTTGACGATGGCTATGAGAGATGTAGATTATGTTGTTCATGCGGCTGCCTTAAAACATGTAAATATAGCTGAGTATAATCCTCAAGAATGTATTAAAACAAATATTGGTGGTGCTGAAAATGTTGTCAAAGCTAGCATTGAAAATAAGGTGACAAAAGTAATAGCTTTGTCAACCGACAAGGCATCTGATCCTATTAATTTGTACGGAGCAACAAAGCTTACGTCTGATAAAATTTTTGTCTCTTCAAACAATATATCCGCAAAAAAAGGTAATGTAAGATTCTCAGTGGTCAGATATGGTAACGTTGCTGGATCAAGAGGCTCCGTAATACCAGTTTTTAGTGAGTATCTAAAAAATAAAAAAAACTTTTTGCCAATAACAGACACATCTATGACGAGATTTTGGATCACATTATCTCAGGCTGTTGATTTTACTACAAAATCATTTTGCAGAATGAAAGGTGGAGAGATATTTGTTCCAAAAATACCATCGACAAAAATAACTGATATAGCCAAAGCTATGGGATCAAAATTAAGATATAAAATTATTGGAATAAGACCCGGTGAAAAACTTCACGAGAAAATGTGCTCTGAAAATGAGGCACATCTTACATTAGAATTCAAAGATTTTTATCTTATTAAGCCGAGTATAATATTTTTTGATGACAATATAAATTATAAGAAGAATGATATCAATGAAGTTGGAAAACAAGTTAAGAAAAACTTTTCCTATACATCTGATAACAATTCTCATTTTCTAAAAGTTTCAGAAATAAAAAATTTTATTGATAAATTAAATTATAAGAAGTAATGGTTAACGTTTGTATTTTAGATTATGGATCGGGAAACGTCAACTCTGTAAAAAATTTATTAGAATTTTTAAAAGTAAAGTTTATAGTTTCTAATAAAACTGAAAAAATAAAAAAATCTTCTCATATTATCCTTCCAGGTGTTGGTGCTTTTCAACAATCAATGAAAAAATTAATTAAAAAAGTTGATATAAAGATCTTAGAGAATGAAGTATTGATTAAAAAAAAGCCATTTTTGGGAATTTGTGTTGGAATGCAACTTCTTGCAGATACAGGCGAGGAATTTGGCAAACATTATGGTTTGGGTTGGATAAGTGGCAAGGTTATAAAGTTAAAATCTAAAGTTCTTCCTCATATTGGATGGAACGACATAAAGATTAAAAAAAAAGATGAAATCTTTAAAAATTTAGGGGAAAAGGACTTTTATTTTGTAAATAGTTATCATTTTAAAGTTAAAGAGAAGAAATTTATTGCTGCAGAAACAACCTATGGAAACAAATTTTGTTCTGTTGTAAGAAAAAAAAATATAATTGGTGTGCAATTTCATCCTGAAAAAAGCCAATATGCAGGTAAAAAATTAATTCAAAATTTTTTAGAAATTAAGCAATGAAAAAAAAAAGATTAATTGCTGTTTTATTGTTAAAGGATGGGAATTTAGTACAGGCTAAAAATTTTAAATTCTATCAGAATCTTGGAAACCCTGAACAATCAGTAAAAAGATTAAGCGAGTGGGGTTCTGATGAATTAATTTACTTGGACATATCTCAAAAAAAATATGATCTAGGTAGAGATGATCTGAAATATAAGTCTAATTTTAATATTTTGGAGATTATTAAAAGATTTTCTAAATTAAGTTTTATGCCCACAACAATAGGTGGTAAAATAAAAAATTTAAAAGATGTTGAAAAAAGATTATTAATAGGAGCAGATAAAATCTCGATTAATTCTGCAGCCTTAAAAAAACCTGAGTTGATTTCACAAATAGCCAAAGAGTTTGGTTCACAAAGCATAGTAATTTCTATTGATGTTAAAAAAATAAATAATGATTACAAAATTTTCTATGACTGTGGGAAGACACAAAGTAATTATAGTCTAAAAGATTGGCTTAAAATCATTTATAATAATGGCGCTGGAGAGTTGTTGATAAATTCAATCGATAGAGATGGTTCTCAAAAGGGTTATGATATTAATTTGTTAAAAATAGTTACAAAAAATTCTAAAATTCCAGTTATTGCATTAGGCGGAGTTGGAAATTTTTCTCATTTTTATGAGGGTTTTAAAAAAACGAACATCGATGCAGCTGCAGCGGCAAATATCTTTCAATATTCTGATCAAAGCGTTTTTTTAGCGAAAGAGTTTTTATATAAAAAAAAAATTAAAGTAAGACAACCAACTTTACTAACGATTTAATTATGATTAAAACTTTGTATTGTAAGGAATGTGTATATCCAATTAATGCTGTAAATTTAAGAATTGACTCAGATGGAGTTTGCAGCAGTTGTAAAGTACATAAAGCGAATTTAAAAATTGGTAAAAAATATTGGAAAAAAAAGGAAAAGCAATTTCAAAAAATTTTGTTTGATTATAAAAAGAAAAATAAATCATCTTATGACTGTGTGATACCTGTTAGCGGAGGCAAAGATAGTTACTATCAGACTCATCTTATTTGTAAAAAATATGGATTGAAACCTCTTCTTGTTACATATGATGGAAATAATTTTCTACCAGAGGGAATTCAAAATAGAGATCAAATGAAAAAACATTTTGATGCTGACCATATTATATGGTCCCCAAGTGTAAAAGTTCTAAAGAAAATTAATAAATTAGCTTTTATAAAAATGGGTGATATGAATTGGCAAAATCACTGTGGAATTTTTACAGCTCCTATAGTGGTAGCTGAGAAATTTAACATTCCACTTATAATTTGGGGAGAGACTTCTTGGGATATATCTGGAATGTTTTCATCTACTGACAATGTTGAATTTAGCGCCAGAACAAGACATGAGCATGATTTAAGAGGTTTTGAGTGGGTAGACTTTGCAAAAGAAAAAGAAAATCGTTTAAATTTTAAAGACTTTATTTGGGCAGATTATCCATCAGATGAAAAAATTCTTAAAGTGGGTATCCGAGGCTTATATATCGGTAATTTTTTCGAATGGGATGGTAAAAAGAATGCTGAACTTTCAATTAAAAATTATAATTGGAAAGTAGCAAAAAAACCGTTTGAAAGAACTTATAGAAATTATTCAAATATAGATGATAGGTATGAAAATGGAGTTCATGATTTAATGAAATTTATTAAGTTTGGATATGGCAGATGTTCTGATCATGCATCAAAAGATATACGAAATAATCATATGACTAGAAAAAAAGGAGTAAAATTGATTAAGAAATACGATCATATTGTTTCTCAGGATTTGTACCATTGGTTGAAGTATGTTGGTATGAAAGAAAGTACATTTTGGAAAATTGCAGATACTTTTAGAGACCCAAGGGTTTGGTGGATAAAAAATAATAGATGGTACAAAAATAATGTATGGGGCAATAATAGTAGTTACGGAAAAGTTTATCTGAATAAAAAACAAATAAAAGACTTTAATAAAAGACAAAAAAAAATTTTAACGGATCAAAATTATGACTAATAAAAAATATACAAATCTTATTATTGATGTAGACGGTGTTATGACCGATGGTAAATTCTATTATACAAATGATGGGAAAGTTATGAAGGCTTTTGGGGCCGATGATCACGATGCCTTATCAATTTTGAAAAGCTATATAAATATTATTTTTGTTACTGGAGATAAAAAAGGATTTAAAATATCAAAAAAAAGAATTAATTCTCATATGGGTTTCCCATTGTATTTAGTGAGTACAGTAAAAAGAGTCGAATGGATAAAAAAAAGATTTGAGCTAAAAAAATGTATTTATATTGGGGATGGTTTTTTTGATTATTTAGTTATGCAAAAAGTTGGTTTCTCGCTAACACCGAATAATTCTGGAAATTTTACAAAAAAAAATGCAGATTACGTTTTGAAAAGGCCGGGTGGCGATAGAGCAGTTGCCGAAGCCTGTATTTTTATTCTGAAAAAGTTTTTTCAAATAAATAATTTTTCAAAATTAAATCTAAAAAGTAAAAAAATGTCAGGCACTTGGTCAATATGATAAATAAAAATTTAGTAGATTTTGTTAAAAATAAAAGATGTACTTTGTTGTGCGCTGGCCCAATGTCTAAAAATTTTGTTGATAGTTGTATTGAATATACAAGAAATAAAAATTTTCCTCTTATGTTAATTGCCAGCAGAAGACAAATTGATGCTGATGATTTTGGTGGTGGCTACGTAAATAACTGGACAACAGAAACTTTCTCAAATTATGTAAAAAAGAGGAGTAATGGAAAAATAATTCTTTGTAGGGATCATGGCGGTCCGTTCCAGGGCAATAAGTCATCAAATAGTGAAAAAGCTATCAAAGATGAGATGAGAACGGCAAAAATTTCATTTAAAGCAGATATTGATAACAATTTTGAAATTCTTCATATTGATCCAAGCTTAAATCTTGGAAAGAATGCCTTTAAAAAATCGATAGACCGATTATTTGAATTATATGATTATTGCTGGTCATATGCGAGAAAAAAAAATAAGAAAATTGCTTTTGAGATAGGGACCGAGGAACAAAGTGGGTCAACCAATTCTCCTGAAGAATTAGAATTAACTTTAGAGTTAACCGAAAAGTTTTGTAAAAAAAATAATTTTCCTATGCCAATGTTTGTAGTTGTTCAGACTGGAACTTTAGTTAAGGAAACTACAAATATTGGAACTTTCGATTTACCTTTTAGAGTTGAGAACCAACTACCTGCAGAAATTTCAGTTCCTCAAATGATAAGAATTTGTGAAAAATATAACGTTATGATGAAAGCCCATAATTGTGATTATTTGTCTAACACAGCATTACAGTATCACCCGAGACTTGGAATACACGCTGTTAATATAGCCCCAGAATTTGGCGTAATAGAAAGCAGATGTTTCTACGAAACATTGAAAAAAAACAATTTAAGAACCCTCGTAAAAAGTTTTATCGAATTAAGTTACAATTCAAAAAAATGGGATAAATGGATGATAAAAGGTTCAAATGCTAGCATAAAAGATAAGGCTTTGATATCTGGCCACTACATTTTCGCAACTCAAGAATTTAAAGAAATTTATAAAGAAGCAAAAGAACATTTACATTTGAAAAAAATAAATTTGAATAAAATTATAAAAAATGAACTTATCAAAAGTTTACAGAGATACACTACAAATTTAGGTATTGAGAAATAAAATGAAAAAAATTGCAGTATTAATTCTAAATAGAAATTTACCCAAGGTGACCGAAAACTTATATTATAATATAAAAAAAAATAATAAAAATCTTGTAGATATATTTGTAATAGATTCTGGATCATTAAAAAAAAATATTTCAAAACTTACTACCTGGAAAGCTGATTGGAAAAGTGCAAGAGATAAAGGATTGAGATATGGAAGAGGTATGAATTTTGGATTATCACAACTTTGGAAGGAAAAAAAGTTTAAAAATTATGATGCTTTTTTATTAATTACAAATGATACAGAATTCTCAAATTATAATTTTGTTTCAAAACTAACAAGAATAATGAAAAAACATAAAAAGATTGGCATTCTTTCTCCTTGTTCAAAAAATTGGGGTGAAAAAATTTATTTAAAAACTGATAAGACAAAATATTTTTGGTTTATTCATAACGCCTGCTACCTTTTAAGAAGAGAGTTTATAGAAGATATAGCTAATACTCAAAAACCTAACTTTTTAAACTTTTTGTTTGATGGATCAAATTTTAGAGGATATGGGATAGAGTCAGAGTTAATTGCAAAAGCCTATATGAATGGTTGGGGTGCAGCAATAACATCCGAGGTATGGGCTGAGGAAAATGAGTCTTACCTTAAAAATTTTTCTAAAGAAATAAGAACAGAAAATTTTTCAAAAAATTTAGATTTGTATCTTAAAGAAGGTCTACAATGGATGAAAAATAAGTATGGATTTAATAACAAATGGCAAATGCAGTTTTATGTAAAAATGTACTACGACAATTTTTTTGAGTTTAATCCAGAGTTGAAGAAATTTAGCATATAATGATTTTAGGCAAAAATATAATTCAGAATAATCTTAAATTTTTAAATAGATTGGTATTGGCAAAAACTAAATACTCTTATTTCTTCAGAAATTTGAGAAAAAATGATATTTATAGGATTTCACAATTATCATCATATTCTGTTTATATTTTAGACTTAAATGGAAAAGATAATATCTTAATAAACAAAAAAAAATTTAATGTTTCAATCGGTGATGTTTTGCAATTTGAAAATACGCCAATTGTAATTAAAAGTTTATGCAAAGGTCTTAAACTATTAATAGTTGGAACATCGAAATCCAAATTGAAAGAAAAAAGTATTAGGATTACAAAAAAAAATGACATCTACAAAGTAATTAAGCCCTGGGGTTATGAGCTATGGTTAAATGGAAGACACAAAAACTATTCATTTAAAAAGATATTTCTTAAAAAAAATTTTAGAACAAGTTTACAATTTCATAAAAAAAAAATGGAAACGAATATTATTTTTAACGGGATTGCAGAACTTTCTTATAAAAACAATGGTCGTATAGATAATTTAAACGTGACTCAAAAGAGCATTTCTACAAAAAAATTATCATCAATTTCTAAAATTTTCGTAAAGCCTAACACAATACATAGAATAAAAGCTTTAACAAATCTCACTTTATTTGAAGCATCTACACCAGAGCTTGATGATGTAATAAGAATTTCTGACGACTCTAATAGAAGAGATGGATTAATTAAAAAAGAGCACAAAAATTGACGACTGTTTGTATTTTAGCTGCCGGATTAGGAGAAAGAATGGGTGAACTTTCATATGCAAATAAAGCCTTGGTGCCATTTAATAATAAAGCATTAATTTCAAATATAATTGAAATTTTCCCTCGAAAAACAAGATTTGTGATAGCGTTAGGCTTTCAATCAGCTCAATTAAAGTCTTATATAAAAATTGCCCATTCTAATTTAATTAAAAATATTGATTTTGTTAAAGTTAAAAATTATAGAGGCCCAGGATCTGGGCCAGGTCATTCTCTTATTTGTTGTAAAAAATTTTTGAACAAACCATTTATATTTATTGCGTGCGATACTTTATTAAAAAATCAAATTAATTTTGATGAAAAAAAAAATTGGGTTGGAACATTCAAAGTAAAAGATAAAATTTCTCAAGATTATTGTAATTTTGAGATACAAGAAAAAAATAAAATAAGTGGTATTTTTGAAAAAAAAAAATATCAGAATAAGAGTCAAACATCATTTATAGGAATTTGTAAAATAAATGATCATAAAATATTCTGGAATAGTTTATTGCAAAGATCAAAAAAAAATATTTCTCCGCAAATTTCAGATGGTTTTCATAAATTAATTGAAAAAAAAAAATTATTTTCAAAAGATATTGATTGGCTAGATTTTGGAACTTATGAAAAATATAAAGATATGGTATCTAGGTTTAGTAAGTATGATTTCAGTAAAACAGATGAATTTATTTACATAATCAATCGAAAAGTAATTAAATTTTTTAAGAATAAAAAAATCACAGAGCAAAGAGTTATGAAATCTAGATTAAATAAAAACGTTTTTCCTAAATGCAAAAAAATTGATTTATTTTATTCTTATGACTTTATTAAGGGAAATACACTTTATAAAGAAAACAATAAAAAAATTTTTATTGAATTATTAAAGTTTTTAGAAAAAAAATTATGGATTAAAAAAAAAGTAAAAGAAAAAAAATTCAAAATTTCTTGTAAAAATTTTTATAAAGATAAAACTGTTTCAAGAATAAAGTTATTTAACAAAAAGAATAAACTTTTCAAAATTAGAACAATTAATAAAAAAAGAGCCTTACCTTTCGATCAAATGAAAAAAAAAATCTTTGATAAAAATTTATTTGACGGTGTGCCTAGTTTTATACACGGGGATTTGCAATTTGATAACATTATTCAAAAACAAAAAAAATTTAAATTAATAGATTGGAGACATTCTTTTGATTCCTCTGTCGAATGTGGGGATTTGTATTATGATTTAGCAAAATTATATGGTGGAATAATTGTAAATTATGACGAAATAAAAAAAAATAATTTTAAATTCAAAATTAAAAATAATAATGTTTCAATTATATTTAAGAGAGATACTTTTAATTTAAAAAAAATTTATGAAAAATATCTTTCTTCAAAAAAATTTGATTTAAGAAAAATAAAGATTTTAACTGGGCTTATTTATTTAAATATGTCCCCACTCCACAAACACCCATTTGACAAGTTTTTATACTCTCTTGGAATATTGATGTTAAATAAGGAAATATATAATGATTAATTCTGATACAAAATTTTTTATCTCCATTAGTAAAAAGCCTAGTTCGTTAGGGACAAAAATCTATGGAAAACTTTTTCAGAAGTATAAAATTAATTCTGTCTACAAATCTTTTGTAATTTCAAATTTAAACAACGCCATCGAAGCAATTAAAACTTTGTCAATTAGCGGTTTTAGTGTGTCTATGCCGTTTAAAGAAAAAATTTTGGAAAAAGTTGATATTTTAGATGATAGTGTAAAAAAAACCGGTTCAATAAATACTGTCTTAGTAAATAATAAAAAACTTATAGGGTACAATACAGACCTAGTAGGTGCAGAAAAAGCAGTAAAAAAAATTAAAATAACTAAAAATGATAATATTTTAATTTGTGGGAGTGGAGGAACATCTAGAACTATTTCGTACATTTTAAGAAAAAAGTCTAAATTTAAAAATGTTTATATTTTTTCAAGAAACAAGAAAACTTCCACAAAATTAATTAAGGATCTAGATTTGTTGAAATTTACCAATAAAAAAAAATATGACATCTTGATTAATTGTTCTCCGCTAGGAATGGCAAATGAAAAAAAAATTCCATTTTCTGAAAACTATGTCAAAAATTGCAAGGGTGTAATTGATTTTGTGAATAATCCGTCAAATACAAATTTGATAAAATTAGCAAAAAAACATAACAAAAAGTTTGTTGATGGTATTTTCATCAGTTTGAATCAACTTACTAAACAATTTCAAATTTATACTAATAAAAAGATCTCTTTTAATAAAATAAATAGTACTTTTTTAAATTTAGATTTTCAAAAAGATTTAAAAAAGATAACTAAAAATTATTTAAAATATTTTAAAACAAAAGATTT
>MDTG01409147.1_pt1 | contig 18138 bp, 18 predicted proteins | sample 811421 | NCBI WGS metagenome assembly MDTG01 (sample SAMN05326645, study PRJNA326480) | marine metagenome | isolation source: seawater | place: Pacific Ocean: South East | collected 2011 | reverse complement strand
TTATTTTTCCTCTTTATCACTTACTACAATTGTAATATGACTTGTTCTTTTTAAAATTTGATTCACTCTACCTCTAGCTCTAGGCCTATGTCTTTTTCCATAAGGTCCTTCATCTACAAGAACATTCTTAACAACCAGTTCATCAAGATCGCTCGAGTTATTATGCTCTGCATTAGCAACAGCTGATTCTAGAACTTTTAAGATCAGTTGGGAAGCTTTCTTATTACTATAATTCAAAAATTCAAAAGCTTTATTAACTGGTAAACCTCTAACAGCATCAGCTACTAATCTACATTTCTGGGCAGAGATTTTTTGATATTTTAAAACAGCTTGGGTATTCATCTTTTATCCTTTTGCTTTCCTATCACCAGAATGTCCTTTAAACACTCTAGTAGGGGAAAATTCACCTAGTTTATGACCAATCATATTCTCTGTTACATAGACAGGTATATGTTGCTTTCCATTATGGACAGCTAATGTGAGTCCAATCATGTCAGGCGAAATCATTGATCTCCTTGACCATGTTTTAATTGGTTTTTTATCATTTTCACTAAGAGCTTTGTCAACTTTTGCTTGTAAATGATGATCGATAAATGGTCCTTTTTTTAATGATCTAGCCACATCTATTTCCTATTTTTATTAATTCTTCTTCTAACAATTAAATTGTCAGTTCTCTTATTTGATCTTGTTTTATAACCTTTTGTAGGTGTACCCCATGGCGATACAGGATCACGTCCACCAGAAGTTTTACCTTCCCCGCCACCGTGCGGATGATCTATAGGGTTCATAGCTACGCCACGAACTGTAGGGCGAACACCTAACCATCTTTTAGCGCCAGCCTTACCGTGCTTTTGTAGATTGTGTTCACTGTTCCCAACTTCACCAATTGTTGCTCTACATGATTTAAATATTTTTCTGGTTTCACCTGATTTGAGCCTTAATGTTGCGTAATCACCATCTATAGCAATTATTTGAGCGACTGTGCCGGCACTTCTTGCTATTTGCGCACCCTTTCCAGGTTTCATCTCAATACAATGCACTTGTGTACCTACAGGGATATTAATTAATGGAAGTGTATTTCCAACACTAATAGATGATTGATCACCCGACATAATTTTGTCACCTGCACTTAGATTTTTTGGTGCTATTATGTATCTTCTTTCGCCGTCGGCATATAGAAGTAGAGCGATATTAGCATTTCTATTAGGATCATACTCGAGTCTTTCTACAGTTGCAGGAATATTATCTTTATTTCTCTTAAAATCAATTATTCTGTATCTTTTTTTATGGCCGCCCCCAATATGTCTAGTAGTTATTCTGCCTTGATTATTACGCCCCCCGCTTTTATTTAATTTTGCAAGCAATGGTTCATAAGGCTGGCCTTTGTGTAAGTCTTTATTAGAGACTTTTACTCTAAATCTTCTTCCTGGTGAAGTTGGTTTTGATTTTACAATAGTCATTTTGTAATTTCTTCCTCACCATAATTGATATCAAAACCTTCTTGAAGTCTAACATAAGCTTTTTTCCAGTCCTTTCTCTTGCCGAATGTTCTACCAACTCTTGTAAGTTTACCTTGAACATTCATTAGCCTTACACTTTTCACTTTAACATCAAACATAAGTTCAACTGCTTTTTTAACTTCAGGCTTAGTTGCATCTTTTAATACTGAGAATACATGCTGATTATCAATATCTGCTCTCATAGTAGCTTTTTCTGAAATCCTTGGGCTTACGATTATGTTTGTCAATCTTTCTGTATTCATAATGTAGTCGCCTTCTTAACATGTTCTAGTACGTCACTATCAATAACAACATTGTCATGCTTCATCAGTATGTGTGGGTTGATATCTTTATGATCTATAACAGTAATATTTTTTATATTCCTTAGAGAAAAAAATGCGTTTTCATTTTCTACAGAAGTTATAAATAATGCGTTTGTTATTTTTAGGCTATCCAAAAGGCTTCTTCCAAGCTTTGTTTTCTTATCAGAGAATTGCAATTTATCAGTTAAGTGTAAACGCTCTCTTTTAAGAAGTTCATTAAATATACAATTTAATGCACCCTTATACATTTTTTTATTAATTTTTTTATTATAGTCTTTTGGTTGTGAGGCAAATGTAACACCACCTGTTCTCCATATAGGGCTTCTTGTAGTCCCTGCTCTCGCCCTACCTGAACCTTTTTGGGGTCTAGGTTTCGCGCCACCACCACTAACTGCAGATCTATTTTTTTGAGCTTTTGTTCCCCTTCGTTGATTGGCCATGTAATCAGTCGTAATCTGATGCACCAAAGCCTCATTAAATTCCTTTGTAAAAATTTTTGTTAGTTCAGTACTCATACTTTTTTATCATCTTTTGGTTTAATCTTTATTTTTGACTACATCGTTAATTTGTTCTTCATCTATGGAGTCTTTTTCAGGTTGGCCAGCAGTTTCCGTAACAACTTTCTCTGCATAAATTTCCTTAGGCGTATATTTTTTCTGTGTGGGTTTTATTATTACAACGCTTCCTTTATGTCCTGGAACAGATCCTTTTACTAACATTATGTTTTCTTCGGGCATTATTTTGACAATTATTAAATTTTGTATAGTTCTTTGTACATTACCTAACTGACCAGGCATTTTTTTTCCTTTGAAAACACGTCCAGGATCTTGACACTGACCAGTAGAGCCTATTGCTCTGTGTGAAATAGAGTTACCATGTGTAGCATCTTGCATCGTGAAGTGATGTCTCTTTACCCCGCCTTGAAAACCTTTTCCCAATGATTTTCCAACTATATCTACATGCTCGCCAGCCTTGAAACGATCTACTTTTATATCTGTTCCAACTGATATATCATCATCCAACTCTTTTACTCTGAATTCATATTGGCCTTTGGCAGGCTTGATATTAGATTTTTTATAATGGCCTAAAAGGGCTTTGCTAAGTCGACTTTCTTTTTGGCTTCCATATGCAACTTGAATGGCAGAGTACCCATCGCGCTCGTCAGTTTTGATCTGAGAAATTCGGTTCGAGTCGATATTAATAACAGTAACAGGTATAGATATCCCTGAGTCATCGAATATTCGAGTCATACCTGTTTTTATGCCTATTAGGCCAATGCTCATTTTCTTGTCCTCAAAATGAAAAAAGTTAGTTAAATCTCTACTGTTTAAGGTGCTGAATCTTAACATAAAATTCAGTATTGTTGTACTTTTTTAGGGTTTTTTTGACTTAAATTAGCTTAATTCTATTTGTACATCTACGCCAGCGGCTAGATCAAGTTTCATAAGAGCATCAACAGTCTTATCTGTAGGTTCTATAATATCCATCAACCGTTTATGCGTTCTGATTTCATACTGATCTCGAGCGTCTTTATCAACATGAGGCGAAACTAAAACTGTATATCTCTCTATTTTCGTAGGCAGTGGAATAGGGCCTATAACTCTTGCACCTGTTCGTTTTGCTGTCTCTAGTATTTCCTTGGATGACGCGTCAATTAACTTATGATCAAAAGTCTTAAGGCGTATTCTGATATTTTGGGTATTTTTTTTCTTTTTAGTTGCCATATCTATGATGCTTTTTGTATAAGTTCTTCAGCAATGTTACTAGGTATCTCTGCATATTTTTGAAATTCCATTGTATATGTTGCTCTACCTTGTGACATAGACCTTAAGTCTGTTGCATAACCGAACATTTCGGATAATGGTACTTCGGCTTTGATGATGTTTCCAACGACAGTTTCTTCCATTCCTTGTATAATTCCTCTTCTTCTGTTGAGGTCTCCAGTCACATCGCCCAAGTAATCGCCAGGTGTAACTGCTTCCACCTTCATTACCGGCTCTAAAAGTACTGGTTTAGCTTTTTTTGCACCTTCTTTAAATGCTTGTGAGCCAGCTACTTTGAATGCTACTTCACTTGAATCTACATCATGAAAAGATCCATCGTAAAGTGTAACTTTAACATCTACAACTGGGTAGCCACCTATCACGCCATTTTCCATTTGCTCTATAACTCCCTTATCTACGGGTCCTATAAATTCTCTAGGTATTGCTCCGCCAACTATCTCATTGACAAATTCATAGCCTTTTCCAGGTTCTTGAGGTTCAATTTTCAACCAGACATGTCCATACTGCCCTTTACCACCACTTTGCTTTATGTATTTCGCTTCCTGTTCAACTGAAGCTCTTATTGTTTCTCTGTATGCAACTTGAGGCTTACCTATAGTTGCTTCAACATTAAATTCCCTTTTCATTCTGTCAACAATAATATCTAGATGAAGTTCGCCCATTCCAGATATGATAGTTTGATTTGATTCTTGGTCTGTTGCTACTCTAAATGAAGGATCTTCTTGAGCTAGTTTACTCAATGCAAGACCCATTTTTTCTTGATCATCCTTAGTTTTAGGTTCAACAGCAATAGATATAACAGGTTCTGGAAATTCCATCCTTTCAAGAGTAATTACAGAAGATGGGTCGCACAATGTATCGCCAGTTGTAACTTGTTTAAGTCCTACAGCCGCAGCAATATCACCAGCTCTTACTTCTTTTATTTCATCTCGCGTGTTGGAATGCATTTGTAATATTCTTCCAATACGTTCTTTCTTCTGTGTAACTGCATTATAAACGGTGTCGCCAGATTTTAGAACACCAGAGTAAACTCGGAAAAAAGCAAGAGTCCCAACAAAAGGATCTGTTGCAATTTTAAAAGCTAATGCAGAAAAAGGTTCATCATCAGATGATTCTCTTTTGCCCTCTGTCTCGTCTTTGTCATCCAATATTCCTTTTATTGCAGGAACGTCTAATGGAGATGGCATAAAATCGATGACTGCATCTAACATAGCTTGAACACCTTTATTCTTAAAAGCTGTTCCGCATGTAACCAAAACAATTTCATTTGATAAAGTCTGTAATCTCAAACCTTGAACTATTTGTTCTCTAGTCAGCTCCCCAGTATTTAGATATGTGTCCATTAGTTCTTCATTAGCTTCTGCTGCTGTCTCAACTACTTGTTCACGAAGTTCGTCGACTTTAGCTTTAAGTTCATCGGGGATATCAACTTCTTCAAATTTCATTCCTCTGCTCTCTTCATCCCAGATTATCGCTTTCATATCAATTAGGTTTACTACGCCTTTGAAATTATCCTCTGATCCAATAGGTACTTGTAAAGGGATTGGTTTAGAGCCCAATCTTGTTTTAATCTGCTCTACTACCCTAAAGAAATCAGCACCTGCTCTGTCCATCTTATTCACAAACGCCATCCTTGGTACGCTATACTTGTTAGCTTGTCTCCATACTGTCTCGGATTGTGGTTCTACTCCACCTACGGCACAAAAAACTGATACTGCGCCATCAAGGACTCTGAGTGATCTCTCGACTTCAATTGTGAAATCAACATGTCCTGGTGTATCAATGATATTGACTCTGTGTTGATCATATTGGCCAGTGCTTCCGCTCCAAAAACAAGTTGTAGCAGCAGAGGTGATAGTGATACCTCTTTCTTGCTCTTGTTCCATCCAATCCATGGTAGCTGCACCATCATGAACTTCACCTATTTTATGAGATACGCCTGTGTAATATAAAACACGTTCTGTGGTTGTAGTCTTACCAGCATCAATATGTGCCATGATGCCTATATTTCTATAACGTGATAGTTCTGTTTCTCTAGCCATAAATTACCACCTGTAATGAGCAAATGCTTTATTTGCCTCGGCCATTTTATGAGTATCTTCTCTCTTTTTGACCGCAGACCCTTTATTAGAAATTGCATCAGCTATTTCTGATGCCAGCTTTTCTTTCATAGATTTCTCATTCCTTTTACTGGCAGCTTCAATAATCCACTTCATAGCCAGCGAAACTCGTCTTTTTGAATTTACTTCAATTGGAACCTGATAATTAGATCCACCTACTCTTCTTGATTTAACTTCAACACTAGGTCCTACGTTTTGAAGTGCTTTTTCAAGTGCATCTAATGGTTCTTGCTTGGTCTTTTTGGAAGATATTGATAATGCGTTATAGATAATTTTTTCAGCAGTTCTTTTTTTGCCATCCTGCATAATCATATTTGTCAAACGAGTAACATTTGTACTCTTATAAATCGGGTCGGGTATTATTTTCTTTTTTGGTATGTCTCTTTTTCTAGGCATTTTTAACTCTTAGGTTTTTTGGTTCCATATTTTGATCTACCTTGTTTTCTATTTTCTACACCTTGCGTATCCAAACTCCCTCTAACTACGTGGTATCTTACACCTGGCAAGTCCTTTACCCGTCCACCACGAATTACTACGACAGAGTGTTCTTGTAAATTATGTCCTTCTCCACCTATATATGATGTAACTTCTTGCCCGTTAGTTAATCTTACTCTTGCAACCTTTCTAAGTGCTGAATTAGGTTTTTTAGGTGTTGTCGTATATACACGAGTGCACACACCTCGTCTTTGAGGACAAGCCTCCAAAGCGGGTACTGCAGATTTAACAATCTTCGTCTTCCTCGGTTTTCTAACTAATTGATTAATTGTTGCCATTATTTCCCATAAGTACGCGAAATTCTATTAGCACAGCTAGTTGGTGTCAAGAAGTGATTAACTATAATGTTAAAAAACATATTATTAGTCTTTAAAAAGATCTTCAGCTGTTGTTTCTGTAGATTTTTCAGGGATTATGTTTATTTCGCTAGCTATCTCTTTTTCAAGCATTTCTTCAAATGACTCATTATCATCTTGCTGGGCAGTTAGTCCTGTTCCGCATGGGAGGAGTCTTCCGACAACAACATTTTCTTTGAGCCCTCTTAGCCTATCTTTTCTTCCATTAACAGCTGCGTCTGTTAGTACACGAGTAGTCTCTTGGAATGAAGCGGCAGATATGAATGATTCTGTCACTAGCGATGCTTTTGTAATACCTAACAGCATTGGCTTATAAGTAGGAAGAAGTGCATCAGGATTTTTTGATTTAAGGTTATCCATCATTTCTAGAAGTTGTGTTTTTTCCATTTGTTCACCTGCCATGAGCATGGTGTCTCCAGCGGATGTTATTTCAACTTTTCTCAACATTTGTCTGAGAATAACTTCAATATGTTTATCGTTTATAGAAACACCTTGAAGTCTATAAACGTCTTGTACTTCTTTGACCAGATGTTCAGCTAAATCTGTTACGCCTCTATAAGCTAAAATATCATGTGGATCTAGTTCCCCATCAGATATTATTTCCCCTTGAGTAACGCTAGCTCCTTCGAATACATTGAGTAGTTTTAATTTGCTCAACATTTGAACGTGTTCATTTCCATCTGCATCAGTTATTATTAATCTTCTTTTACCTTTGGTTTCTTTACCGAACGAAACTACGCCTGTCTTCTCAGCAAGTTCTGCTTTTGCCTTAGGTTCCCTGGCCTCAAAAAGGTCAGCGACTCTTGGCAGACCACCAGTTATATCCCTTGTACCAGACGTTTCTCTTGGAGTGCGCGCAATTACATCACCAACTCCCACTTTAGTTCCAGCTGATACATTTACAGTTGAATTTGAGGGAAGAAGGAAATGTGCAGGTAATTTTGAATTTGTTATTAATAAATCTTTACCTTTAGAGTCTACAAGCTTAATCATAGGTTTAAGGTTTTTATCAAATGATACACTACTTGTGTCTTTTACCTTTATAGATGTGATGCCTGTGAGTTCATCAACGATGTTTTCTACGCTAATACCATCTTCAAAATCTTCAAACTCAATAATGCCCGAAGTTTCAGTAATTATAGGTGTTGAATGTGGGTCCCACGTAACAATATTTTGTCCCCTTTCTACAGGTTTGCTATCATTTAATTTAATAATTGCTCCATATGGAATTTTGTATCTTTCCTTTTCTCTACCACTATTGTCAAGAACACCAAGTTCACCTGATCTAGAAACTGTTACAATCTCTTTTTGACTGTTAATTACAGTTTTAAGATTATGATATCTTACGGTTCCAGAATTTTTAACTTCAATACTATTAGCTGCAACTGCCCTAGAAGCTGCACCACCAATATGGAATGTTCTCATAGTAAGCTGGGTTCCAGGTTCTCCAATAGACTGAGCCGCTACAACACCGACAGCTTCCCCTTTACTCACCTTTCTTCCTTTGGCAAGATCTCTTCCATAGCATTTAGCACATACTCCATGTCTTATGTCACAAGTAATTGCTGATCTAACCCAAACCTCATCTATAGCATTTTGCTCAAGGAGGACTACATTATTCTCATCAAGTAGTGTTCCTTTAGGAAGTAAAGTTTCGTTTGTCTTAGGATTAACTAATTCATTTAATAAAGTTCTTCCAAGAACCCTCTCGTTTAGAGGCTCTACAATATCGCCACCTTCGATTAAAGGTTTCATTAAAATACCGTTCTCTGTACCGCAATCATCTTCTGTTACTACTAAATCTTGGGCAACATCTACCAATCTTCTTGTGAGATAGCCTGAATTCGCTGTTTTCAAAGCAGTATCCGCTAATCCTTTTCTAGCTCCATGTGTTGAGATAAAATATTGCATGACATCTAGACCTTCTCTGAAATTTGCTGTAATAGGTGTTTCAATAATTGAACCATCTGGTTTGGCCATTAAACCTCTCATTCCTGAAAGTTGTCTGATTTGCGCAGCAGAACCTCTGGCACCTGAATCTGCCATCATATAAATAGAATTAAATGATTTATGTTCTACTTTTTCTCCCGAAGCAGTTTTTGATGTTTCAGTTCCTAATTGTTTCATCATAGCTTGTGAAACCTGATCATTTGTATGTGACCATATATCAACAACTTTATTATAACGCTCGCCAGCCGTTAACAATCCGGAGTTATATTGTTTTTCTATTTCTTTAACTTCCTTCTCAGCTTTTGCAGTAATCGATATTTTTTCTTTTGGAATAACCATATCATCAACACCAATAGATACACCTGCAATGGTAGAATATTTGAATCCCATATTTTTGATTTTATCTGCAAATAATACAGTCTCTTTAAGACCGGCAACTCTATACGAAACATCAAATAGTTTCGATATTGCTTTCTTATTTAAATCCTGATCAATAAATGAAAATGGTATATTTTTTGGGATAATTTCAGAAATCAAAGCTCTTCCTGTAGTTGTTTCTACAATCTTTGTTTTTTCTATAAACTCATCCCCCTCCATCTCGGTAATCCTCAGTCTTACTTTTATCTTTGCATGCATATCAACTAGTTTTGACTGATAAGCTTTTGATACTTCTTCTATATCACTGAATATCATTCCTTCTCCCTTAGAGTTAGGCTTTTCTCTAGACATATAATATATACCTAAAACCATATCCTGAGATGGAACAATAATAGGACTTCCATTTGATGGCGATAGAATATTGTTACTGGCCATCATTAGAACACGAGCCTCAGTTTGCGCTTCTTGTGATAGAGGAACATGAACAGCCATTTGATCTCCATCAAAATCTGCATTAAATGCAGCGCATACAAGTGGATGTAATTGTATTGCTTTACCTTCAATTAAAACTGGTTCAAATGCTTGGATACCTAGTCTGTGAAGTGTTGGTGCCCTGTTTAACATTACAGGATACTCTTTAATAATTTCTTCAAGAATGTCCCAAACTTCTTCACCTTCTTTTTCTACAACTTTCTTCGCTGACTTTATGGTAGTGGTGATCCCACGAGCTTGAAGTTTTCCGAATATATGAGGCTTGAATAGTTCTAGAGCCATTTTCTTTGGTAAACCGCACTGATGAAGGCGCAGTGTTGGCCCAACAACAATTACAGACCTACCAGAATAATCAACCCTTTTGCCCAAAAGGTTTTGCCTAAACCTTCCACCTTTTCCCTTTATCATATCAGCTAATGATTTAAGCGGTCTCTTATTTGTCCCAGTAATAGCTCTTCCTCTTCTACCGTTATCTAAGAGAGCATCAACTGATTCTTGAAGCATTCTTTTTTCATTTCTAACAATGATGTCAGGTGCTTTTAATTCAAGTAATCTTTTTAATCTGTTATTTCTATTAATAACCCTTCTATATAAATCATTTAAATCTGATGTGGCAAATCTTCCACCTTCAAGTGGTACTAATGGCCTCAAATCAGGAGGTAATATCGGTAGAACATCCAAAATCATCCATTCAGGTTTATTTCCAGAATTTATAAAAGACTCGATTAGCTTCAGACGTTTAATATTTCTTTTATTTTTAGCTTGTGATTTAGTTACCTTTATTTCTTCACTTAAATCCTCGTATGTCTTTTCTAAGTCAATATCCATCAATAGATCTTTGATAGCTTCAGCGCCCATTCCAACTTTTATTTCGTTGCCATACTCCTCAATTGCTTGATTATACATTTCTTCATTTAGGAGGCTTCCTGTTTCATATGGCGTTAGCCCGCCATCAATAACAATGAATGCTTCAAAATATAAGACTTTTTCTATTTGTCTTAAAGTCATGTCCATCATCAATCCAATTCTTGATGGAAGCGATCTTAGAAACCATATGTGTGCGACAGGGGCTGCTAATTCTATGTGCCCCATTCTCTCTCTTCTTACTTTAGATAATGTTACCTCAACACCACATTTCTCACACACTACCCCCCTGTGCTTTAGTCTTTTATATTTACCACAAAGACATTCGTAATCTTTGACTGGTCCAAATATCTTTGCACAAAATAATCCGTCTCTTTCTGGTTTAAATGTTCTGTAGTTAATAGTTTCTGGTTTTTTCACCTCACCAAAGGACCATGATCTCATTAGATCCGGTGATGCTAGAGAAATTTTTATATGATCAAATTTCTTATCATTATTATTCTTCTTAAACATATTTAGTATTTCTTGCATATTATTTCCTAATTGGTTTTATTTTCCGAGTCTAAATCTATATTAATACTCAATGACCTAATTTCTTTTAAAAGAACATTAAAAGATTCTGGGACATGAGCATCCGTAGCATATTCACCATCAACAATATTTTTGTAAACTTTATTCCTTCCGGAAATGTCATCTGATTTCACTGTCAGTACTTCCTGCAATACATGAGTAGCGCCATAAGCTTGCAGAGCCCATACTTCCATCTCTCCAAATCTTTGACCACCGAACTGAGCTTTACCACCTAACGGTTGTTGAGTCACAAGACTATAAGGCCCCGTTGATCTTGCATGCATTTTATCATCAACCAAGTGATTCAATTTAATTATATACATATACCCAATTGTTACAGGGCGTTCAAATTGCTCTCCAGTCCTCCCATCAAAAAGGATAGATTGTCCACTGGTAGGCAAATCAGCAAGCTCTAACATTTTTTTGATTTCTTCTTCTGAAGCTCCATCAAATACAGGTGTTGCCATAGGTACACCATTTCTCAAATTATTAGCTAAAGTAATTATTTCTGAATCAGAGAACTTATCTATAGAGTATTTAGTAAATCCTGGGCATTCCTTATAAATCTTAGTGATAAATTGTTTTAATTTTTTGACTTCTTGTTGCTCTTTGAGCATATCATTTATCTTGTCACCTATACCGTGAGCAGCCCACCCTAAGTGTGTTTCTAAAACCTGTCCTACATTCATTCTTGATGGAACACCTAGTGGATTAAGGACTATATCGACTGGCGTGCCGTCATCTCTGTGCGGCATGTCCTCGACAGGCACAATTTGTGAAATAACACCTTTGTTACCATGTCGACCTGCCATTTTATCGCCCGGTTGAAGAGTTCTTTTTACTGCCAAATAAACTTTAATTTTCTTCTGTACTCCGGGGCCTAAATCATCTGGCATAGTGATTTTTTTTGTAATGTTTTCTAGATCCTGATTAAATTTAGTCTGAAGGTCGTCTAAACTATTAGCTAAATTAGCCAAACTGATATTCGTTTTTTCAACTTTGCTTTGTATTTTAAAAAGATCCTCGTCTGAAATTGATTCTAGAACAGCGTTTGTAAGTTTGCTCTCAGCTTTTAAATCTAGAACTGATTTTGCTATCACCTTATTCAATAGAAGTTTTCTAACTCTAAAATAAACAGTGTCTTGATTAATCCTTAGTTCATCAACTAAGTTCTTTTTTACTTCTTCAATTTGGTGCTCTTCTATTTCTTGAGCTCTCTTATCCTTGTCGATTCCCTCTCTTGTAAAGACTCTTACATCTATTACCGTACCGTCCATTCCTGATGGGACTTTAAGAGATGAATCTTTAACATCTGAAGCTTTCTCACCAAAGATTGCTCTTAGTAGTTTTTCTTCTGGCGTAAGTTGTGTCTCACCTTTAGGTGTAACTTTGCCTACTAATATATCTCCTGATTTTACTTCAGCACCAACATATACAATACCTGACGTATCTAACTTATTAAGAAGGTTTTCGCTAACATTTGGGATATCAGATGTGATTTCTTCTGAACCAAGCTTAGTGTCTCTCGCAACACATTCTAGCTCTTCTATATGAATTGATGTAAATCTATCCTCTCTTACTACTTTCTCTGAAACTAAGATAGAATCTTCATAGTTGTAACCGTTCCAAGGCATGAATGCAATTAATAAGTTTTGGCCAAGTGCTAGCTCACCTAAATCAGTTGATGGTCCATCTGCTATAGCGTCTCCAGCAACTACTTTGTCTCCAGGTTTTACAAGAGGTCTTTGATTTATACATGTATTTTGATTGGTTCGTGTATATTTTGTAAGAGGATAAATATCAACACCTGTATCTGTATCATTACCGACATATTTCTCATCCACATTTACAATAATTCTCGAAGCATCAACATAATCTACCATTCCATCTCTTTTGACTTTCACTGATGCTCCAGAATCAACAGCAACTGTTTTTTCCATACCCGTCCCGACCAGGGGTTTGTCAGGTATGAGTAAAGGAACTGCTTGTCTTTGCATGTTTGATCCCATAAGCGCTCTGTTAGCATCATCATGTTCAAGAAATGGGATGAGTGCTGCAGCAACAGATACTACTTGCCTTGGTGAAACATCCATAAGCTCAACTTTGTCGGGTGACGAGATGGTAAACTCATTGTTAAATCTACAAGATATCAAGTCACCTTGAATGTTTCCTCTAGAATCTAAAGATGTATTTGCTTGAGCAATAGTGTATTTACTTTCTTCAATAGCTGAAAGCCATTTAATTTCATCCTTTACTTTGTTTTTAGATACTACTCTATAAGGTGTCTCTAAAAAGCCATATGAATTTGTCCTAGAATATGTTGCAAGTGAATTTATTAAACCAATGTTAGGTCCTTCAGGTGTTTCTATTGGGCAAACACGGCCATAATGTGTCGGATGAACATCTCTTACTTCAAAGCCAGCACGTTCTCTAGTCAATCCTCCTGGTCCAAGTGCTGAAATTCTTCTTTTGTGAGTTATTTCTGCAAGAGGATTATTTTGGTCCATAAATTGTGATAACTGGCTAGTGCCAAAAAATTCTTTTAGTGTAGCTGTTATTGGCTTTGAATTGACTATATCTTTTGGTTGAAGCTTTTCTGCAAGTTCCATAGTTGTCATTCTCTCTTTTACAGCTTTTTCCACTCTTACAAGTCCAACTCTAAATACATTCTCAACCATTTCACCAACGCATTTAACTCTACGATTACCTAGATGGTCGATATCATCAACTGAATCAGATCCATTTCTTATGTTTATAAGGGTTTTCAGTACATCCAAAATATCATCATTTGAAAGGATAGTGTCGCCCTCCATTTTTTCTCTACCTACCCTAGAATTGAATTTCATTCTCCCTACAGCGGATAGATCGTATCTGTCTGTTGATTGGAATAAATTTGTAAATAATTGACTTGATGCATCAGCTGTTGGAGGTTCCCCGGGTCTCATCATCCTATAAATTTCTATTAATGCTGTATTCTGATCATGAGTTGGGTCTACGTCCAACGTGTTACAGATAAAAGAACCTCTGTCTAAATCATTTGTATGTAGTATTGAGAAACTTACAATATTAAGTTCATGAATTAATGCAATAGTATCGCTATCAATTTCTTGATTGCAAGAAAGTATATTGATGGCAATTTTCTTAGAATTAATTAATTTTTCTTTTACAGATTTATCAATTTTTTGGTTAGCTTCGCATATAAGCTCGCCTGTTTCAGAATCTATAATTTGCTCAGAAGAGATCATATCAACCTTGATATCAGAGCCGTTGAGTTTTATCGTGACATCCTCTGCTATGCGTTTACCTAAGAGATAGTCATCAGGCACTTTATAATTTTTCATCTTGCTTTTTTTTGCTGCTTCAATCTGTCGAACAGTAATCCGTTTACCTTTTGAAACAATAAGTTTTTTGTTATGGTATATATCAAATGATGCAATGTTCCCTTTAAGAACATCTAATTTCTGATCAATGAAAATATGACCATCTTTAATGCTAATTTTATTTTGCTCATAAAACTGATTAATAATATCTTGTGTGGAGTAACCTAGAGCTCTAAGAATTATTGTGGAAGGAATTTTTCTTCTTCTATCTATTCTTGCAAAAATAATGTCTTTTTGATCAAACTCAAAATCTAACCATGAGCCTCTATATGGAATTACTCTTGCAGAGAATAAAAGCTTCCCGGATGAGTGAGTTCTTCCTCGATCATGGTCAAAGAAAACTCCTGGGGATCTATGGAGCTGGGAAACAACTACTCTTTCAGTACCATTAACAATGAAGGTTCCGTATTTAGTCATGATAGGTAAATCACCCAAAAAGACTTCTTCGTTTTCAAATATCTCTACTTTTTCAGAATTTTTTTCATCTATATTAGTGTATAGTTTGAAGTTGACTTTGATTGGAACAGAGTATGTTTTGCTGCTGATTCTACACTCTTCTTCAGTGAATTCTGGTTTATCAAGCTTAAAACTTGAATATTCTAATTTACAGTTATTTGAATAATCATAAATCGGGAAAACTGATTCAAAGACCCTGTGTAAGCCAGATTGGTTTAGATCGAAAGTACCATCAATTATACCTAAGAACTCATTGTATGAATTAATTTGTAAATCAATTAAATTGGGGGCTTGAATTACATCGCTTGTTTTACCAAAACTCTTACGGATACGTTTTTTTTCAGTATAGGAATACATCATAGCCAAAAGTTCCTTTTGGTTTCTACCAAATTAGTTATCTCAACGTTAGTGTGAGTTGTGATTAATTGTCTAAATTTATTTAAGTTCAACGGTTGCTCCAGCTTCTTCCAATTGTTTTTTAAAATCATCCGCTTCCTCTTTAGAAACGCCCTCTTTTAAAACACATGGTGCTGATTCAACTTTGTCTTTTGCTTCTTTTAATCCAAGACCTGTTATTGCTCTCACAGCTTTAATGACTGCAACTTTATTGCCACCCATATCTGCTAAGGCAACATCAAACTCAGTTTTTTCTTCTGCTGCTTCGCCACCTCCAGCTGCTGCTGGTGCTGCTGCTACAGCGGCTGCTGCTGTCACGCCAAATTTTTCTTCCATATCCGATATTAGATCCACAACTTCCATCACTGTCATATTGGAAATGCTTTCTAATATATCCTCTTTAGTTACTGCCATTATTTTCTCCCGATTAAATTAATTCTTTGCTACTTTTACTGCATCTACTGTTCTTACAAGCTTGCTTGGTACTGCTTTCATAGTACCCATAAGCTTTTGAATAGGTCCCTGCATTACCGATAATAATTTTGAAATTGCCTCTTCATATGTAGGAAGCGATGCGAGCTTCTTAAGCTCACTAATATCTAAATCTTGGCCTTGGTAGTTAATTGCTTTTGGCTTGAGATTCTCATGTTTATCAGCAAATTCTTTTATAGATTTAGCGAATTTTCCAGCATCCTCTTTACCTACTGCAACTATTTGAGGTCCTGAAATATTTTCAGACATTGATGAAAACTGACTTTCTTTGAGAGCCATTTTAAGCATGTTATTTTTTACTAACTTTATAAAAACACCAGCTTCTCTTGTAGTTTTCCTCAGTTCGTTTAACTCATTTGATGTTAACCCAGTATAGTCAGCTGTTAGCACAACCTCAGCATCGTTGAGTATTGTAGCCATTTCTTTTACAAGATCTTGTTTTTGTGTAAGGTTTAATGGCATTTTAGCTCCTTTTCTCGACTGACGACAAGTCTACCCTAATTCCAGGTCCCATAGTAGAGGAAATTGTAATATTTTTCATATATTTACCTTTAGAAGATGCAGGCTTTGATTTGTTCAAATCAGAAATAAGTGAAGCAACGTTATCCGCTAGTTTCTTGGTATCAAAATCAAGCTTACCGACGATCGTATGAATAATACCTGCTTTATCATTTTTATATCTTATTTGACCTTTTTTTGCTTTTGAAACTGCCTCAGCTATATTCTTGGTAACAGTTCCCTCTTTAGGATTAGGCATCAGATTCTTGGGTCCTAATATTCTTCCTAACTGACCCATCTTTTTCATACAATCTGGTGTTGCAACAACAATATCTGCTACTAAGTCCTTATCTTTTTTTACCTGTTCAATTAAATCCTCGAATCCTACTGTATCTGCACCTGCTTCTTTAGCAGCTTTTTCATCTTCACCATCAGCAAATGCAACAACTTTCATATTTTTTCCTATACCATGAGGTAAAGTTGATGAACCTCTTACTCCTTGGTCAGATTTAGTAGCATCTATTCCTAAATTTATACTGACATCAACGCTCTGGTTAAAATTTACTTTTGGTGCGTTTTTGAGCAGCTCGATTGCTTCTTCAATATTATAGTTTTTAACAGTATCTATCTTTTCTTTTATATTTTTTATTCTCTTTGATAATCCCATTAGTCTTCTACCTCTATTCCCATGCTTCTTGCTGTTCCAGCAATAATTTTGATTGAATTTTCTAGATTAGCACCAGTTAAGTCGCCATCTTTTGTTTTGACAATTTCTGCTAATTGATCTTTAGTTACTTTAGCCACTTTATTAGTGTGTGGTGTTGGGCTACCTTTTTGTATTCCAGCTGCTTTTTTAAGAAGTGCTGCAGCAGGTGCAGATTTTATAACAAAATCAAACGATCTGTCTTTATAAACATTTATTACCACGGGTAATGCCATGCCTTTTTCGGCATCTTTTGTTTTATCATTAAATTGCTTGCAAAAATCTTGAATATTAAGGCCATGCTGTCCTAATGCTGGACCAACAGGAGGAGCGGGGTTAGCTGCACCTGCGGGAACCTGAAGTTTAACTTGAGTTATTAATTCTTTTGCTGCCATTATCCTTTCTCCACTTGTGTCAATGATAGTTCTATTGGCGTTGGCTTACCAAAAACTAGAACTGACACTTTAAGCTTATTTTTCTCAAAATCAACTGTTTCTACGACTCCATTGAAGTCATTGAATGGGCCATCATTAATGCGCACAACTTCGCCAGGCTCAAACATTACTTTTGGCTTCGGCTTATCTACGTCATTTTGCATAGATTGTATTAAATTATCTGCCTCAGATTGCTTTAATGGTACAGGCTTATCACTTGTGCCGCCTATAAATCCTAATACTTGTGGGGCATTTTTGACAAGGTGCCATGTTTCATCATTCATATCCATTTTTATCATTACATATCCAGGAAAATATTTTCTTTCAGATCTTTTCTTTTTTCCTTCTTTTATTTCAAGAACTTCCTCTGTCGGCACTAGAATTTCTTCGAAAGATTCTTCGAGTCCACTCCTTCTAATTCTGTCTTCTAGAGTTAGTTTTACTTTATTTTCATAACCAGAAAATGCTTGTAGTACATACCAATCCATTATGCCACTCCATATAAAGTGCCAATTGCCCAGCCAAGGAGCATATCAAACAACCACAAAAGTATACCTACAATAATCACCACAACAATCACTCCAAGTGTTGTTTGAGTTGTCTCTTGTTTTGTTGGCCAAGTAACTTTTTTAAGCTCAACTTTCGAGTCTGTTATATAGGAATATACTAGTTTACCAAAATCACTTTGGTAGCCTATAAAGCCCGACAATATCAGAACAGAAATCATGCCAAGTACACGATAGAATAATCGTATATCACTAAAATAATAGAATAGAATAATACCGGTAATCATTACACCGATAGAAATTATCAGATATGAGTTACTAGACTTTTCTTCTATGTTTGTTTCTGTCATGGCAATCCTTAAGTTAATTCGTCAGGCCAGGAGGGACTCGAACCCCCAACCTACGGTTTTGGAGACCGTCGCTCTACCAGTTGAGCTACTAG
>MDTG01291113.1_pt1 | contig 18139 bp, 16 predicted proteins | sample 811421 | NCBI WGS metagenome assembly MDTG01 (sample SAMN05326645, study PRJNA326480) | marine metagenome | isolation source: seawater | place: Pacific Ocean: South East | collected 2011 | reverse complement strand
TTACCACATTCAATTAGTTCGTTATAATTATAGCTATTTTTTTGCATGATTTTATCATAAACTTTTACTTGATTTAGAACATTTATCAAATATAAATAGTCTAGAATGATTTTAAGTTAAGATATAGTATAGATTACATATATGAAAAATGTCCTTAAAATAGCTAATAAATTGAGATCTTCAGGCTTGAGACCCACAAAACAAAGAATACAAATAGCTAAATTCTTATTTGAAAGAGAAAAAACTTTTCACTTCACTGTAGAAGAGCTTGATCGTTGGATAAACTTAAAAAATAAAGAAGAAAAAATTTCTCTAGCTACATTTTATAATACAGTGCACGCTTTTAAAAAGGCTGGACATCTAAAAGAAATACTTACGAGCAACCATAAAAGTTATTTTGACACTCATACAGGACCACATCACCATTTTTTTGATTTGGAAAATAATAAACTTACGGATATTGATTCAGAAAAAATTAAATTAAAAGATATTCCTAACGCTCCAAAAGGTAAATCTATTAAAGACATAGATGTAGTTATTAACATTGAGAATGATTCTCATTAGTTTATAATGATTCTAAACTGCTTGACACAAAATCTTAATAATAATAAATTAGGTTAATTTTTAATTATGAGCGAACAAAGCAAATGTCCATTTACAGGAGCAGGAACTCCTCCAAAGTTTCCAACAGGCAGAGGCACTAGTAACAGAGACTGGTGGCCAAATGGTTTAAATTTAAAAATTTTGAGTCAACATTCAAATTTAGTTAATCCAATGGAGACTAAATTTAATTATGCTAAAGAGTTTAAGAAATTGAATTTAAAAGCTTTAAAGAAAGATTTGCACAAACTGATGAAAGACTCCCAAGATTGGTGGCCTGCAGATTACGGCCATTACGGACCACTTTTTATAAGATTAGCTTGGCATGCAGCCGGAACATATAGAACTGCAGATGGAAGAGGAGGAGCTGGAACTGGAAACCAAAGATTTGCACCTTTAAACAGCTGGCCAGATAATGTTAACTTAGATAAAGCGAGATTATTGTTATGGCCAATTAAAAAAAAATACGGAAAAAAAATTTCTTGGGCTGATCTTTTTGTTTTAGTTGGAAATATTGCTTTAGACTCTATGGGCTTTAAAACATTTGGTTTTGGAGGAGGAAGAGAAGATATTTGGGAACCAGAAGATGATATTTATTGGGGTTCAGAGAAAGAGTGGTTAGGAGTTAACCGTTATAGTGGCAAAAGAGACCTTGAGCAACCTTTGGGTGCCTCTCACATGGGATTGATTTACGTAAACCCTCAAGGACCGGATGCAAATCCTGACCCCCTTTTAGCAGCTCATGATATAAGAGAAACATTTGGTAGAATGGCTATGAACGACTATGAGACAGTGGCATTAGTTGCAGGAGGACATACTTTTGGAAAATCACATGGTGCTGCTCCTGAGTCACATAAAGGACCAGAGCCTGAGGGATCAAAAATACAAAATCAATCAACTGGCTGGAATAGTAATTATAAAAGTGGCAAAGGAGAAGATGCAATAAGTAGTGGAATAGAGGGTGCTTGGACACAAAACCCAATTAAATGGGACATGGGTTACTACGACTGTTTATACGGACATGAGTGGGAATTAACAAAGAGCCCTGCCGGTGCGCATCAATGGACACCAAAACAAAACGGAAAAGAAATTAAGATGGTCCCAGATGCACATGACAAATCAAAAAAACATCCACCAATGATGCAAACAACAGACCTCTCTTTAAGAATGGATCCAAAATATGGACCTATATCTGAAAACTTTCATAAGAATCCAGATGAATTTGCAGACGCTTTTGCTAGAGCTTGGTTCAAGCTAACACACCGAGATATGGGGCCACGTGCTTGCTATTTAGGTAGCGATGTGCCGAAAGAAACTCTCATTTGGCAAGATCCTATTCCGAAATCAAAATACAAACTTAAAAATAAAGATATTGAAAATTTAAAAAACAGAATATCTAAATCTGGACTTTCAACTTCTCAATTAGTTACCACCGCATGGGCCTCAGCATCAACTTTTCGTGGATCAGATAAAAGAGGTGGTGCAAATGGTTCAAGAATTAGACTTAGTCCCCAAAATAATTGGGAGGTAAATAATCCCGAAGAGCTTAAAAAAGTTATAAAGATTTATGAAAAAATACAAAAAAAATTTAATACAAAAAGTAAATTAGTTTCGATTGCCGATTTGATAGTACTAGGGGGGAGTGTTGGAATTGAGAATGCAGCAAAAAAAGCTGGAAAAAAAGTTAAAGTTCCATTTTTTCCAGGCCGAGGAGATGCTACACAAGACCAAACAGATATTCACTCATTTAATTTGCTAGAGCCTAAAGCAGATGGTTTTAGAAATTATTCTAAAGGAAAATACTCTTCAATATCGGTAGAAGAAATGCTTATAGATAAAGCAAATTTACTTAAATTGACTGCCCCAGAAATGACCGTGCTTGTAGGTGGCTTAAGAGTTTTAGGAGCAAATTATGATGGATCTAAAAATGGAGTTTTTACTAGAAAACCTGGCGTTTTAACTAACGACTTTTTTGTTAACCTAATTGATATGAACAACACTTGGAAAGAAACCAGCGAAGAAGAGGAGTTGTTCGAAGGCAAAGATCGTAAAACAAATAAAGTTAAATGGGCTGGAACTAGAGCTGATCTTATATTTGGTTCTAACTCTCAGCTAAGAGCGTTAGCAGAAGTTTATGCTACCGACGACTCAAAAGATAAATTTTTAAATGACTTTATATCAGCTTGGACTAAAGTAATGAACTTAGATCGTTTTGATTTAAAATAGAAATTTGCATTAAAGTTTACCCCATAGATTTTCTTTTTTAATCCATCCTGAAAATTTATTCACTTTTATCTTACACCAGCCATTTTCACATTTTGTTATTAAACATAACCTACCTTTTTTAATTATAGCCAAAGGTTTGGAGTAAATATTAGAACTTTGAAGCATTAATAAATCGTCTTTAATAGTTAAAGCTGCTTTTTTTTTGAGAGTTGAGAAATATGTATCCAGCCGCTATTATTTTCATGATCTTTAATTTTTCTAAAGTTGTCTGAAATATCTATAACTAGTACAGGTAGATATTTCTTTTTATATAAAATTTTAACTGGATGCTCAAAGGATGGTCCTTGTCTTAAGTTTACCTCATCATTTCTTAAAGTTAAAAAATATTTTTCTTCTGAATATACATCTAAAAAAAAGATGAAAAATATTAAAAAATAAATTATTTTTTTCCGCATTTATTTATACAATTGGAGTTTTTGGTTAAAGAGATTTTTCTAATATTAGAATTTAAAGAATCAATTATTAACATTTTACCTTCTAGATTTTTATTTTTATTTATTATAGTGTTTATCACCTCATTCGCCTGAAGCGATCCTGCAATACCAGCTAAAGTTGACATGACACCATCAGTTTCACAATTGTCCTCATTTTTCGGTATAACAGGCATAAAACATCTGAAGCATGGAACTTTTTTTTTAAAATTAAAATTAAAAATATGGCCACTAAATTTATTTATGGCAGCTGAAATTAATATTTTTTTATTTTTAACACAATAATCATTAATAATATATCTTGTTTTATAATTATCAGTTCCATCACAAATAATATCATATTCACTGAAAATTTTTTTTATATTATTTTCATTTAATCTTTTTTTATATATTTTTACTTTAATGTCAGCATTTATGATTTTAACGATATTCCTTGCTTGGGAGGCTTTAAATTTTCCTAGATCTTTTGGTGTATATAGAATCTGTCTATTTAGATTTGTAATTTCTATCTTATCATCATCTATTATCCCAATGTTACCCACTCCAGAGTTAGCTAGATATAAAATAAGAGGACAACCTAGACCTCCAGCGCCTACAACTAAAACTTTTGAAGAAAATATTTTTTTTTGACCTGACATACCAAGTTTCTTTAAAATTATTTGTTTAGAAAATCTTAGGAGATTTTTTTTCGTAATTTTCATGCTCTTAAACTATTTTGTTCCAGTCGATCCGAATCCTCCAGAACCTCTATCAGTGCTGGAAAGTTCATTTACTTCTTCGAAATGCGCCTGTATCACAGGACAAATCACTATTTGAGCTATACGCATATTATTTTCTACAATAAATTTTTCTTGGCTCAAATTTATCAAAATAACCTTTATTTCCCCTCTATAATCTGAGTCAATAGTGCCAGGCGTATTTAAAACAGTTATCCCTTTCTTTGCTGCTAAGCCTGACCGGGGTCTAATTTGAACTTCATAACCCTCGGGTATAGAAAGATGAAAACCTGTTGGTATTATTGATTTTTCTCCTGGATTAATTTCAACATTTTTTTCAATATAAGCAGAAATGTCCATACCAGAAGATCCTGGTGTCTCATATTTTGGTAACAAAACATTTTTTGAAATGCGTTTAATTAATATTTTTTTCATCAACTAAAAGCTTATGAACTATTTTTTTTGCTATTATATTTGCTATAAAACTTTTCTTATTTCTTGGTATATTTTCAATTTTTCCATTTTTACTAATTATTGCAACTTTATTATAATCTACACTAAAACCACTATTTTTTTTTGAGACATCATTTGCAACAATTAAATCACAGTATTTATCTTTTAATTTCTTTTTAGAGTTTTCTATAACATTTTCTGTTTCAGCGGCAAAACCAACCACTATTCTTGGCCTATTTTTATTATTTTTTCCTAAAAACTCTAAAATATCCAAATTCTTTTCAAGATTTAAAGATAATGAATTTATATCATTTTTTTTTAATTTATTTTTTTTTTTTTTATTTGGCTTAAAGTCAACAACAGCAGCTGCACATACAGCTATATCTACAGGCAAGCTATCTTTTACATTTTTATACATTTCTTCTGAGCTAACAACACTTTTTATTTTAAGATCTTTAGAAAAATTTATATTACTTGGTCCGGATATTAACGTTGTTTTAACTCCGAGCTTAGATAGCGCTAAAGCTATTTCATAACCTTGCTTGCCACTTGACTTATTAGAAATATACCTAACAGGATCAATATATTCTCTTGTTGGACCTGAAGTTACTAGCGCATTCAATTTATTTACTTTGAAAAAGTTTTTATCTTTGAAGTATTTTTTTAAAAATGAAAATATTTGTCTAGGACTAGACATTTTACCCTCACCATATTCGCCACATGCCATCTCTCCATTAACAGGACCAATAAATTGATATCCAAAATCTAATAAAGATTTTACATTTTTTTGTGTTGCCTTATGAAGCCACATTCTAACATTCATTGCTGGCACTAAAACAATATCTTTATTTGAAGCCAGTATTACAGTTGAAGCCAAATCATCTGCTTTGCCTTGAGCTAATTTAGCCATGAAATTTGCAGTAGTCGGGATTACAAAAATTATATCTGCCCATCTTGACAAAGATATATGATCGATTTTAGACTCATTATTAACGTCAAAAATATCTTCAAAAGGTTTATTGTCAGTTAAAGAGGCAATAGACAGGGGTGTAACAAAATTTTTACCCCCTTTGGTTAGAATTGTTTTAATTTTTGCGCCACTTTTCTTTATCAATCTTATAAAATCAAGAGTCTTATAAGCAGATATTCCACCGCCGATAATTATTAAAATTTTTTTATTTTTTAAATCCATACGTAATTAAAATACTAATAAAATAACAATTACAACACCTAAAAAACTAATGAGAATATTGTTTCTCAAACCTTTTAATTTCATCTGCTCTACCTCTAAACTTCTATTATTTTGCACTCCTATATTCAATTTACCTTCTGCTATCAGTTGAAGTGCATAATTCGCTTTATCGATAAAATTGGGAAAGTCTGGAATTCGTTTTAGTATTTCACCGGACGTGTTTATAGCCGTTTCTATATTTGCTTTTGGTCCTTTTAGATCTTTGATCCAGTTTTCAAGCACAGGTCTGGACACTTCCCAAATATTGGTTTCAGGGTATAACTTTCTCGCAACACCCTCAACAACAACCATTGTTTTTTGTAAAAGTAATAAAGGTGTTTGAGTAGGCATATTAAATTTTTCCGTAATTTCAAAAAGCTGTGCTAACAGATTCCCACCAGATATATCTTTAATAGATTGGCCAAAAATAGGCTCACCAACAGACCTTAGTGCCTGAGCAAACTCTTCTCTAGAAGCATGCTGTGGTACCAGACCTGCTTTGAAATGAACTTCTGCAACTTTCTTATAATCTCTTTGAATAAAACCATAAAGAATTTCAGCTAAAAATCTTCTATTATTTTTATCAAGCCTTCCCATTATTCCAAAGTCCACTGGAATTATATTACCATTTTGGTCCACAAATAAATTTCCTTGATGCATATCACCGTGAAAAAATCCATCCCTTACCGCTTGTCTCAAAAAATGTTGTATTAAATTTTCAGCTAATTCTTTTAAATTAACACCAGAACTTTCTATTAATTTATGTTCTCTAATTGAAACACCATTAACTTTATCTAATGTTAAAATTCTTTTGGTTGTAAAATTCCAGTAAATTTTTGGAACATTAAATCCTAGGTCATTTTTTGTGTTTTCATATAATTCATTTGCAGCCGCTGCTTCAAATCTTAGATCCATTTCAATATTTGTAATTTCTCGCAATAAATGAACAACCTCAACTAATTTTAATCTTTTTGCTTTTGTGATTGAATTTTCAACTATATATGCAAACAACATTAAAGCATCTAATTCTTCATTAAATAGTTTTTCAATCTCTGGACGGAGAATCTTTATGGCCACATCTCTGGATTTTCCATCAACAGAAATTTTTGCAATATGAACTTGTGCGATAGATGCAGCCGCCACTGCCTCACTTAAATCAATAATTCTTTTAAATTGGTCATCACCCAATTCTTGTTTTATAATTTGTTTAGCCTCATCTAAGTTAAAAGCTGGAAGTTTATCTTGAAGCTTAACTAAATCGTTAGTTACATTCTCTCCTATAATATCAGGCCTAGTAGCTAAAAATTGACCTAACTTTATAAATGTGGTGCCCATACTTTGTAGAGCATCACACAATTTCTCACCAGGTTTTTTTGAAATATTATTATTTTCTTTCTTAGAGCCAACAGTTATTAAATTAAAAAATAATTTTATCGAAAAAGGAATGTTATAAATTTCGCCGACTGTATCTATTGCTCCAGAACATCCTAGTTTTCTAGCAATTTTAAATAAATGGTAAATTCTTTTAAACATTATTGTATTTTCCAACCAGAGTGTATAGCAGAAATACCATATGATAAATTTCTAAATTCAACGTTTTCAAAACCATTATTTTTTAATAAATTAACCATCTCTTTTTGGTTATAAAATTTTTCAATACTTGAAACCAAATATTCATAAGGGTCTGAATTACCCGCTATAAATTTACCAACCAGCGGGATAGTTTTAGAATAACTTTTGTATATACTATTTAAAATCTCATTATCAATTTTTGAAAATTCAAGACACATAAATCTACCGCCAGTTTTAAGAACTCTAAAAGCTTCTGCTAACGCTTTATTAATATTTGTTACATTTCTTATTCCATAACTAATTGTATAAAAATCAAAGGTATTATTTGGAAACGGTAATTTTTCAGCTGAGGCCTGCTTCCATAAAATATTTTTATAATTTATGAGTTTTTTTTGCCCTACTTCTAACATTTGCTTGTTAGGCTCAATACAATAAATCAAATTCAAATTATTATTTTTTTCAGATATTTTTTTTGCCATATCACCGGTGCCTGATGCAACATCTAAGACCTTATTATTAATTTGTGGTCTCATCCAGTCAACCATATTATTTTTCCAAAGCCTGTGAACACCAAATGACATTACATCATTCATTAAATCATACTTTTTATAAACCTTACTAAAAACAGAGTTGACTAGTTTAGTTTTTTCATCATTATATGTTTTCATAATTAAATTATATGCCAGAATTACCAGAAGTTGAAGTTGTTAAAAGGTCCCTAGAAAAAAATATTCTCAACTTAACTATTAAAAAAGTCATTATTAATGAAAAAAAACTAAGATATATAGTTAAGGAAAAAGAATTTTATAAAACTTATAGTAAAAAAATAACCTCAGTAAAAAGAGTATCAAAATATATATTATTAAATTTAGAAAAAAATCTTACAATTATGACTCATTTAGGTATGACTGGAAAATTTTTTATCTTAGACAATAATAAAAAAAAGAAAACCAGCTTCTATTATGAATTGAACAATAAAGATCAAAAGCATAATCATATAATTTTTATTTTAAATAAAAAAAAAAAATTAATTTATAATGATATAAGAAAATTTGGATTTATGAAGATAGTATCAACAGATCAAATAAATAAAATTAAGAATTTAGCTTCTTTAGGTCCAGAACCATTTTCAAAAAATTTCAATGTAAAATATTTCCTTAAATATGTACAAAATAAAAAAATCAAGATAAAAGATTTATTAATGAATCAAAAATTTGTTTCAGGTTTGGGAAATATATATGTAAATGAGGTATTATTTTTATCTAAAACTAATCCAAAAAAAATTGTTTCAAAAATTAAAAAGGAAGAAATAGCAAGGATAATAAATAAAACAAGAAAAATCTTAAAGAAATCAATAGAAGATGGAGGCTCATCAATTCAAAACTTTAATGATAGCAATGGAAAGTCTGGTTTATTCCAACAAAAATTTAAAGTATATGGCAGGGAAGGTAAAAAATGTAATAAAATCAGTTGTAATGAGTATATTCAAAAAATTATTATCTCAAATCGTTCTTCATTTTACTGCAAAAGCTGTCAAAAATAAGAAGTTGACCCTAATATTTTAGGGATATATACCAATGTAAATTTATGCCAAATACAAAGTCAGCCATTAGAAGAGTTAGAAGAGTAAAAAAACAAACAGCAGTCAATCGCTTAAGAAAAAGTAAATATCGTTCAGCGATAAAAAAAATGGAAGATCTGATAAAATCTGGCGACAAGGCTAAGATAAAAAGTTTTTTCCCCCAATTTCAGTCAATTCTCATGCAGGTTGCTAAGTCTAAGACAATTAATAAGAAAACTGCATCTAGAAAGATTTCTAAAATTTCCAAAAAAATTTAAATCTCAGTACACTAGAATTTAACAATTGGTAGTTGTGAAACTTTATATTAAAAATTTTTTATTTGTATAAAAAATATATTTATATCTAGATATAGATAAAACATTTTTCAAGTTGTAGAATTTTTTAAATAAAATAATTTAATATTTATTTTCTAGTTAAACGATAAAGACACAACCTACTTCAAACTATTTTCAAAAAATGAAAAATAATTCTTGTATTTTTTTTATTAAAAAAATACAAAGTAAATTCTATTTAAATCCTATGGAAAAAAAATCATTTAAACAAAACGAAATATTTGCGTCAGAAGAAGAAAAGACTTTAAGTTGGAGCGAAGTACTTAGCAGTTTTGAAAAAAAATTTGGAACAGAAATTTATTCTAGTTGGCTAAAAGATATAGTTCTAATTAAGGAATATAATGATTATTTAATATTAGGAGTACCAACAAGGTTTTTTAGAGATTGGATTGTTTCAAGATATTTGGATAAGATATTAGAACAAGTAAAAACATTTAAACTCACATTAAATAGAATAGAATTTAAAATATCTGAAGAGACTAAATCATTCTCTAATGAAGATTTAAAACAAGGTGATTTTAATGGCGTCACAGAGATAAAGGATTCAATTCTTAATTATAACCGACTTAACCCTAATTTAAATTTTGAAAATTTTATTGAGGGTTCTTCAAATAAAATTGCACTTTCTTCCTCAAAGCGTATCTGTGAGCAGCTATCTAGATATAACCCACTTTATATTTATGGCGGGGTGGGTTTAGGAAAAACCCATTTGCTAAATGCTATCGGATTAGAACTTCAGTCTAAAAGCAATGTAATGTTTATATCTGCTGAAAGATTTATGTATCATTTTATAAAATCTATAAAGAAAAATGATATGGTGAATTTTAAGGATTTCTTTAGAAAGTCATCAGTTTTTATAATAGACGATATACAGTTTATAAGAGGCAAAGAGGGCCTGCAAGAGGAGTTCTTTCATACTTTTAACAATCTGATTGAAAAAAGTTCACAAATTATAATATCTGCAGACAGAGCTCCGATGAAACTAGATCGAGTTCAAGAAAGAATAAAATCAAGACTCTCAGGAGGGTTAATAGTTGATATCGATTTACCGGATTATGAGCTTAAGATAAAAATTATCAAAAAGAGGCTAGAAGATATTCAAAATGAATTTAAAGAAAACTGCAACTTAAGTGAAGAGGTAATTAGCTATATTGCAACAGAGAGCAAAACAAATGTTAGAGATTTAATTGGAATTTTAAATAGAGTTATAGCATTTAGCAGAATACATAAAAGACAACTTAATATTAATGATTGCAAACAAATTTTAAAGGATGTTTTTAATCAAGCAAAAGTGATAACTGTAGACAGAATTCAAAATACAGTGTCAAGTTTTTTCAACATATCAATTGCAGAAATGCTATCTCAAAGAAGATCAAGACCATTAGCGAGACCTAGACAAGTAGCAATGTATTTGGCAAAAAAAATGACATCGCGTTCACTGCCTGAAATAGGAAGACGGTTTGCTAATAGAGATCACACAACAGTCATACATGCTGTTAAAACAATAACAAAAATTTCAGAAAAAGATCCGGAAATGAAAAAAAACATTGATCAAATTAAAGGTCTTTTATTAGAAGAATAAATTAATGCAGTTTTCAATAAAGAGAGATGTTCTATTAAAGTCGCTTAGCCTAGTCCAGGGAGTTGTTGAAAAGAAAAACACTTTACCAATACTTTCTAATGTACTTCTTGAAGCCAAAAATAATAAACTTGTTATTGTAGCAACGGATCTCGATTTAGTTTTTTACGACGAGATTGGAGAAATTTCGACTGTCAAAGAAGGAAGCACAACTACTTCCGCAACAATTCTTTATGATATCTTAAGAAAAATTTCTGCCAATTCAGAGATAAATTTCGATTTAAAGAGTGAAAATAAACTTAGTATTAAAAATGATAATGCAGATTTTAACTTGTTATGTTTACCTACTGATAATTTTCCAAATTTTACAGATGATTTTGAAGAAAGCAATATTACTATAAATGGATCAAAATTATTATCTTTGTTAAATAAAACTAGAATATCAATTTCCAACGATGACACCCGACATTATTTGAATGGAATTTTCCTTCACACTACAGAGTCCCAAAATAATTTGTATTTAACTGGTGTGGCGACTGATAGTCATAGACTCTCGTCAAGTAGCATTGAAATAGATAAAAATTCTAAATTTTCCCCATTAATTTTACCTAAAAAAACAGTATTTCAACTTTGTACCTTATTACAAGAAATAAACGAAAAAGTTACGATTAGAACAAGTGAGTCAAAAATAGAGTTTAAGATTAAAAATACTAAACTTATTTCAAAAGTAATTGACGGAAAATTTCCTGATTATAGAAAAGTTGTTCCTACAGGAAACAACAAAAATTTGACCATTCCAACAAAAGATTTTACTAATTCAATAGAGAGAGTTATAGCAGTTTCAATTGATAAAAAAGAAGGAGTAAAATTAGTATTAAATAATAATAGTGTAAGACTATCAGTCAATAGTACGAACTCTGGTGAAGGAAATGAAGTGGTAAAAGCAAATTATTCTGGAGAAGAACTAACAATAAGCTTTAATTCAAAATATTTAATAGATATTGCATCAGAAGTTCAGGATAAAAATATTAAAATGAATCTTAAAGACTCTGTTTCGCCTGTTTTAATTGAAGATCTAGCTGATAAAAACAGTTATTATGTCATTATGCCGATGAAAATTTAAAAGCAGTCAAATCAAGTTAATTATTTTTATTTTCACCTAGAACCGTTGATATATAACAAAAGTAGCAGGCCAATTTATAACAAAATTTTCTAAAACATAGAAAAAATGATATATAGTTAAATTGTTATCACAATTTAATGCCAAAAAATTCTAAAACTAACAATCAAAGTTACGGAGCAGACTCCATAAAAGTTCTTAAAGGTCTTGACGCTGTTCGAAAAAGACCTGGAATGTATATTGGAGACACTGACGATGGCTCAGGTTTACATCATATGGTTTTCGAAGTAGTTGATAACGCTATTGACGAAGCGTTAGCTGGTCATTGTAATAATATTTTAATAAAAATGAATAAGGACGACACCATTACGGTCGAGGATAATGGACGTGGTATTCCTGTTGATATGCACAAAGGTGAAAAAATGTCTGCAGCAGAAGTAATCATGACTCAACTACACGCTGGAGGAAAATTTGATCATGATTCTTACAAAGTTTCAGGAGGTTTACATGGAGTTGGAGTTTCTGTTGTTAATGCTTTGTCTGAAAAATTAGAATTAAACATTTATAGAGAAGGTAAAGAATATTCTATCATTTTTAAAAATGGAAATTCAATAAAACCACTCAAACAAATAGGAAATACAAAAAAAAAAGGAACTAAAATCACCTTTTTACCTTCTAAAGAAATTTTTTCTTCAACCAAGTTTGGTGCAAACATAATCGAAAAAAGAATAAGAGAGTTAGCATTTTTAAATAAAGGAATTTCCATTACGTTATCCGATGAAACTACCGCAAAAAAAAAAGAATACGTTCATAAATATGATGGCGGTATCCAAGAATTTGTAGAACATATTAATAAAAAAAAGCCAATATTAGTAAATAAAAATGAAAAAGAAGTATTTAAAAAACCAATTTATATTTCAGCTACTAAAAACGAAGTAGTTGTTGAATGCTCATTTGAGTGGAACGCAGGATATTCAGAAGATGTTTTACCTTTCACTAATAATATACCACAAAAAGATGGTGGAACTCATCTTTTGGGATTTAGAAGTGCTTTAACAAGGGTTATAAATAAATATTCTTCAGATAAGAACAATAAAAAAAATAAAGTTACTATCTCTGGAGAGGATATTAAAGAAGGTCTAACCGCCGTTCTTTCTATTAAAATGCCTGATCCAAAATTTTCTTCACAAACTAAAGACAAACTTGTTTCTTCTGAAATAAGATTGATTGTAGAAAGTATTGTTAACGATAAAATATCAACTTGGTTTGATCAAAACCCAACAGTAACCCGAAGCCTTCTAGAAAAAATAACACAAGCAGCACTTGCAAGAGATGTGGCAAGAAAAGCAAGGGATAATGTTAGAAGAAAAGGTGCTTTTGAATTATCCGGATTACCTGGAAAATTGGCAGACTGTCAAATTCAAAAAAAAGAAGGAACAGAACTGTTTATTGTAGAAGGTGACTCAGCCGGAGGTTCTGCTAAGCAAGGAAGAGTCAGGGATTATCAGGCTGTTTTACCGTTAAGAGGTAAAATTTTAAATACTTTTGTAAATATAAATGGAAAAAACAATGGATCTGCAAGCGACTATGCGACTAAAGCACTAGCTAAAATGATGTCATCGAATGAAATAGTTACATTGATCAATGCACTGGGTACAGGCTCGAAAGATTTTAATATAGATAATTTAAGATATGATAAAATTATCATAATGACCGATGCGGATGTAGATGGTTCACATATAAGAACCTTGCTTTTAACTTTTTTTAATAACTATCCTTTCAATCAATTAATTGAAAATGGTCATTTATATTTAGCTCAACCTCCGTTATTTAAAGTTACTAAAGGATCAAAAAGCGTTTACATTAAAGATGAAAAAAGTTTGGAAGACCATATAATTAACATTGCAGATAAAAATGATAAAAAAATGAAGAAAAATACCCCGGCATTTACCAAATTTATGCAAGAGCAAAGAGAAAAACTTACCATACAACGTTTTAAGGGTTTGGGAGAAATGAACCCAGAAGAATTATGGCAAACAACTTTAAACCCTGAAAATAGAACAGTGCTCAAAGTTCAATATAGTAAAGGAACAAAAGAAAAATCAAAAGAAGATCAGAAGATGATTCAAATCTTGATGGGTGATGATGTGGCTCCAAGAAAAGACTTTATAGTAAATAATGCACTTGATGTTGCAAACTTAGATATTTAAAATTTAAAATGAATTTTTCTACTCTCTTCAGATTAGAAGAAAATTTACACTTAGATAAAAAAACATTAGTTATCTTAAGGTGGATCGCAATATTTGGACAATTAATAGCTGTTAATTTAGTTTATAGTTATTTAAATTTAGAATTTCCCGTCATTCAAACTCATATAATTATTTTTGCAGGGCTATTAACAAATTTATATTTACAATTCAGAATTAAGACAAATCAATTGAAAGACTTATATTCTTCATTGTTTCTTATTTATGATTTAATTCAATTAAGTGTTCTATTATTTTTGACTGGTGGAATCTCAAATCCATTTTCACTATTATTGATAGTGCCTGCAATAGTTTCTTCAACCTTTCTAAGTATGGGAACTACTATTATACTTGGAGCTGTAACTATTGTCTCACTAAGTTTTCTCACAAAATATTATTTACCCTTACCAGGAATAGATGAGTATGGTTTTAGTTTTCCTATTTTTTACTTATTTGGTATGCTAATTTCAATAATTGTTGGTTTGGTCTTTTTAAGTTATTTTGGAATAAGATTTGCAGGAGAAACAAAAAAAAGATCTCAAGCTTTAAATCAATTACAACAGGTTATAGCAAAAGAGTATGAGCTGGAATCATTAGGAGGGCAGGCAGCAGCAGCAGCTCATTCTTTAGGAACGCCTTTGGCAACTATTACCGTGGTAGCTAAAGAATTGAGAAAAGAAATAGGAGAAAAATCAAAACATTCAAAAGACCTAGATTTATTGATAAGCCAAACTAAAAGATGTGGAGATATATTAAAACAAATTTCACAAAATCAGATAGTTGAAGATAAGTTTATGAGCGCAGTAAAATTAGAAGTTTTATTAGTTGAGATACTTAGATCTTTTATGGAAACATCTGAAAAAGAAATAAAACTAAAATCTAAAAATGATAACAATAAAATTGAAATTAAAAGGTCTCCAGAAATTATTTACGGACTAAGAAATTTTATAGGTAATGCAGTGAAATTTTCGAAACAACAAGTATTAGTCGAAATTGAGAGTAACAAGGAAAATGTTGTTATAAGCATTAATGATGATGGGCCAGGATTTCCCGAAGATGTAGTTAGACTATTGGGGGAACCTTACATCAAATCGAAATCAAAAAAAATTAGTAATAAGTCTGGACTTGGATTGGGAACTTTTTTGGGCAAAACTTTACTAGAAAGACAAGGTGCAAAATTAAAGTTTTCAAGCAGCAAGGATTATAAAGGTGCGTTAGTCTCAATTTCTTGGGATGTAACGAACCTAATTTCTACTTCTTAAATTCAAAGGTATAGGATAAAATTTTATAAGCAAGTTTAGCTACGAGAAAGTTGTAAGAGTCAAAATTTTTAATTGGGGCTAACTCATTTATATCAGCTCCAATTACGTTAGAATTTTTACAAACTGTTTTAACAATTGGAATTACATCTTCCCATGTAAAACCACCTGGTTCAGGAGTTCCTGTTGCAGGCATAATACTTGAGTCAAACCCATCAACATCAAAAGTTATATAAACATTTTTATTTAAAAAAATTTGTGTAATTTTATCTATACTCCACTCATGTTTATCTTTAGCCCAAAATATTTCAATTCTATCTCTATTTTTTTTATAAAAATTCATCTCCGAAGAAGAAAGATTTCTTATTCCAAAAGAAACTACTTTGATATTAGTAAAATCTAAACATCTTTTAATTGCGCAAGCATGCGAAAATTTTTCTCCATTATATTCTTCTCTCAAATCTGCGTGAGCATCAAAATGCAATATTGTTATTTCATCATATTTTTCTGCAAATGGCTTTATTGATCCAGGCGTTAATGAATGTTCGCCCCCCAAAACAAGTGGAAATTTATTTTCAGAAATAATTTTTTTATTAATTGCTCCTAATTGCTCAATTGCTTCTTTCAATTTTTTTTTAATAGGAAATGGTTTAAGAGTTTGTATTCCAATGTGCTTATAAGGTTCTTTATCTAAATCCTCATCAAAAAGTTCAACTTGATGTGAAGCTTTTATAATTTCTTTTGGTCCATTTTTAGTTCCACTACCATAACTTACTGACTTTTCTAAACCAAACGGAACCACAACAACTTTATTATCAATATTTCGTTCCACTTCATAACCAAGGAAACCTTTTTTTTGTTTTAAATAATTCATTTAATTATTGAAAATTTTTGCAAATTCTCTCTTAGACCTATTTTCCCAGTATTTACGGTGGTATGCATCACTTGCTATCAAAGGTAAAACACTCGTTGCTTCTGCAAACACCATTTGCTCTTTTGTAACGTCTACCTTCCCCCAAGAACTTGCTTCCTTTAAAGTTGAACTACTGCAGGCCCCATCTCTTGTATCGGCGACAGTTATTTGGATTGCATATTTGTGCATATCAACTTTTTTACCTAACAGCTCTGCGCAAACCACAGTATCTTGAACAAAGTTTTTTGGAACTCCTCCGCCAATCATTAATAAGCCCGATTGTTTTGACTGTAATTTTATTTCAGTTAATTCTCTAAACTCTCTAATAGAGTCTATTGTTAAATGATTTTTTGGATTTTGTTCTTGATGCATAACTAAACCAAATCCAGCTGAACTATCTGTGAAAGCAGGGCAAAATATTGGAACATTATTATCACAGGCTGTTTCAATTAAAGAATTTTTTTTCTTAGCGTTATTTTTTAAGTACTTCCCTATTTCACTTATGAACTCTCTTGAAGTGTAGCTTTTTGGCTTAAGTGAATTAGCAATATCACAAATAATTTTGTCACATGCTTGGAGCTCATCTTCATCAATGTAAGTATCATAAATCCTGTCTATATAGTTGTTTCTAAGCTCTGTATCGTCCTGAAATTGAGATCCTTGATAATGTTTGAACCCTAAGGCCTCAAAAAAATCCATGTCAATTATAGAAGCTCCTGTGGCTACTATGGCATCGACCATATTGTATTTTACCAGATCAGCATATAACTTCATACAACCTCCAGCAGAAGTTGAGCCTGCTAAAGTTAAAAAAATTGAACAGTTCTTATCAGATATCATTTCATTGAATATTTCAGCTGCATTCGCAGTATCTCTTGAGGTGAAAGACATTTTTTTCATAGAGTCTATGATTTTACGAGCATCAAATTTAGTTATATCTATGTGCTCTACGGGTTTGTTTAAAAGAGATTTTTTATTATGCCCAATATTTGGACTATTTTTTTTATTCATTAAGCAACCAAGTAGTCTACTTTACTTTGATCTTCGTAAATTGACATTATTGGTTTGTCATTTAATTCTACAATTTGATCTGAATAAAATCCATTGAAATTAGTTCTGAATGATAAACCATAAGAACCTAATTGACCTAACTCTATATAATCGCCTTCTTTTATATTGTTAGGTAAAAAGAAAGGTCCTTTCATATAGTCTAAACTATCGCATGTAGGACCAAAAAAACTAAAAGCAGTCAACTTTTTTGATTGTATTCTTCCATTCGAAATCATTTTGCTTGGGAAAACAAAGTTTGGAACTCCAGCATCAAATAAAGATCCATAAGTTCCATCATTTATATAGAGATTTTGTTTTTTTCTTAAAACTATTTTTACTATTGCCGAACCACTTTCAGCAACTATTGCTCTACCTGGCTCACACATTAATTCTGGAGTTTTAGGCAACTTTAACTTATTAAGAGCTAATTTAATTTCGTCAATGTAATTATTTAAAGGTTCTGGATTTAAATCAGGATATACAGAGGGAAAACCACCACCTACATTAATTATATCCGGAATTATTTTTGTTTTTTTAATTACATTCCCCACCTCAGTTATTGCTTTGGAAAAAGAAATTTTATGCATACATTGGGATCCGACATGAAAGCTAATCCCAATTTTTTTAGCATGTTCTTTACATAGCCTCACCAGTCCCATAGCTTCGCTAGGTAAGGCACCAAATTTTCTTGATAAGTCTATTTCTGCATGTTCATTTGAAATAGCTATTCTAATATATAAATTTAAATCTTTCGCTCGATTTGTTGACT
>MDTG01159608.1_pt1 | contig 18147 bp, 17 predicted proteins | sample 811421 | NCBI WGS metagenome assembly MDTG01 (sample SAMN05326645, study PRJNA326480) | marine metagenome | isolation source: seawater | place: Pacific Ocean: South East | collected 2011 | reverse complement strand
CAAGGAGGTAATTTTTTAATGTTGGTTACCAGCTTGAAAACTGCCAAGGTCATATTTCGAATTCGTTGTTTGAATATGTGGGTTACAAAGTTTTTATTAAGTTATTTTATTGTAATAAATTTGGCTGGATGCACTAACAAAACTAATGAACAGTGGAGCTCGGGATTGCTTAAGTCACATGCCTTGGTAGGACTGATTTGGGATGTGCGTAACCAGCGGCTTATCGACACAGATGAATTTTTGCAATCTCTTGATGTACCGTATCTTCTTCTCGGGGAAAAACATGACAACCCAGATCATCATAGGTTGCAGGCCCTTGTGTTGAGCCACCAAATCAAACAGAGCAGGGTGGAGGGTGTGGTATTCGAGATGCTGGATAGCAGTTCCAAAGCTGCGCTTGCGATAACCGAAGAACCCTTGGCCATGGAAGAACTGAAAAAGCGTATAGGATGGAAAGATGATGGATGGCACTGGCCATTTTACGAGCCATTAATTAAGAGGGCTTATAATCAAAATATCCAGATTTTTGCGGGCAATCTCAGCGATCAAGAAGTCTCGGATGTTTATTTGAATCAGGACTTGGAATTCCCAGGCACGCTAAGCGGGCCAAGTTTGACTCGATTGGCTAAAGACATAGATGAAAGCCACTGTGGCATGTTGCCTGAATCTCAGTTTCCTTCGATGTTGAGGGTCCAGCGAGCGAGAGATACAAGGATGGCTGAAGAATTAGTTTCAAACGACCAGCCCGGTCAGATGATTTTGATTGCGGGGAATTATCATGTTCGCCACGATCTGGGCGTTCCAAATTATTTAACTAAGCGTGGTTCGAAGACTGTGCAAGAAAACATTGTGTCCGTAGCATTTTTAGAGGTTTCTGCCGAAAAGCTGAGAGCGAGCGACTATGAAGACGGCGTAGCTTCTCAAATAGCATGGGATTTCATTTGGTTTACACCAGCGATTACATCAAAAGATTATTGCGCATCGTTTAAAACTGGGTTAACCGATACTTAAGCCATGGTCAATTTAGTTGTATTGGAGTTCTGATGGTGCAATTTTTTATTTTATCGTGTGTGCGCCGGGGAATTGGCGGTGTCTGCAGATTTTCATTTATAGCGTTTCTCTCACTTAATTATTCATATTCTCAGCCCCTAAGAGCGACGCCGGAGTCTGTCGACTATGATCAAGGTGGGGAATTTAATTTTGTGCGGGTGCGTTTCGATACTTATTACAGCAGCGGCTTTCGAGGAGGGCCTTGGGCAATTGATTTTCCTGATGCTGACAGAAATTTTCTAAGGGGTGTCTCTCGCTTGACAAATGTGCGTGTCATGAGTGACCCCATTGTGCTTGATTTAGATGACAAGGAAATTTTTGATTATCCTTTTTTATATATGCTGGAGGTCGGTCAGGGCGGTGGCCTGCTTTTAAGCGGTAATGAAACGGAAAACCTGCGTGAATATCTGTTGCGTGGTGGATTTTTATTGATAGATGACTTTTGGGGACAACAACAGTGGGATAATTTCTACACCTCCTTTGGACAAGTTTTTCCTGAAAGAGAAATTATTGAGCTCGATCCAAACCATGAAATTTTCCACATTTATTACGATATTGACGGTCCTCAAATGATTCCCGCGCTTTTCCGTTCTGACGATTTTGGTGAACAAGGAATTAACAGCGCGAGCAATCACGCGATTCTTGACGATGAGGGCCGAATCATGGTCTTGATAAATTGGAACTCTGATATGGGAGATGGGTGGGAGCATACATATCATCCAGAATATCCAACCCGCTATGCAAACTCTGCTTATCAACTAGGAATCAATTATTTAATTTATTCAATGACGCATTGAGACAACCAGTTGCCAGATAATTTTTTCCCCACGCCGCAAATTAAGTTGTTAGCAATCTGCTTTTGAACCGTCGGCGCCAATACCACCGTAACAAGGTGGTGTCGTAAAGATCGTGAGATGGCAGCGCCTGACCTTCTTGGCTCTTGACTCGACACGGTCTAAATGACAGCATGATGGCTATTTTCGATAGTTGTTTTAGGTCCAAATTTCAGAAAAATTTTTCATTTTTTTGAGTATTTCAAGGAAAGCGAAAATGAACAGCCAACACTCCCCCACAAGTGAATTTGTCGGTTTAAAAAATCCTCAGCACTCTCCAAAGCGAATGTTATTTTTAGATTTAGTTTTGTCAGTTTTCCGTTTAAATGGACTTTTGATTGCTGAGGGGGACGCGATGACGGAATCACTCGGGCTTACAAGCGCTCGATGGAAAGTGATTGGGGTCGTCGCCCTCTCGAATGCGGGGCTAACAGTTCCCGGAATCGCAAGAGTTCTAGGCCAGTCACGACAGGCGGTGCAAAGAATTGTTGACGTTATGGTCTCGGATGGTCTTCTTCATTATCAACCGAACCCTAAGCACAAAAAATCAATGCTGGTTTTGCTTTCTGAAACGGGAGTTAGTGCTTATAACGAGCTTCGCGAAGTGCAGGACCCTTGGGCTATCCGAAATACTGAAGACATCCCCGTTCAAGAACTAGAGAGCGCCCTTAGGTTGGTGAGGCGTCTTATCCAGAGGTTAGACCGATAACATGGAAACTGGCGGCCTGTGCAGAGCTTCCTCAGAAAATTTTCCAAGAGATATATTTTTAAGCACTGATGTGCAAGCGCTTGATAACCTAGCTATGGAGCTTGGTGGTTTTTCGGCGTTTGATTTAATGAAAGAGGCATCGGCTTTATGCAAGGAACTGATTGAGCACAATTGGCCCGATTGTAATTCAGTTACAATTTGGGCTGGTGGAGGAAACAACGCAGGAGATGGATATCTTTTAGCGTCACTCTTAAACGCCTCAGGGTTCGAAGTTACTGTAATTCAGATAGTGCCAAGTGTTGAACTCAAAGGTGACGCGTCTACAGCAATGGAATCGGCAAGGGACGCTGGCATTCTGTTTCGCGGATGGCCTTTAAATGGTGCTTTGTCAGTTAAAAAAAGCAGTGACCACCTTTGGGTTGATGCAATGCTCGGTATAGGGCTTAATCGCCCCGTTGAGGATAATTTTTTAAACGCGATCGAGTACTTTAATCACGTAGCTGTGCCGAAGCTTTCGATAGATATTCCGTCCGGCCTATGCTCAAACACAGGCGTCCCTCTGGGTCGAGCAGTGAAAGCTGACGTTACCATGACGTTCCTTGCTCTTAAGCTCGGCTTGCTTACTGGCGATGCATCTGACTATGTGGGTGAGCTCTTTTTTAATGCATTAAAGACGTCAGATGAGGTCTTTTCTCGGGGCCCAGCGCCAATTGCGCGTCGCATTGATATTCACGATTCAAAGCCTGCCGTTTCCCCTCGGAAGCAAAGTGCGCACAAGGGAGTGCATGGCCATACTGTGCTAATCGGAGGGGACTATAATTTTGGGGGCGCTGCTATTTTGGCCGCTGAAGCCGCAGTTGCCGCTGGCAGCGGCTTGGTCAGTATTGTGACAAGGTCATGTCATCGAAACGCTTTTTTGGCGAGGAGCCCGGAGCTCATGGTTGTGGGGACCGAAGATCCAAGATTTAATATGAATCCTCTGCTACAAAAAGCGACCTCAATAATTATCGGTCCTGGTTTAGGTCGTTCCGATTGGGGGCAATCATTGTGGGCGGAAGCTTTGGCATATCAGCAAGCGAGCGGATGCGGGATGGTTGTAGATGCCGACGCTTTGCGATTCCTTGCTGAAGAGCCCGCTCCGGTACTCGATGGGTCAGATTATTCTTCTAGAGTTTTGCTTACTCCGCATGCAGGGGAGGCGTCCGCTTTGCTTGGAAAGGAGACGCGACACGTAGTAAAGAATCGACTTGCAGCCCTGAGGGAAATAGGAGCTCGTTATGGAGCAAATGTGGTTTTGAAAGGTAGCGGAAGCTTGATTTATTTAGCGCCGTCTAATGGAGATAATCCTGATATTAAATTGTGCAGTGAAGGCAATGCTGGGATGGCTTCCGCGGGGATGGGCGATGTTCTCTCTGGCATTGCGGGTGCGTTTTTAGCACAAGGCCTTACCTGTCGCGCCGGCCTATGTGCTTCGGTTTGCGTTCATGGTGAGGCCGCCGATCAGGCTGCTGAGGACCTCGGGCAAGTTGGGTTAAAAGCGAGTGATTTATTGTTGTATATTCGCCGCTTGTTAAATTTCTGAATTTATAAAAAATTGATTGGTAGGTTTTAGAAACGAGGGAATATGCAACGAGAAAAATTCTTTTCCGATGAAGTTGCCACAATGGCGTTTGGTCGAGAATTGGCTTTGGTGTTGAAGCAATCACCTAATTTTGGTGCTGTTATTTATTTGACTGGGGAATTGGGGGCTGGAAAAACAACGCTTTGTAGAGGGCTAATGAGGGGATTCAGTTACGATGGAGCGGTTAAAAGTCCAACTTACACTCTTGTAGAGCCTTACGAGTTATCAACTGTCAATGTGTATCATTTCGATTTGTATCGGTTATCGGTTCCCGAGGAATTTAAATATTTAGGTATAGATGACTATTTTAAAACAGAAAATATTTGCTTGATTGAGTGGGCTAGTCGAGGAGGGGCTTTCGTCCCAAAGGCAGATCTGGAGATTAAGCTAAATTCTTTAGCGGGCGGGAGGCAAAGTTTTTGCGTCTCTGGCTCGGAAAAGGGCCGTGATATTCTCAAAAGATTATTTGATTAGTGCCGTTGTTATAACCAAGCATAAAAGGCAATTTTGATAGGTTCAAGCGTGATGTTAAAAAGTATGTTCGAGAAAAGCGGGTTATGTCTAAGAAGCTTTTTGGCAGCGGTCATTACAGTGCTGCAAGTTTCTGGAATTGTTGCTGCAACGAGCGCTGAAATAAAAGAGATTAGGACTGAGAATTTTGAGAACAAGGTCAGAGTTATTGTAGAGCTTGAAGACGAAATTGAATTCACGTTTTTTACGTTGTCTGAACCCAATAGAATTGTACTCGACCTTAAAAATGCTTCAAGCCGCATTGATTTCGGTAAGCTTCAAGCGATCAAGCCGGTAAAAAGGTTACGTAGCGCGCTACGGGAAAATGGTTCTTTTCGAATTGTTTTAGACGTGAACGGAGACGTTGTAGCTTCGAGGGCCTTTGGTGCGGAGTCGCGAGGCGGTGACTTTGATTTAATTGTTGATATTCCCAAAAGCAAAGCAATTCTTGAGACCGATTTTTCGGTCACTGAGTCTAAACGTGATGTTGTTGTGGCTATTTCTGCTGGACATGGAGGTAATGATCCTGGCGGGATCGGCTATGACGGGAAACTGCAAGAAAAAAACATAACATTAAACATAGCGCGTGAGTTATACGACTATCTAACAATTTTGCCCGGATTCTCTCCAGTAATGATTCGTGATGATGATGTTTACGTTAAGTTACAAAGGAGATCACAAATAGCGAGAGAGCATAGGTCCGATTTATTTGTTGCTATACATACAGATTGGTATAAAAATCGTTCAGCCAATGGTTTAACTATCTATGCTCTATCTGGGGACCGAGCAGATCGCGAAAATGCGCGACGGGTGGCAGAAAAAGAGAATAGCTCTGACCTGATTGGTGGCATTGGTAACGATATACAGCTTGATGCATGGGATGACGATGTAGCGCTCACGTTGGTTTCTCTTCAAATGTCTTGGAGCATGGAGCAGAGCCTTGAGGCTGGCACACACATTTTAGATTCGGTTGATGCGATTACGAGGCTCCGAAGGGATAAGGTTCAGCAAGCTAGCCTGGAGGTTTTGAAGTCTCCAGATATCCCTTCAATTTTGATTGAAGCCGGTTATTTGACGAACCCTGAGGAAGCCAGAAAGCTGAATAGTCGAAGTTTTCAAAAGTCTTTGGCGGCTGGTATTGGTCGGGGTATTCGAAGTTACTTCTATGATAAACCGCCACAGGGTAGTTTTGTTGCGTGGCAGAAAAAGAATGGAGTGCTCCCATCAAGTTATTTAGTGCGCAGAGGCGACAGCTTGTCTCTCATTGCGGAGCGTTTTGGTTTCAGTATAAGTGATATTAAAACCGCGAATAAATTGAAAAGTAATGTTATTCGAATTGGTCAAGTTCTGAGTCTGCCAGTAATAGGACTTCCGAAATTAGAGCACACGGTCTCGGGAGGAGAGACGCTCTCTCAGATAGCACAAAGCTATGGTGTAAGTTTAGGTTTGTTGCGAGAGAAAAATGAGCTACAGACCGATCGCATTATGGTTGGTCAAATACTATACATCCCAAAGTCTTAGTGTTGGAAACAAGAATTTGAGCTTTGTTTTTTATTTCGCGTCTTTTTTTTAGTTTCTTAAAAGTTTTGGTGGTTTTTAGTTGCTCACCTGACGCATACTTCGCACATTATGAATCGTATTTCTGTTCTCAAACAACGCTTAGCCGATCAAATTGCTGCAGGTGAGGTCGTCGAGAGACCTGCCTCAGTGACTAAAGAGCTTCTAGAAAATAGCTTGGATGCAGGAGCTTCTCGTCTTGATTTGGTGGTGGATCAAGGGGGTGTTAAACGGATACTGCTCAAAGATGATGGTTCGGGTATTCATCGAGAGGACTTAATCCTAGCTCTAAGCCGTCACGCTACCAGTAAAATTAAGAGTCTTGAGGATCTTGAGAGGATATCTAGCTTAGGATTTCGAGGGGAAGCCCTCGCAAGCATTAGTTCTGTATCTCGTTTTAATATTACTTCGAAGTCAGATGAAAGTGACGAGGAGACGGCTTGGAGTCTCTTGACGGATAGTCGCGAAGCTGACGCTAAAATTGTTCCGATTTCACATCCTGTAGGTACAACAGTAGAGGTTTGCGATTTATTCTTTAACACGCCAGCGCGTCGAAAATTTCTTAAGAAAGAAAAGACCGAGTTTGCACGTATTGATGAGGTACTGAAGCGAATATCTCTTAGTCGATTTGATGTAAAGTTTAGCTTGACGCACAACAATCGAAATATCCATTTTTTGCCCGCCGCTTTGGCGGCAGAAGACAAAGAGCGTCGTGTAGCATTGGTCTGCGGTAGGCCTTTTGTTGATAATAGTATCGTTATCGATATTGAGCGAGCGGGAATGCGCCTGTGGGGATGGGTTGGTATGCCGACTTTTTCCCGAAGCCAATCTGACTTGCAATACTTTTACGTCAACGGGCGTATAATAAAGGATAGGGTTGTGAGTCATGCTGTGAAGCAAGCCTATCGGGATGTTTTATTTCATGGAAGGCATCCGGCTTACGTTCTTTACTTAGAAATTCCTTCAGAAGGGGTTGATGTCAATGTCCATCCGACGAAACATGAGGTTCGTTTTAGAGACAGCCGTTTGGTTCACGATTTCCTTTTTAGTGGTTTGTATAATTCTTTGGCCGATGTCAGGCCTGAGGCGAGTCTGAGTGGAAATAGGAACGAGGCGTTATTCGGAGATACTGGAGCTACACAGCCCTCTTTTTCTTTAAAATCACCTGAAGCTTTACTTTCTTACGAGCAGAATTACTCGGTTAGTCAAAACGTTTTTCTAGACCAGCGTCGTGACTTGCCTTCTTTTGATTATGTGGATAATTCAGAGATTTCAAGTGAAAAAAGTATTTCGAATGGGTTTGATTATAGACCGGGTATTGATGGAGGGATTCCGCCTCTAGGCTATGCTCTTGCTCAGTTGCATGGGATATTTATACTTACTCAGACCAATGCAGGTCTGGGCATTGTCGATATGCATGCAGCTCATGAGCGAATCGTTTACGAGCGTATGAAAGTAGATTTCGAAAAAGAATCGATAATTGTTCAAACTCTACTTGTTCCTATATCAATGTCTGTTAGCCGGGCAGAAAGCGCCTGTTTAGAGGATCACAAAGAAGATCTGCTAGCGATTGGTATTGAATTAGAGCAAGCTGGTGAAGAATCAATCGTTATCCGTCAAATTCCAGCGCTATTAGGAAATGCAAATGTTGAAGAATTAGTGCGTGATGTGCTTTCTGATTTGATGCAATTTGGGTTGAGTACTTTAGTCAACGACAGGAAAAATGAATTAATTGCGACTATGGCTTGCCACGGTTCTGTGCGAGCTAACCGGCAGCTTACTTTAGAGGAGATGAATGCTCTGCTCAGAGATATGGAGGTTACCGAGAGGAGCGGGCAGTGTAATCATGGCAGACCAACTTGGATCCAATTAACCACAGAACAACTAAATAGATTTTTTCTGCGTGGCCAATAATCTTGGATAATTTGAACACGGGATCGTCTCTTGGAATAGATGCAGTTTGTCTTATGGGGCCTACTGCGGCTGGAAAGACAGCTTTAGCAATAGATCTTAGTCGACGGTTCCCAGTTGAAATAATTAGTGTTGATTCTGCTCAAGTGTACAAAGGGATGAGCATCGGAACGGGGAAACCATCTGCTGAAGAGCTATCGCTCGCTCCACATCATTTAATAGATGTTGTTGAACCTTTTCAGCCCTATTCAGCCGCAGAATTTTGTCGAGACGCGATTCGGTTAATTAAAGAAATTAAAGCCCGCAGGCGTATACCGCTTTTGGTGGGTGGAACGATGCTATATTTTCGAGCGTTAAAAAATGGGCTAGCAACAATGCCGATAGCTGATAAATCTGTGCGATCAGACATAACGCTTATGGCTGAGAGCGAGGGATGGAATTCGGTGCATGCGCGGTTGAAAGAGGTCGATCCAGTCTCTGCTGCACGTATTCATCGTAATGATTCTCAACGAATACAACGTGCCCTTGAGGTCTTTATTGTTACAGGTAAATCAATGACCCGTTTGCAAGAGGATGGTAAAAGGGTTCCACAACCATCTCCATCTCTCTCGTTTTTCTCGATTCAACCCGAAGATCGGAGCCTTTTGCATTCGCGCATCGAGTGCCGCTTTTATAAGATGTTGGAGATGGGTTTGGTTGATGAAGTGGTTTCTCTCAGAGAGAGGAAAGACCTCGACCCAACGATGGCATCGATGCGAGTCGTCGGGTATCGACAAATTTGGAGCTATCTCGACAAAGCTTTGACATACGAAGATATGGTTGGAAAAAGTATTGCGGCCACCAGACAACTGGCTAAGCGTCAACTGACTTGGCTTAGGAGCTGGAATGGGCTTAATCCTGCCTGCAAAGACCTCGAGACAGCACTTGAGCGTTTGTCGAGCACGCTAAAGCTCTAAGCAAAAGTAGTTGGAGGAAATTGAAAAAGGCCTTGAAATATTTCACAAAGCCCTCATACCCATAACAAGGAGCAGGCATGCGTGCCATGTCGCCATTGATGTGGCTTAGAGGTTGGTTTCAAAACGCTCATCTTCATGTGCCTGTTTTATTGGTCACGACATGAATTTTTTCGGGAGTAAGGTAATGTCAAAATCTCAATCTCTTCAGGATCCTTTTTTAAATGCGCTTCGGAAAGAAAAAATTCCGGTTTCCATTTATCTGGTTAGTGGCATTAAGCTCCAAGGACAGGTTGAATCTTTTGACCAATTTGTGATTCTTTTGAAAAATACTGTGAGTCAAATGGTTTATAAACATGCTATTTCTACTGTGGTTCCGTCAAGAGCCGTGAGCTTGGACGCGAAGGACATCGGAGGGAGCTCTGAAGACAATGATGAGCCCTCAAATTCGCCAGGCATGGCCTGATTGTTTTTCGAGAGACCGAAAAGCGGTGAGATAACTATTTTAGTGAGTCTTGATGTAAGGTCTGAGGGCGGCAGACACGATATTCGTGAATTCCAAGAGTTAGCTCGCTCTGCGGGAGCTTATCATGCAGCAGTTTTGCGTGGCGCCAGAAAAGAGCCTGCTCCGCAACATTTTCTAGGGCGCGGTAAACTTGAAGAGTTAAGAGCTTATGTGCTTTCGAATTCGGCGGAGTTGGTTCTGTTTAATCACATTTTGTCACCTAGTCAAGAGCGTAATTTGGAACGCGAATTAAAGTGTAAGGTTTTAGATCGCACTGGATTAATATTAGACATATTTGCACAAAGGGCTCGATCGCACGAGGGTAAGTTGCAGGTAGAGCTTGCACAACTTCAACATTTAAGCACGAGATTAAAGGGAGGGTGGTCGCACCTTGATAGACAGAAGGGAGGCATCGGCATGCGGGGGGCAGGCGAAACGCAGCTTGAAATTGATCACCGACTGGTTGGGCATCGTATTAAGGCTATCCGCAAAGGGTTAGATAAAGTCCATGGCCGACGAGGGCAAAGTCGGCGCGCTCGGGCAAAAGCGCAAATTCCAACTGTCTCACTTGTCGGTTACACCAATGCCGGCAAATCGCTGTTGTTCAATGCTGTTACCCAGTCAAATGTTTTCGCTGCAAACCAGCTGTTTGCTACCTTGGATTCAACTTTAAGACGCTTTAGCCTTCCTCATTTTGGATCAGCAATTCTCGCCGATACCGTGGGCTTTATAAGTAAATTGCCTCATCAGTTAATTGAGGCTTTTAAGGCGACCTTGGAAGAAACGGTTCATGCAGATTTATTGCTACACGTTATAGATTGCTCAAATACGCAATATCTTGAATTTGTGGCTGAAGTTGAGTCCGTATTAGTAAATGTCGGCGCTGACAAGGTGAAGCAGCTTAAGGTTTTTAATAAGATAGATCTAGTTTCCGATTTTGAGCCAAGAATTCAAAGAGCGCCAGATGGAAAGCCTGAGAAGGTTTGGGTTTCTGCAAAAACTGGCGCTGGTCTGGATCTTTTGTATGAAGCCGTCAGTGAGCTGCTGGCTGATGAGTTGATAACGGCTGAATTATTGTTAGGTCCATATGAAGCTAAACTCCGTAGTTATCTCTATACAAATAATTATGTCGAAAAGGAAAATATCAACGAAAATGGAGAGTATCGTCTCCAATTAAAGTTGCCAGCTGTTGAGTTAAAAAGAATTGAAGATTCGCGTTAGATACAACCGTTTGAAAGGGGATCAGGCTTTATATTTACGACAGGCCGATTAGTTTGACGATATAGCTGTGTATTCGGATGAGAATTCGCTAACATCGCTATCACGATGTGATAAAAAGATAAGTGTGGAGAAACAAATGTCTTGGAACGAGCCGGAAGATGACGCTAAGAAAAACGATCCTTGGAGCGGCAAGGGACGGAGAGGTGGTAATCAGACACCGCCCGATCTCGATGAGGTCGTGAAGAATATATCCAATAGGCTGAACAAAGTTTTTTCTGGGGGTTCAGGTTCTGGTGGAAGTAATAGTAGGTCCTCAGGTGGGAGCGGGTTTTCAGGTGGTCTATTGGCCGGCTTCCTCGTCGTTGTCGCCGTGATTTGGGGATTCTCCGGATTTTATATCGTGGATGAAGCAGAGCGAGGAGTAGTCTTAAGATTTGGGAAAGTTCTTGATGCCACTGTCGAACCGGGACTCCATTGGAATCCGCCCTTGGTGGACGAAGTGAGTCTTGTAAATATTTCCCGGCTAAATGCAAAAACCTACACCAATAACGCGATGCTCACTACAGACGAAAACATTATAGATATAGAAGTCACCGTGCAGTATCGAATTCAAGACCCGGCCAAATATGTTTTGGCTGTGCAGGATCCGGAGCGAAGTTTGGATAATGCCTCGGAGTCAGCGATTCGGCACGTGGTCGGCGGGAATTTTATGGACCAAATCCTCACGACTGGGCGAGAGGTAATCGCCGCCGACGTTGAGGAGCGACTGCAAAACTATATGGATGTTTACGACACAGGAATTTTTGTGAGTCAGGTAAATGTCGTCGACGCACAACCACCCCAAGCAGTTAGGCCGGCGTTTGATGATGTAATACGAGCGCGTGAGGACGAGCAGAGGGCTCAGAATCAGGCCCAGCAATACTCGAATCAAATTATTCCCGAGGCCCGCGGTGAAGCACAAAGAGCAATCGAAGAAGCTAATGCTTACAGAGAGCAGGTGATAGCTGAGGCATCTGGAGATGCCTCACGATTTGATCAGCTCCTAGTCGAGTACAATAAAGCTCCATCTGTGACCCGCCAGCGATTATATATTGATGCGCTCGAGGACGTCATGACAGCTAGTACTAAAATCATGATAGACGTAGAGGGTGGCAATAATATGCTTTACCTGCCGCTTGATAAAATCATGGAGCAAAATTCGGGCCTTGGAGTGAGTGGAAATCGAGAGGATCCACAACAACTGCGAGACTTGGCTAATCAATTAGCGCCGTATTTACCGAATGTTGGCACCGGTGCTGGCTCGGCAGATAGAGGGCGACTTACTAATAACTCACGAGGGCTTCGCTAATGAAGAATATAGTTTTGCTTGCAGTATTGCTCGTTGGAGTTTTAGTTGCGTCGAATTCCCTGTTCGTGGTGAAAGAAACGGAGCGAGCGGTAATGTTGCAGTTCGGGGAGATCGTGGACAATGATATAGCGCCCGGCCTACATTTTAAGTTACCCATTGTGAATACGGTCCGTAAGTTTGATGCAAGGATCATCACGGAGGATTCCCCGCGCAGGACCTATTTGACTCTGGAACAGAAGGCGCTTGAAGTTGATTCTTATGCTAAATGGAGGATTATAGATGTAGGACAGTTTTACGTCTCGACGCAAGGTCTTGTGGCTAACGCCGGAAGGTTATTGGCGGAGAGGATAAATGATGGTTTGCGCGATCAAATTGGTTCAAGGAATTTGCAGGAAGTCGTGGCGGGTGAGCGAGATCAATTAATGATTGATCTTACTGCTGAACTTAATGAAACGACGGCAGTTGATATTGGTATTGAGGTTATTGATGTGCGTGTAAAGCGCATTGATCTTCCAGATGACGTGAGGTCCTCGGTTTACGAAAGAATGAGTACAGAGAGAAATCGCGAAGCTCAGGAATTAAGATCACGGGGAGATGAGCTAGCTATCGGCATTAGAGCAGACGCAGACCGCCAAGCTACCATATTTTTAGCTGAAGCTTATCGGGAGGCGGAGGAAACTCGGGGTGAAGGCGATGCAACGGCGACGGGAATCTATGCGGAAGCGTACACTAAGGACCCTGAATTTTACGCTTTTTCGAGGAGCATAAATTCGTACAAAGAAGCTTTCAGAAACAAAGGCGATGTCCTCCTTCTCGATCCTGGAAGTGATTATTTCAGATATTTGAAGCAAGGCGCATCATCAAGTCAATAAATCAGAGTCAGATTTGCTGGATTTTCACCTTCTTCGATTTTGAGTGTCATGTTCACAGGAAGTGAAGGCAGACGATTTTAACTCCTTGTTGTTTCCGCAGCTGAGATAGCTTGTTCTTTTTGGTAAGAAGGGATGAGTCAAGGATTCAGCCGCTAACTGAGCCTGTTGGCAAAAGAATTTTGCAAACGGCGTTTGGCTTGTATTGGGTTGTATCTGTGTTTTTGCCTCCATTGGCTTTCGGAACGCGCCGTAGAACTGCAATTTAAAGTTTTTTAACAATCGAAATTTAGACGTGAGACTTGAATGGACTCCATAGATAAGTGGTTGTTACCGGAGGGCGCGGAGGAAATACTGCCTGAGGAAGCATACAAATTAGAAACCTTGCGACGCCGTTTATTGGATTTGTATGAAGGGTGGGGGTACGAGTTGGTAGTAACGCCTCTAGTTGAATTCTTAGAGTCTTTGCTTGTTGGTCCTTCCCAAGATCTAGATGTGCACACCTGTAAAATTACCGATCAGATCAGCGGAAGAATGATGGGTGTCAGGGCTGATATGACACCGCAAGTAGCAAGAATTGATGCTCATTGTCTCAATCGCCAAGGTCCAGTGAGGCTTTGTTATGCTGACACAGTTATGCACACAAAGCCGAGAGGGCTTTTAACCTCAAGGTTACCATTTCGAGTAGGAGCTGAATTCTTTGGGGAGCACGCCATTAGTTGTGATGTCGAATTGGTTTGCTTGATGCTTGATACCCTATCGGCCGCTGAAGTAAGAGATGTTCAGATAGTTTTAGGCCATGTCGGTATTTATCGAAGTTTGGTTCAGGCGGCTGATATAGGCGCCGCTGCAGAAGCGAAGTTGCATGATGCAGTCCAAAGAAAAGCTTATGACGAGATAGATGAGGTTCTCAGCTCGGTTGTCGATGAAGAGCATTTACGAAGTTTGTTAAGTACTCTAACGCGCCTCAGTGGAGATGAATCTATCCTTCTTGATGCGGTGCAAAAGTTTTCTGATGCCCCACTAGACGTGAAGGAGAAGCTTGAAGAGCTAACTATTATTTCTGAAGCTGTTAAAGCGCGCACACCCGAGGTCGTAATATGTTTTGATTTATGCGAGTTGCGTGGTTACGACTATCATACTGGCATTGTTTTCGCAGCGTACACGCCGGCTTATGGGAGGGCTATAGCCAAAGGTGGACGTTATGACAGTATTGGCGAAGTTTTCGGTCGGTCAAGACCGGCTTCAGGGTTTGATACTGATCTTAAAACGTTGGTTACTTTGTCAAGTTCTGCATTTGACCGTCAGGGCGTCATCTTAGCGCCGGTTTCAAATGATCCAAAACTCTCTGAAAAAATTATGGACCTTCGTAGTGAGGGACGCGTTGTGATTTCTTGCTCAGAGAGAGAGCTCCAAGACGAAGAAATTACGCGGGAGCTTCGTGCGTCCCACACATTAGTCCTGACATCGGGGGAATGGGTTGTTAGTTAGCAAGGTGCAGTGTCTTTCAATATTGGGGTTTATAAAATAGAGAGTGACAGGAATGGGAAAATCTGTTGTGGTCTTGGGCACTCAGTGGGGTGATGAGGGCAAGGGTAAAATCGTAGATTTGTTGACTGACAGGGCAACCGTGGCCGTTCGTTTCCAAGGTGGACACAATGCAGGACACACGCTGGTGGTCAACGGCGAAAAGACGGTGCTTCATCTCTTGCCCTCAGGAATCTTAAGAGAGTCGGTTACTTGTATTATCGGGAATGGGGTTGTCCTAAGTTTAGAGGCTCTTGTAAAAGAAATGCGTTCCGCAGAGTCTAAAGATAGCGGTGTCCGGGATAGGTTAAAGTTAAGTGGGGCATGCCCACTTATTTTGCCATCGCATATTGCCCTAGATCATGCGCGAGAAAGCCACAAAAGTGGGAAAAAAATTGGGACCACCGGTCGAGGCATAGGTCCAGCTTATGAAGATAAAGTTGCTCGCAGGGGGCTTAGACTGGCCGAGACTCTGAGCGAGGAAAAGTTCGTTGTAAAACTAGAAAATTTATTAAAGTATCACAACTTTTTACTTGTCGATTATTACAAAGTTGATCCGGTAAGCGTAGAAGATACTATTGATCAGACGCTGCAATTAGCTAGGACTGTGAGGCCCCTTATAGTAGATTCGGTCGACCTTCTTCATCGATTAAAAGAGGATCAGCACCATATTCTCTTTGAGGGAGCGCAAGGGTCGTTACTCGATATCGATCATGGCACGTATCCCTATGTTACCTCATCAAACACGACAGCTGGCAGTGCCGCTACCGGAAGCGGCTTCGGGCCTCTTTATTTCGATTATGTTTTGGGTATAACGAAGGCCTACACTACGCGGGTCGGGTCTGGTCCATTTCCGACGGAGTTGTTCTGTAAAGTCGGTAAACATTTGTCTAGTGTCGGTCATGAGAAAGGAGCAACAACAGGCAGGGATCGGCGATGTGGTTGGTTTGATGCCGCCGCTGTGAAAAATGCTATGCGCGTAAACAGCGTAACAGGTATTTGTCTTACGAAGCTTGATGTGCTCGATGGTTTAGAAACAATCAAGATATGCACGGGATATAAAGGCTCTAACAACGAGGCCACGTCCAGCGTAATGACGCCTGATAGCCTTGAGTCTGTTGAGCCAGTTTACAAATGTTTACCGGGCTGGGAGGAATCGACAGTCGGTGTAAAATCTATGGATGAATTGCCTAAAAATGCACGCAAATATATTAGCTGCATCGAAGAATTAGTTGGTGTTCCAATTATAATTATCTCGACTGGGCCAGACAGAGATCAAACTATTGTTCTGCATCACCCTTTTAATTAATCGTTTCTTCTGGCCACAAACACGCAGCACCGATTGCTCCACTAGCATCACCGAATGACGGTGGTGAGATCCGAGTTACTATGTTGTCTGAGAAGATGTGTGGGCACATTTCAGCTAAAACCTTCTCATACAGCTCTTTAATATTGGATAGCCCACCGCCTAATACAATTATGTCTGGGTCTAATATATTGACGACAGATGCAAGGCAGTGCGCAAGCTGACTGCAATATAAGTTCAAACATTGTTTTGCAAACGGTTCTCCGCCTGTCGCTCGTGCAGCAATTTTCTTCGCATCTATATCCTCCCCAGAAATTTCAAGATAGGTCTGCCTAATGCCTCTTCCTGACAAAATCGTCTCAATGCAATTCGTACGACCACAGTAACAAACTCGAGCTTCTTTGATTAGCTCTTTCGCGGAATCAGGAATTGGGTTGTGTCCCCATTCGCCGGCGATACCATTTGCACCTTGGATTACATTTTTTTCAATTACGAAACCACCACCGGTGCCTGTACCTAGGATCACGCCGAAAACCGAGTTGTGTTTTTTTCCTGCTCCGTAATTCGCTTCTGACATCGCAAAACAATTTGCGTCATTTTCAACGCGAACCGGGTATCCGAGTTGTTTTTCTACATCGGTATGCAGTGGCTGATTGTTGAGGGGAATAGCATTGCAATTCTTAATTGTATTAGTGAATTTTGATATTGCACCTGGCATACCGATACCGACTTTGAGCGGCTTTGTCTGACCTTTTTGCAGGGTGCGTATAAGTTCGCAGACGGTAATGAGTACCGCTTTATATGTGTCAGTGGGGGTGTTTACTCTAATTTTTTTTTCGATAGTGCCGAGTGGTGATAGTAAGATTCCCTCTATTTTAGTTCCACCAAGATCGATACCGATTCTCATCTTTTCAGACCTCTTAAATTATTCACGATGAACTTTTACGGTTATTAAATAAAAGTTTAAGCTGCGTAGAGTGATCAATGACTTTTAATTTACTATCTATTGGCAAATTTAATAAGGCGATCTTCATGATACATCATTCGAGGAACATACTTAATAGAGTGGTTGCAGAGGACGCCTTGTGCCCGTAAAAGGATCTTAAAAACTAAACTGTAGTATATTCGTTGCCTAGGATTCTAGTTTGTTTATTACGACGATGAAGATTTTAATTTAATTTGATTTTGTCGTTGCAGGTAGCGGATAAAAAATTAAATATCGTCTATAAGTTGCAGTTTTTTAATAAGTTTATTCCGCTCACGCAGTGACACGACTCGTTAGCTAACTTCTTGGCAAAGAGTTGAAAAATATTTTTTTGCTTTTACATGTTTGAATCTACTAGATATTGTTTGACTTACGCACATTGTATCTATATGTTGCGGTTCAATGGTGTTTCAAAAGTCATTGGATCGAAATGGTCCGTGGGGTCAGGAAAATGGTTAAGCAAGGTCAAGTGGAAAAGATTTTGATAACTGAACCGACAGCTGAAGAGATTTCGCAGAGTCAAGCGTTGGAAACCCACCGGCTATATGAAAGTGAAATTAGAATGAAACTTGCCATGTTTGCAAAAGAACTCGACGCAGAAAAAAAACGTCGTAGCGCGTTAACAAACGCTTAATATTTCTGCAATCGCTTTATAATTTATACTTTTAAACTTAGATTATTGACATTTTGCTGATTCCAGTTACGGCCTTTTTAAGGAGCGTTTGATGATCGTCACGATATCGCAAGTGAACGTTGTCGTGACTGTATTTTTGGTTTTTGTGCTCACTGGGTGTGGCTTGCGTGAAAACGTGTCTCCACTTTTGGCCTCGGAGCCTGCGGCGGACTCGATCACAGATCGCATACCTCGAACCCTTCGGTTGTACTTTAAATCTCTTCCCAACGTTGAACTAAGTAGTCTCAAGTTATTCGGCCCAGGAGGTGCTTACACTCTCAGGGGCTTGCACACTATGGGCGAAGACGACCTCATGGTCGAAATTTACAGACCGATGTTAGTGGGTGGGGAGTATCGGGTTGAGTGGGAAGTAGAATTTAACGACGGCCGAGCATCAGCTTCGGGTGAATATGATTTTTCGGTGAAGGAAACGAAATAATTTACCCTAATATTTTCGCTAAGTGCGCGCCAAGTTTGTTACCACTCACAAAAGCGTCTTCTACTCGGTTTCCTATGCACCAGTCTCCGCAGAAGCCGAGACTTTGGTCTTCGTTAATTAAGAAATCGCT